>WNET01000396.1_pt1 | contig 16765 bp, 18 predicted proteins | sample 5399911 | NCBI WGS metagenome assembly WNET01 (sample SAMN13153333, study PRJNA577476) | soil metagenome | isolation source: 40 cm grassland meadow soil pre-rain plot 2 | place: USA:California | collected 2015-09-08 | reverse complement strand
GTTGCGGAAGCCGGCGTGCCGAAATACGAGGCCATGCAGTGGTACGGGTTGGTGGCGCCGGCCGGCACGCCGCAGCCGATCATCGCTCGCCTTCACGGCGAAGCGACCAAGGCGCTGCACACCTCCGAAATGAAGGAAAGGCTTGCCATCGACGGCGCGGCGCCCGTTGGCAGCACGCCGTCCGAGTTCGCGGCGTTGATCCGATACGAGCTGGAGAAGTGGGCGGGAGTCGCCCGCACAGCGCACATTGAGCCCGAGTAACGGCGTGCTAGAGGCTGTCGATCTGGCGTGCGAGCGCGGCGGCAGGAGCCTGTTCCGCGGGCTGTCTTTCGCGCTGCGCGGCGGCGAGCTTCTGCGCGTCGCCGGGCCCAACGGCAGCGGCAAGACGAGCCTGCTGCGTATTCTCTGCGGATTGCTGTCGCCGACCACCGGCGCAGTGCGCTGGGAGGGAACGGAAATCCGGCGCCTGCGCGAGGAGTACTCGAAGCAGCTGGTCTACATCGGCCACGCAGCCGCGGTGAAGGACGACCTCACCGCCGCGGAGAATCTGCGCATCGCCTGCACCCTCGCCGGGCTTCGCGTCTCACCTCGGCAAATACAGCAAGCCCTCGATTCGTTCGAATTGGCCGATCTCCCGGTGAAGCGATTGTCGCAAGGTCAGCGGCGGCGAGCGGTGCTGGCGAGGCTGGTCGTCAGCGATTCGCTTCCCCTTTGGCTGCTCGACGAGCCGTATGCCGCGCTCGACGCAGCGGCGGGTCGCCTGGTCGAGGAGCTGATCGACGGCCACGTGGCACGCGGCGGGGCCGTGGTGTTCACGACGCATCAGGACACCCGCGTGCGCGCCTCTCAGGTTATCGACCTAGATGCTTGAAGCGGCGCGCTGCATTGTGGTTCGCGACCTTCTCGTCGCGTGGCGGCGGCGCAGCGACGTCGCCACGGCGCTGCTGTTCTTCGTGATCGTCACCAGCCTGTTTCCTCTGGGCATCGGCGCCGAGCCGGATCTGTTGCGCTCGATTGCGCCCGGAGTGATCTGGGTCGCGGCGCTGCTTTCCTGCATGCTTTCGCTCGGGCGCCTGTTCGCCGCCGACCATGCCGACGGCACGCTCGAGCAGCTGCTGCTCAGTTCGGAGCCGCTCGGTGTCATCGCTGCCGCGAAGGCCCTGGCTCACTGGCTGGTGTCGGGCCTGCCGCTGGTGCTGATCGCGCCGCTCATCGCGCTGCAGTACGACCTCCCGGCGCCGCTCTATCCCGTGCTTGCATTATCATTGCTCCTTGGCACGCCGGTGCTCAGCCTGATCGGCGCGATCGGAGCGGCTCTCACGCTCGGACTGCGCGGCGGCGGCGTGCTTCTGTCGCTGCTGGTGCTGCCGCTGTATGTCCCGGTGCTGATCATGGGGGCGGGAAGCGTCGACATGGCGGCCGCGGGGCTCGCCCCGGATGGACAGCTCCTGCTGCTCGCCGCGCTGCTGATCGTCGCGGCGGCGTTCACTCCCTGGGCGATCGCCGCGGCATTGCGGATTTCCGTGGAATGACTGCACAAAGCGTCAAGTGGTTCTGGTATGCGTCGCCGCAGACGTTCTATCCGGTAGCGGGAGTGATCGCGCGCTGGTGCGGCGCCGCGGCGGCCGTGCTCTGCGTGGCGGGCCTTTACATCGGCTTTTTCGTCGCGCCGACCGACGCGCAGCAGGGCGAGGCCTACCGCATCATCTTCATCCACGTGCCGGCGGCGTGGATGTCGATGTTCATCTACGTGGTGATGGCGTTCTGGGCGGCCATCGGCCTGGCCTTCAGCACGCGGCTCTCGCACATGATGGCGAGCGCGCTGGCGCCGACCGGCGCGCTGTTCACCTTCATCGCGCTGTGGACCGGCTCGTTCTGGGGCAAGCCGACCTGGGGCACCTGGTGGGTCTGGGACGCGCGCCTCACCTCGGAGCTGATCCTGCTGTTCCTGTACTTCGGCTTCATGGCGCTGCAGGCGGCGATCGACGACCGGCGACGAGCAGAACGCGCCGGAGCGCTGCTCGCGATCGTCGGCGTGGTGAACGTCCCGATCATCTATTACTCGGTACAGTGGTGGAACACGCTGCACCAGGGCGCGTCCGTCAGCCTGACCCGGGCGCCGAGCATGGCGGCGACGATGCTGACCGGAATGCTGGTCATGGCGCTTGCCTTCTGGATGTACAGCATCGCGGTAACGTTGCTGCGCGTGCGCTGTCTTATCCTGGAGAACCGGTGAGAGAATTTTTTGCCATGGGCGGGTATGGGCTCTACGTGTGGGGTGCCTACGGGGTTACATTTCTCTTGATCGGGGTGGAGATTGCCCTGCTGGTGAACCGTAGTCGAAAATGCAGTGAAACCAAGACATAAACGCATAACGGCGATCGCCGTAGGCGTCGCGGCGCTTGGCATCGCTGCGGCGCTGGTGCTGAGTGCCTTCCAGAGGAACCTGGTGTTCTTCTTCACGCCTTCACAGGTCGCCGCCAACGAGGCGCCGCAGGGGCGCACCTTCCGCATCGGCGGCATGGTGGTCCGCGGCAGCCTGAAGCGCGAGGGCGTCAACGTCGAGTTCACGGTGACCGACACGGCAAAGAGCATGCGCGTGACTTACCGCGGCCAGCTGCCGGACCTGTTCCGCGAAGGCAAGGGCGTGGTCGCGCAGGGACAGCTCGGCGCCGACGGCATGTTCCGCGCCAGCGAAGTGCTCGCCAAGCACGACGAGAACTACATGCCGCCCGAGGCCGCCGATGCGGTGAAGAGAGCCCAGCAGACGGTACAAAGAAAATGACCCCCGAGCTCGGCCAGTTCGCCCTCTGTCTCGCGCTCATCGTCGCCTTGGCGCAGTCGTTCTTTCCTCTTCTTGGCGCATCAAGACAGAACTTCGGCTGGATGGCGCTGGCGCGGCCGGCGGCGCAGGCGCAGGCGCTGCTCGTCGCCTTCGCGTTCGGCTGCCTGACCTATGCGTTCGTGGCGAACGACTTCTCGGTGGCTTACGTCGCCATGCACTCCAACACCGCGCTTCCCCTGCATTACCGCATCGCCGGCGTATGGGGCGGGCACGAAGGCTCGCTGCTGCTGTGGGCGCTGATGCTCGGCGTCTGGATGACGGCGGTGAGCCTCTTCAGCACGCATCTTCCCGAGGAAATAGTGGCGCGCGTGCTTGGCGTGATGGGACTGGTCAGCGCGGGGTTCCTCGCTTTCCTGCTCTTCACGTCGAATCCCTTCGACCGGCTGCTGCCGCCGGCGGCCGACGGCCGCGACTTGAATCCGCTGCTGCAGGACCCGGGCATGGTGCTGCACCCGCCGATGCTGTACATGGGCTACGTCGGCTTCTCGGTAGCCTTTGCCTTCGCCGTCGCGGCGCTGCTTTCGGGCAGGCTCGACGCCACCTGGGCGCGCTGGTCGCGTCCCTGGACCACGGTGGCCTGGGCGTTTCTCACCGTCGGCATCGCGCTCGGCAGCGGCTGGGCCTACTACGAGCTCGGCTGGGGCGGCTGGTGGTTCTGGGACCCGGTGGAAAACGCCTCGTTCATGCCCTGGCTGGTGGGGACCGCGCTGATCCATTCGCTCGCCGTGACCGAGAAGCGGGGAGCCTTCCGCAGCTGGACCGTGCTGCTCGCCATCGTCGCCTTCGCGCTTAGCCTGCTTGGAACTTTCCTCGTCCGCTCCGGCGTGCTGACCTCGGTGCACGCTTTCGCGGTGGATCCGGCGCGCGGCGTGTTCATCCTCGCGCTGTTCGTGCTGCTCATCGGCGGGGCGCTCGTGCTGTTCGCATGGCGCACTGCGCGCATCGGCCTGGGCGGCAGCTTCGAGCTCGCTTCGCGCGAGTCGGCGCTGCTCGCCAACAACGTGCTGCTCGCCGTCGCCGCCGTCTCCGTGATGCTCGGCACGCTCTACCCGCTGGTGCTCGACGCGCTCGGCGCCGGCAAGATCTCGGTCGGCCCGCCGTACTTCGAGGCGGTGTTCGTGCCGCTGATGGCGCCGGCGCTGTTCCTGATGGGAGTCGGCCCGCTCGCGCGCTGGAAGCGCACCAGCCTGCCCGAGCTCGCGGTGCTGCTGCGCTGGGCGCTCGGCGTGAGCCTCGCGATCGGCCTCGCGCTGCCGTTCGCCTTCGGCCGCTGGAGCGCGCTCGTCGGCTTCGGCCTTGCGCTTGCCGTGTGGGTCGCATCGACTGCCTTCCTCGCGTGGAAGAAGAGGCCGACACACTCGCGCGCCCATCTCGGCATGGTGGTGGCGCATCTGGGCGTCGCCGTGTTCGTCGTCGGCGTGACCCTGGTGAAGGGCTACGAAGCCGAGAAGGACCTGAAGATGAAGCCCGGCGACTCGCTCGAGCTCGCCGGCTATGCCTTCCTCCTCGAGGACGTGTCGGCGGCGGACGGGCCGAATTACCGCGCCGCGCGCGCCAGGATAGCGGTGAGCCGTGAAGGCAGGCCGGTCACCGTGCTCTATCCCGAGAAGCGCGTCTACACCGTGCAGGACATGCCGATGACCGAGGCCGCCATCGATCCCGGCCTGACGCGCGACCTCTACGTCTCGCTCGGCGATCCGCTCGAAGGCGCGTACTGGCTGGTGAAGGTGCAGCACAAGCCCTTCGTCGACTGGGTCTGGGCCGGCTGCCTGATCATGGCGCTCGGCGGCCTGCTCGCGGCGAGCGACCGGCGCTATCGCGTCGCAGCGCGCGAGCGGCGCGGTGCGGAGGCGACCGCGTGAAGCTGGCGTGGATCGGGATCATCTTCATTGCGCTGGTGTCGCTGCTCGCCGTCGGCCTGCGGCTCGATCCGCGCGAGGTTCCCTCGCCGCTGATCGGCAAGCCGGCGCCGCACTTCGAGCTGCCGGTGCTGCAGCAGCCCGGCAAGACGTTTTCCGAGAAGGACCTGCAGGGCAGGGTGTGGATCCTCAACGTATGGGCCTCGTGGTGCGTCGCCTGCCGCGACGAGCATCCGGTGCTGGTCGAGTTTTCCAAGAGCGCCGCAACACCGCTGTACGGGCTCAATTACAAGGACTCGCGCGACGATGCGCTCGGCTGGCTGAAGCGCTTCGGCGATCCCTACCGGCTGTCGGCGTTCGATCTCGACGGCAGGATCGGCATCGACTACGGCGTGTACGGCGTGCCGGAGACCTACGTCATCGACAAGCGCGGCGTGATCCGCTACAAGCGCATCGGCCCGGTCACCGGCGAGCTGGTGCGCGACAAGCTCGTTCCCCTGCTGAATGAACTTGATCGCGAGTAGCGCCTTCGCATTGTTGCTTGCCGTTTCGGTCGCGAGCGCGGACGAGGCGGCGCTCGACAAGCGCGTCATGGACCTCGCCGCCGAGCTGCGCTGCCTGGTATGCCAGAACCAGTCGCTCGCGGAGTCGAACGCCGGCCTGGCCGTGGACCTGCGCAACCAGATCCGCGCGCAGCTCGCGCGCGGTGCAAGCGAGCGCGAGGTGGTCGACTTCATGGTGGCGCGCTACGGCGACTTCGTGCTCTACCGCCCGCCGCTCAAGGCGAGCACGTTTCTCCTCTGGTTCGGCCCGTTTGTCCTTTTGATTGCCGGAATTTACGTTTTGATTCTGCGCATCCACCGCCAGGGCAAGATGAATCGCCAGCTTTCAGAGGCCGAGCGGCTGCGCGCCGAGCAGCTGCTGAAGGAATGATTCTCTTCTGGGCCGCGAGCGCGCTTCTCGCCGCGGTGGCGCTGCTTCTCGTCATGCGCCCGCTGCTGCAGCGCCGTGCCGCGGCGCGGGTTTCGCGCCGCGCGCTGAACCTCGCCGTGTACCGCGACCAGCTGCGGGAGCTCGAAGCCGACCTGCGCGCCGGCACGCTCGCGCAGGCCGACTACGAGCGCGCGCGGCGCGAGCTCGAAGCGCGGCTGCTTGAAGATGTAGAAAATCAAGCCGAGGAAACCGAGCCGCGTCGCGGCGGCCGCGCGGCGATGATTCTTGCGGGGGTCTCGATTCCCGTGCTCGCGCTCGCCGTTTACCTGGTGGTCGGCAATCCGGGCGCGATCGATCCGCAGGCGGCGCACGGCGTCACCCTGCGACAGGTGGAAGGCATGGTCGAGCGGCTCGCCAGCCGCCTCAAGGACCATCCCGACGATGTCGAAGGCTGGAAGCTTCTCGGCCGTTCTTACAACGTGCTCGGGCGCTTCCAGGAGGCGGCCCAGGCCTATGCCAAGGCAGCCGCGCGCGCGCCGCGCGATGCGCAGCTCCTCGCCGACTTCGCGGACGCTCTCGGCATGGCGCAAGGGCAGCGCCTCGCGGGCGATCCCGAAAAGCTGATCGCGCGCGCGCTCGAGATCGATCCCGGCAACCTGAAGGCGCTGGCCCTCGCCGGCACCGCCGCGTTCGAGAGGAAGGACTTCAAGGCGGCGGCGGCATACTGGGAGCGCATGCTGCCGCTCGTGGCGGCGGATTCCGAGGACGCGCGCGCGATCCGCTCCAACGTGCAGGAAGCAAGAAGCCTGGCGGGCAGCACGAAGGCGCTGCAGGGCACGATCAGCCTTTCGTCCAAGCTGAGACAGAAAGCCTCGCCCGGCGACGCCGTGTTCATTTTTGCGCGCGCCGCCGAGGGCCCGCCGATGCCGCTCGCGGTGCTGCGCAGGCAGGTGCGCGACCTGCCGGTCGCCTTCTCGCTCGACGACTCGATGGCGATGGCGCCGGGATTGAAGCTGTCGGGCTTTCCTCGCGTCGTAGTGGGTGCCCGGATTTCGAGGTCGGGGAGCGCTACGCCGCAGCCGGGCGACCTGCACGGGACCAGCGCGCCGGTGGCGAACGATGCGACCGGCGTCGCGGTGGTGATCGATTCAGTTCGCTAGCGCATGCCGCCCTGCTCGACGGCGACGCCGTCGGCGGTAATCGAGCCGCGCAGCCAGCCGACGAAGGGCGAGCCCCAGACCTCGACTCGCCTCAGCCCGGGCAGCGGCTCGTCGTTCCGGTAGGTGTGCGTGTCGCCGTTGACCAGGATCACCTTGCCGGGGCGTTCCGCGCCGAGCTTGCGCAAGCGCTCGAGCAGCGTCTCGTAGCCTCTTCCGGCGACGAAAGGGTTGGCCTGCATCAGGATGACGAGCGTGCGGCCGCGGCTCAGCGCTTCCGCTTCGTCGAGCCAGGAGAACACCGCCTGCATGCGGCGCGCGTATTCCGGGTGGCCGTAATTGTTGTGGCTTCCCGGAACGTTGACCGCGACGAAGACCAGACCGCCGAGCTGCCAGCGAACGTGCTCGCAGTACTCGCCGGATTGATGGATCAGCCGTTGATCACAAAAAAGCTCTCTCCATTTCCGGAGTCGTTCCATGGGATCAAACCCGCTGCGGTGGCAGTCGGTCCAGTCGTTGTCGCCGGGAAGCAGGATGAATGCATGCCGGATGCGCGCGAACTGGCGCTTGCGCGCCTCGAACCACTCGTCGGTGCAGGGCCCCCGGCCGGAAGTGATGTCGCCGACATGCGCGATGAAAGCGAGGTCGCGTGCATTCAGGTCGTCGATCAGCGCATCGAAGCGCAGCACTTCCGCCTCGGAGTAGGGGGCATCGCCCGTCAGCGCAAAGACGATCGCGCCCGGCGGTGCCGGCTCCAGCGCCGCGCAGCCGGCGAGAAAAACCAAAATCAGGGACAGACCACGATTCTTTTTCAGATGCCGTACGCTTTTCGCAAAAGGGAAAGCGGATGCGCCTTTTCGGCCGCCTTCGCCTCGTCGCCCATGCCTTGCCGGATGTGCCGCGCGGCGATGGGGCAGTCGGAGGCTAGGTAATCCGGATGCGGCTCGGCCATCTGCCTGAACACCGGCCGCCCGATCTTCATCGAGTTGGCGAAGTACTCGGCCTTCACGCCCCAGGTGCCGTCGTGGCCGGCGCAGCGCTCCACTGTTGTCAACGCGGTGCCCGGGATCGCCTCGAGTATCTCGCGCGTCTTTTGCCCCATGTTCTGCACGCGCGAATGGCAGGGGATGTGATACGAGACCTTGCCGAGCGGGTGCTTGAAATCGGTCTTCAGCAGCCCGTCCTTCCTGCGCAGCACGAAGTACTCGAACGGATCGAATATCGCATCGCGCACCGCCAGGGTCTGCGCGTCATCCGGGTACAGGAGCGGCAGCTCCTGCTTGAACATCAGCGTGCAGGAGGGCACCGGCGTCAGGATCGCGTACCCCTCGCGGGCGTACTTCGCCAGCACCGGGATGTTGATTCTCTTCAATCTGTCCACGGCCTCGAGATCGCCCAGCTCGAACTTGGGCATGCCGCAGCAGGCTTCCTTCTCCACCACCGCGTACGGAACCTCGTTGTGCTCGAGCAGCGCGAGCAGGTCGTGGCCCATCCCCGGTTCGTTGTAGTTCACGTAGCAGGTGGAGAAAATCGCCGCCTTGCCCGGGGCATGTTTGCCATCCTTTACCGGAAAGGAGCGGCTTTCTGCAAAGTTCGATCTGAATCTTTCGCTCGTGTACGGCGGCAGTTCGCGGTCCTTGTGGACCCCGAGCACAGACTGAAGAGCTGCTCTTGCAACCGCGTTCTTGTTGACTGCATTGACGGTCTGCGCCACCACCGGGATCGCGGCGAGCTTGCCGAGCGCATCGGTGGAGGACAGCAGCCGGTCGCGCAGCCTTATGCCTTTGCGGAACTTGATCGCTTTCGCGCGCAGCATCAGGTGCGGGAAGTCGACGTTCCAGGGATGCGGCGGCACGTACGGGCACTTCGTCATGTAGCACATGTCGCACAGGTAGCACTGGTCGACGACCTTCCAGTAGTCCTGCTTTGCAACGCCGTCGACCTCCATGGTCGCGGAAGCGTCCACCAGGTCGAACAGGGTCGGGAAGGCGGTGCACAGGTTCACGCACCGCCGGCAGCCGTGGCAGATGTCGAAGACGCGCCCGAGCTCGTTCTCGACCTTCGCCTGGTCGTAGAACTCGGGGTTCTGCCAGTCGAGCGGATGCCGGGTCGGAGCCTCGAGCGAACCCTCGCGCATCAATCGCTCAGCGAATCGAGGGCCTTCTGGAAGCGGTTGGCGTGGCTGCGCTCGGCCTTGGCGAGCGTCTCGAACCAGTCGGCGATCTCGCCGAAGCCTTCGTCGCGCGCCTGCTTCGCCATGCCGGGATACATGTCGGTGTACTCGTGGGTTTCGCCTGCCACCGCCGCCTTCAGGTTGTCGCGCGTGCGGCCGATCGGCAGGTTGGTCGCCGGATCGCCAACCGCCTCGAGATACTCGAGGTGCCCGTGCGCGTGCCCGGTCTCGCCTTCGGCCGTGGAGCGGAACAGCGCCGAGACGTCGTTCTGGCCTTCGACGTCGGCCTTCGCGGCGAAATAGAGATAGCGGCGGTTGGCCTGCGATTCGCCGGCGAACGCCGCCTTGAGGTTCTCGTGGGTCCTGGTGCCTTTCAGCGCTTTCATTGAGATGCCTCCTCGGGAGGGAGTAAGGGAAGCATAGCCTACGAGCGGTTACCCAATAGATCAAATCAAAATTCACAATTCGATCTATTGAGAATGGCTATCTCCTGGAGTCAGCGATAAAGGAACTCGCGGCCCATGGGATAGCTGCCGCGGGTCACGTTGCCTTTTGAAAACAGCACCTGGAAGAGGTGCAGGCGGCCCTGCGGCAGGCGGAATGCCTCGGCGCAGCCGTAGAGATAGACCCGCCAGATGCGGCGGAAGCGCTCGTTGAAGCGCTGCGGATCGAGCGCGCGGATCCGCTCCCAGTTGCGGTCGAAGCGCTCCGCCCAGGCGTCGAGCGTGAGCGCATAGTGGCGGCGCAGGTTCTCGATGTCCAGCACTTCGAGGCCGGCGCGCTCCATCTCGACGATGGTATCGGCAAGGCTCGGGATCCAGCCGCCTGGAAACACGTAGCGGCGGATGAAGAACTCGGTCTCGAAGCGTGCGACGTGGCCGATGAAATGCAGCATGCCAAGGCCGCCGGGCTTGAGGAACCTGGCGTGCGCCTGCACCACCTCGGCGAGCTGGTCGCGTCCGGCATGCTCGAGGGTGCCGATCGAGACCACCTTGTCGTACTCGTGCCGTGCGTCGCGAAAATCGGTGTCGACGACCTCCAGATCGCCGCCGAGCTTGCGCCGTGAAATCCCGGCGCGGACCATCTCGACCTGCGCCGTGGTGGTGTTCACGCCGGTCACGCGCACGCCGGATTTCTCGTGGGTGTGGAACATGAAGCCGCCGAAGCCGGCGCCGATATCCACCACCGACTCGCCGGGCTTGAGCAGGAGCTTGCGCGCAACGTGCTCGATCTTGTTCCGCTGCGCTTCCTCGAGCGTGCGCGTGCCCTCTTTCCAGTAGGCGCAGGTGTACATCATCAGCGGGTCGTCGAGCCACATCCGGTAGAAATCGGTGCCGAGCGCGTAGTGGCATTCGGCGTTTTGCTTCGCTCGCGTCCAGTTGCGGTTGGAGTGCACGAGCTCGTGCCAGCGGTTGCGCACGTGCGCGAGCCAGTTCATCCGGTCGCCGCCCGCCTGCATGCCGTGCGCGAGCGCCGCCGCGAGGCTGCCCTCCACGTCGAGCTCGCCGTCGAAATACGCTTCGAGAAGACCGATGTAGCCGTAGAGCGCGGTGCGCCAGCGCGCCCGCGCCTTGTGGAAAACGATCCGGAACGCGTCAGAGTGGATTTCGCATGTTAACCGGGAATGCGACAAGCGTTAGAATTGCGGCCCGTGAGATCCCTCATCGAAACCGCGCTACGCCAGGTCGGCGAGCGCGCCAGCATCCCGTTCGCGGTCCGCTTCGCCGAGGGCGGCGAGCACCGGACTTCCGACCAGCCGCCGGCGTTCACGCTGGTGTTCCGCGACGCGCGCGCGTACTGGCGCATCGCCGCCTTCGGGCACATCGGCCTGCTCGAAGCGTATTTCGACGGCGAGCTCGACATCGAGGGCAATCTCGCCAAGGCCATGGCGGCGGGGATGGAGGGCGGCATGGACCGCCCCAAGCCGCTGGTGCGGGTCCGCAACTGGTGGCACGAGCTGCGCTTCTCCAACGCCTCGTGGCGCCAGGCGCGGACCAACGCCGATTTCCACTACGCGCTCGGCCCCGAGTTCTACCGCCTGTGGCTCGACGACCCGCTGATGATGTACACCTGCGCGTACTGGAAGGAAGGCACACGCACGCTCGAGGAAGCGCAGCGGAACAAGATCGACCACGTGGCGAGGAAGCTGCTGCTCGCGCCGGGCGAGGAGGTAGTCGACATCGGCGCCGGCTTCGGCGGCTTCATGTTCCACGCCCATGAGCGCTTCGGGGTGCGAGTCACCGGCGTCAATACCACCGCCTCGCAGGCCGACATGGTGCGCGGCGAGATCGAGCGGCGGCGGCTCGGCGGCACCCTGCAGGTGCTCAGCGATTTCCGCGATGCGCGCCGCGAGTACGACAAGGTGGTCTCGATCGGCACGCTCGAGCATGCGGGGCGCGACCAGCTCGCCCAGGTGGTGCAGGCGCATGCGAGGTTTCTCAAGCCCGGCGGTCTCGGCATGCTGCATTTCATCGGCCACATCGGGCATTTCCAGACCGAGTTCTTCATCCGCCGCTACGTGTTTCCCGGCGGCTGGATCCCGAGCCTTGCCGATACCATCGTCGAGATGGAGCGCGCCGGCCTCGAAGTGCTGGACATCGAGAACCTGCGCCGCCACTACGCGCTCACGCTCGACGCCTGGGGCGAGCGCTTCGACCGCAACTGGGAGCGCATTCGCAAGCTCGATCCGAAGCGCTTCGACGAGCGCTTCCGCCGGATCTGGCGCGTCTACCTGTACGGCTGCGCCGAGATGTTCCGCTCGCCCAAGGGCCACACGCACCTGTTCCAGGTCGTGTTCTCCAAGGGCAACGTCACGCAGGCCAGCTATCCGATGAGCCGGGGATTCCTCTACGAACAGCCTGCATACCACGAAAAAAGAAGCCTTAGCAGCGCGGCTTAGGGAAGGCAGCGGCCCGGTCGGGCTGGCGAAGGACACCTCGAATCTGTTCCGCGACCGCGCCGGCGCGGCGCGCCGCCGGCTCGACGTTCGCCACTTCAATGAAGTTCTCCTGATCAAGGAGGGCCATGTCGAGGCCGAAGGCATGGTCACCTACGAGGCGCTCGCGGCGGAATGCCTCGCGCACGGCGTGATGCCGGCGGTGGTGCCGCAGTTGAAGACCATCACCCTCGGCGGCGCGGTCGCCGGCGTCGGCATCGAGTCTTCCTCGCATCGCCACGGCCTGGTGCACGACAGCATGCTCGAGATCGAAGTCCTGCTCGGCGACGGCCGCATCGTCACCTGCACCCCCGACAACGAGCATGCCGACCTTTTCTTCGGCTTCCCGAACTCCTACGGCACGCTGGGCTACGCCCTGCGCGTCAAGGTGAAAACCGTGCCGGTGAAGCCGTTCGTCCGCCTTCAACACACAGAATTCAAGAATCCACTCCAGTTTTTTGAAGAACTGGGCGGGCGCTTGAAGGCAGGGGAAGCGGACTTCATAGACGGCACCGTTTTCAATCCCGGGCAATTTTTCATCACGCTGGGAAGCTTCATTGATTCCGCGCCCTACACCAGCGATTACACGTACGAGAACATCTACTACCAATCCATACGCGGAAAGCGCGAGGACTACCTCACGGTGCACGACTATCTGTGGCGCTGGGACACCGACTGGTTCTGGTGCTCGAAGAACGTTTTCGCGCAGCATCCCTTGATACGAAAAATCTACGGGAAAGAGCGCCTGGGATCCCGCACCTACACAAAAATCATGCGCTGGAACAGCCGCGTCGGCGCGACGCGCTGGATCGAGCGCCTCGCCGGGCTGCACTCCGAATCGGTGATCCAGGACGTCGACATCCCGCTCGCGCGCGCGAGCGAGTTCTTCGAGTTCTACGCGCGCGAGATCGGCCTCTGGCCGCAGTGGATCTGCCCGATCGGCCCGGCCCCGGGCAGCGGGCGCTTCACGCTGTACCCGATGCGCCCGGACTGGTATGTCAATTTCGGGTTTTGGGACGTGAAGCGCACGCGCGCGGCGTACCCTCGCGGACATTTCAATCGCATGATCGAGGAGAAGGTGGAGGAGCTCGGCGGCATCAAGTCGCTCTACTCGGAGAGCTTTTTCCCCGAGGATGAATTCAAGCGGATCTACGGCGGTGACGCGTACCGGCGGCTGAAGAACAAGTACGACCGGCAGGGCGCGTTCGCCGATCTGTACGCGAAGTGCGTGCTACGCCACTAGGGTTGGCCCGGAGCGCTTTTCTCCTGCGGCGCCTTGCCGGGCGCCGCAGTCCTGCGGATCGGAACGTACAGGACCGACGGCCGCACGCCGCCGCCTTGCGGGTACAGGTCCATCAGGTCGTACACGCTGCGCGGCATGTTGGTCGACACCTTGAGGCCGAGCTGGCGCGCGGCCTGCACCGTGATCGGAAAATCGTGGGTCCAGCGGCCCTCCGAGAGAATGGTGGCGAGCTGCACCGCCGGCTTCTCGGGCATGTGCTTCAAGAGGAGCTGCACGACGAAGCCCGCCACCTGGATGCGCGCCTTCTGCGCCATGTCGGCGAGGATGAGCATCTCGTCGCCGACTTTCGCGGGTCCTTTCAGCTCCACGACCTTCACGATGGAAGCCGCGGGCATGTCGCCGATCTGCGGATCGACCGGCCCGAGCACGGCGTTGGCGTCCATCACGATCTCGTCGGCGGCCAGCGCGATGAGCGTCCCGCCGCTCATGGCGTAGTGCGGCACGAACACCGTGACCTTCGCCTTGCGCTCGACCAGGGCCTTCGCGATCTGCTCGGCGGCGAGCACCAGGCCCCCCGGCGTGTGCAGGATGAGGTCGATGGGCTGGTCGGGCGGCGTCAGGCGGATGGCGCGCAAGATCGCCTCCGAATCGTCGATGCTGATGCTGCCGGCGACCGGGACGCCCAGGATGCTCGCGCTCTCCTGGCGGTGAATCATGGCGATGACGCGGGAGTTGCGTTCCTTCTCGAAGTTGCCGAGCAGCGTGGCGCGCTGGCTGTCCTGGCCGCGGGAACCCAGCAGCTGCAGCAGTAGAATGGCGAGCAGCACAAACCAGAACGCCGCGCGCGCCAGGTTCGCGACATGTTGCGACCAGATTCTCTTTTCGCCGTTCATCGTGCCCCCGTCAAAGCCGCCATGAGCCTACTCCCCACCCCACTGCCCCTGCAACCGCGCAAGCTTGCGGCCGCCTTGCTTCTATTCATCGCTGGTCCCCTTGCAGCCCAGTCGCCCGCCACGCACGAGCACGGCTTCCGCGACGCTGAAAAATGGGCGCAGGTGTTCGACGACCCGGCGCGCGATGCCTGGCAAAAGCCGCACGATGTGATCGAGGCGCTCTCGCTCAAGCCCGACGCCGTCGTCGCCGATATCGGCGCCGGCACCGGCTACTTCGCCATCCGGCTGGCGAGCATGCTGCCGCGCGGGCGCGTCTACGCGATCGACGTCGAGCCCGACATGGTCAAGTACCTGGCCGAGCGCGCGCAGCGCGAAGGGCGCAGGAACCTGATCGCCGTCGCCGCAAAGCCCGACGACCCGCGCCTGCCGGACAAGATCGACCTGCTGCTCCTGGTGGACGTCTATCATCACATCGACGCGCGCGAGCAGTACCTGAGGCGGCTGCGCCCTGCGCTCAAGCCCGGCGGCCGCATCGCCATCATCGACTTCCGCCTCGATTCGCCCGGCGGGCCGCCCAGGCAGGCGCGCATCGCCCCGGAGCAGGTCAAGGCCGAGCTGGCGAAGGCCGGCTACACGCTGTACGAAGAGCACAGCTTCCTGCCGCGGCAGTATTTCCTGGTATTTCACGCCGCGGAATGAAGCATGGCTTTTGATTCCCTTCCCGGTCTGCTTTCCGGCGTGGCGGTGGTCGTGGTCGCGGTGCTGTTTTTCCTGCTGCTGTTCGAGCCGGGGCTGCCGTACCGCTTTACCCCGCCGCGCCATCCGATCGACTCGCGGGAATTCGTCAATTTCCTCAGCGCGATCGTCAATGCCCGGCTGTTCTCGGCCGGCGACGTGCGCGTTCTCAACAGCGGCGCCTCGATCTATGAAGCCGAGCTGGCTGCGATTCGCGGCGCGAAGCGCAGCGTCCACCTCGAGGCCTACCTGTTCCTGCGGGGAAAGATCGCCGGCGAGGTCCTCGCCGCCCTGATCGAGCGCGCGCGGGCGGGCGTTACGGTGCGCCTGGTCGTCGACCGCATCGGCAGCCTGGCGACGCCGAACCGGTATTTTTCCGAGCTGCGCGCGGCCGGCGGCAAGGTCTACTGGTATCAGCCGATCGCCTGGTACACGCTCAAGCGCTTCAACAATCGCACCCACCGCGACATCCTCGTGGTCGACGCCGAAGTGGCTTTCGTCGGCGGTGCCGGCGTCGCGGACTACTGGATCGGGCCCGCAGCCAATAACGCGCCGTGGCGCGACACCATGCTCCGCGTTACCGGCGACCTGGTGAAAGGTCTGCAGACCGCGTTCGCCGAGAACTGGCTCGAAGCCTCGGGCGAGATCCTTGCGGAGGAGGATTTCCTGCTCACCGACGTTGGCGAGCCGCGAGTCGTGCCGCCCGGCTCGGGCCTCGGCATGGTGATCAACAGCTCGCCGTCGGCGGGGCGCTCCACGCAGGCGCGCATCCTGTTCCAGGTCCTGGTGGCGAGCGCAAGGAAGTCGATCGAGATCTGCTCGCCGTATTTTCTTCCGGACCGCAGCCTTTGCGACGAGCTGCTGCGCGCCGCGGCACGCGGCGCATCGGTAACCGTGCTGATGCCCGGAAAGTGGAACAACCATCCGGTCGCGCGCCTCGCCAGCCGGCGCCGCTACGGCGTGCTGCTGGGCGGTGGAGTGCGGGTTTTCGAATACCAGGCCGGCATGATCCATGCAAAGGTGCTGATCATCGACGGCAAATGGAGCGTGCTCGGCTCGACCAATTTCGACAACCGCTCCTTCGTGCTGAACGACGAAGTCAATGTCGCGCTCCTCGACCCGGCGCTGTCCAGGGTGCTGCAGTCGGATTTCGCCGCGGATATCAGCAACAGCCGCGCCGTCAGCCTGGATGAGTGGCGGCGCCGGCCGCTGCTCGAGCGGGCCCTTGCCGCGCTCGGCCGGCTTGTCGAGCGGCAGGAGTGAGAGGCCCCGGCGCTTTAACGGCGGAAGCGGCTGCGCGGGTCGAAGCGCGAGGCGTCGCGCAGCTCCTCGTAGAGCTTCTTCTCCCGCTCGGTGAGCGTCCCGGGCAGCACGATGCTGAGATTGGCGTAGAGATCGCCGGCGCCGCCGTGCGGCTTGGGCAACCCCTTGCCGCTGAGCCGCAGCTTCTGGCCGCTCGCCGAGCCGGGAGGGACTTTCAGCGAGACGCGGCCTTCGAGCGTCGGGATTTCGATCTGCGCCCCCAGTGCGGCCTCCCACGGCGCGATCGGCACTTCCAGATGCAGGTCGTGGCCGGCCACCCTGAACAGAGGGTGCGGGCGCAGCGTGATGTTCAGGTAAAGGTCGCCCGCAGGACCGCTATTGGCCCCCGGCCCGCCCTTGCCGCTGAGCCGCAGCTTTTCGCCGTCGGTGACGCCGCGCGGGATGCGCGCGCGGATGCTGCGTCCATCGAGCTCGAGCGAGCGCTCGGTGCCGCGCGCGGCTTCCTCCAGGCTGATGTCGACATTGACCGCGTAGTCCTGGCCGCGGAGCGGCACGTTCCTTGCGCCGCGAAAGCCGCGGCCGCCCCCGCGAGTGAATGCGCCGAGCGACTCGAACAGGTCGGAGAGGTCGATGCCGCCGAGGTCCTCGCCGGCGTTGCCGCCGAAGCGCTCGTACCAGTCGGGCGGCGGACGGAAGTCCTGCCCCGGGCGGTGCGTGCCGAGGCTGTCG
>WNET01000392.1_pt1 | contig 16858 bp, 19 predicted proteins | sample 5399911 | NCBI WGS metagenome assembly WNET01 (sample SAMN13153333, study PRJNA577476) | soil metagenome | isolation source: 40 cm grassland meadow soil pre-rain plot 2 | place: USA:California | collected 2015-09-08 | reverse complement strand
AACCCCGAAAATCTGGGGAGCGGCAAATAGGCTAACCAACTAGCTTCTGTCGATCTCCCGGTTGAGCTCACCGGAAAGGCAAATGTTATTATGCGCCGCTCGCCTGCTGCAATTCATCAGGTCCTGACACTTGGAGATCACACTTTAGACTCGGCGCTGATGTGCCGTCATCCTGAGGGCGCGAATGAATCGCGGCAACTGTCTTTGCTTCTTCCCAGTCTGGGTGACAAACAATCACCTCAACGGTGAGGGACCCATCCGACTGCTCTTTGCACAGGATTTGAACAGAATCCCACATCTCTTCTTCTTTTCCTGCTCGCATCCGTTGCCCGACACGCACGGATAGCGTGTCCGTGCCGGCCTCAAATCGACCTGAACTCCCTGCATCGCAACGCACTTGGAACTTCCGTCTATCCGGCGGCGCCATTAGGTCCACACGTGTCTCCTTCACACCTCACAATATGGGCCTTCATCTCGCTGTTTGATATGGTACGAAGCGAAAAATCAGGCGGTACGCAGGTACCCTTACCCCACGACTTGGCTTCGCAACACAACTTCAACAATTGTAAGTAGATAGTCTCTGACTCTGTTTCGCCTCTATCTGTCTCCTGATTGGCGCAGGCCTTCTCCACGATGGGGTTTCCAACTCGGATGTGACCCAAACCGCAGGATCATCGCTGGGGCAGCGTTTCTTTCACTTGGTCTGATGGCATTGTGGGTTGCCATGAAAAGCTGGGTGGAATGGAGGAAAAAATACAAGAACGGTGACAGAGTGAAGTGGTGACTGATGAGAATTCTTCTGGTCGAGGATAACATGCAAGCCGAGAAGTTCATCGGGCGGCTCTGAAGCGCCATTGGTGGGATAGCCTGAGTCTTGAATGCAAACCGAGCCTGTCACAGGCTCTTGACCAACTGAAAGACGAATCCTTCGACGCGATGGTGGTGGATATTGGCGTACCCGATTTGCACTGCCCGGACGGGCTGATACGCGCTGATACGCGTCGGGGGCGGTAGCTCTGAAGCTCCCAGTCATTGCGCTTGTTGACGGCGAGGAAAGAGATCGGCTGATAGCTGCCCGAGACATGGGTATCCGCAATTGGGTCGCAAAGGAAACATTGACGCCCTCTCGCCTCGCAGCTGAGGTGAAGAGTGCGTTAGAGGCATATGGCATCTGGGAAGAAGTTTGAATGTTAGGAGGTGTGAACGCGAGACCGTTACGGTATCTGTGCCAACTTGAAGCTGTCCGGAATCTCCCGCATCACGACGCACATGGAAATTCCTCCTGTCTGGCGCCGCCATTAATTCCATACGTGTACTGCTTCACGCACCATCGCAGTGCCGCCGAAGGTACCGGCCGTGAGTTGCACGGCGACGTGAAACCGCAAGACAAATCCACCCGCGGGCGCTAGTTGACAACAAACTGCAAGACAAATCCACTGTTGCCAACTGTTGCCACATTCGGGCATTATCTGCGTGTCCGAAGGGCCTTCGAAGATCACCGAGGGACGATGCAAGAATCAGCAAGTGGCAATGGTTTCTGATATTTAGCGGTTTTCTTGGGTTTTCTTCACGGAGCCGGAAACAATCCCATCGGCTCCACCAATTTACTTGTCAAACCGCGCATCTATTCTCGCAAAACGAATCCTGGTCAAGTGTCGTGCTAGCTCTCGGGCTTATCTACGGCAGTGACTATCTGTATGTCCGTATTCGCATGCTGCATCCAAAACCGACTGAACCTTTTGAGTCCATTAAGAGCCTGCGCGTCCTCGCTATCCCGGGAAAAAATGGAAAGACGGAATATGAAGTGGACGCACAGAATCCCGAACAGGTAGTCACTTGCGTTCACGCCCTCTTTCCGCATGACGGTCATTCGCCCTGTTGGTACGTCAAGCCGAGGCTCGATCGGCCGATCCCGATGTGATTCTTTCTGGTCCAGGACTTTCTGCCGAGTGATCGCGAGAATCGGAACCGTTCACTTTGCTGGGGGAAATTTTGGCGGGATTTCCGCGTATCCCGGCGCCGCTTCTTTGAGGTTCACATTCACTTGCGCGCTGGCGTCTCCGATGGACCAGCGGATTCCACCGGCAAGCAGATTCAGAAAAAACTCGTTCTTCCAGTTCTCCGGCCGGTCGCCCATCGCGGTATAGAAAACGCGGCCCTTCCCATGCATGCGCGCCCACGTCGCCGGATACGGCGGCCGCTGGTAGCACTCTCCCTTCATGCCCTGCGTGTCCAAAGTAAGGATGACGTGCAGGTCGGGCGTAAAATCCTTCAGTGAATACCACTCTTCATTGAAGCTCACTGGCGACGTCACGCCTTCGAGCCCTGGAAATTTCGGGTCGTTCACGATCAGGTTGGCGTCCTGTAGCCGCGGTTCCCGCCCGTGAATAATGAACTCGCCGCCCAGCATCTTCAGGTACGGGTCTTGCTGCTCTCCGTGGGCAACGTAGCGGTTCGAAAGATCGGGCGGGTCAGGCTGGGTGTGAAAGGTATCGGCCGCGGCATGCACGCCCACAAATCCCATTCCATTCTTCACCGCATCCAGCAGCGCTTGCTTGCCTTTCGGCGACATTGCCGGCTTGCCGTCAGTGCCCAGTGTTGTGAGATCGCCGGTAGTAAAGAATACGAGAGCGCCGTAAGCGTGGAACTCTTTCGAATCGAATATGCGCCCGTCCTTGGTTACGCCGACTTTGAATCCGTGCTTGTTCCCGAGTTCGGTCACCGTGTCATCCATGATGCTCGGCTTCCCGTCCACTCGTTTCACGACGGAGTGCTCGAATCCCGACGATTTTGTGAACACCAGCACCGACTTTTTGGATGCCGCCGCTAGGCGGTTTGAAAATGCCAGCCCGGCGCCAGTCAGCGTCGCGGCGCGGAGAAATTCCCTGCGATTGGAAATTGCGTTCATCCCATGCCTCTCAGTGAAGTCCTTCCGGGTGCTCGCAACTGGGGAAACTTGCAAACACGCGGTCCGCCGTCCATCCCAGTTCTTTCATTCCTATTTCCGACGAGTAATACGCCCCGCTGACCCAGCTCTTCAAGTTTTCAAAGTGCTTGTGCAACCCAGCCGAACTTTCTCCCGCGACCTCGCCGTCGGAATTCTGTTTCGTCGCTGTTGCCGACGCATCCGTCAGCAGCTGGCTTTTCTGGCTCACTTCCAGGGCAGGGAAGTCTTTCGCGAACCGCTTCTGCGACTCCCCTTCGAACGCCGCAAGGGCATCCAGGAAACCCTTCTTCTGCTCAGAAGCATCCACGCTCAGCAGCAAGTCAATGAACCGGTTCACCTGCGCCTCGGTTGAACCCGGCACGATACTCTCCGCGATCGCGATCAAACTCTCGTTCTGCCGTGCGCTCAGGACGAGAGGCTTCCAATCCGCAGCCGCAAGTTTCTCCACCTCGTCAAGAACTGCGTCATTCCTCAGAAGTTCGCGGATTGGATGCGAAGCCGCCACTAGCGGCCATGCTGCTCCTGCCGCCAGCCGCCGTACCATTTCCCGTCTCGAAAGCTGAACGCCCGCCGCCCGATCGTTGATCACCGTCAATGCGCTCTTTGTCCCCATCGAAATGTCTCCAACCTTCTAATTTCGCGCCGATGTTACCACCCACCAACAATCGTTCACAAGAACAACACAAATTCTTTTCTTTTCCTCGATTGACCCGCCATCGCGCAGTTGTTAGCATCCGCTTCAGATTTTTATTCTATGCCCCAAGACCAGAATCATTCTTTTGACGTCATCGTTGTTGGTTCTGGCGCGTCCGGCGGCTGGGCCTGCAAGCGCCTCGCGGAGGCTGGCTTGAAGGTCGCGCTCCTCGAAGCCGGCCGCCCGCAGTCCGACAAAAATTTTACCGAGCATAAGCCGGCGTTCGAACTGAAGTACCGGAACCGCGCCCCTGAAATCATTCGCAAGACGCGGCCTGTTCAAATCAAATTCGGCGTTTGCAACGAATATACCTACAAATGGTTTGCCAACGATCTCGAAGAACCCTACACGACGCCTGCCGACAAGCCCTTTGACTGGATGGGGCGCGTTCGAATGACCGGCGGCCGTACCAACGTCTGGGGCCGTGTAAGCCTGCGATTTAGCGATTGGGATTTCAAGTCGGCTTCCCTTGACGGCTACGGCGAGAATTGGCCTCTCGCTTACAAGGACGTCGAGCCTTACTACGATCTCGTCGAAAAATACGTCGGCATCACCGGCTCCGCCGAAGGCCTCGAGCATCTTCCCGACGGCCAGTTTCAGTCGCCGATTCCGCTCACTTGCCAGGAAACTCTGTTCCGCGATCGCGTGAAGGAAAAGCTCGGCCGCGTCGTCATGCCCTCGCGCAATGCCAATCTCACCAGGCCTCTTAACGGCCGCGGCCCTTGCCACTTCTGCGGGCCCTGCGAGCGTGGCTGCATGACGCATTCTTATTTTAATTCCGCGTTCACCACGGTGGCTGACGCGCTGGCCACCGGCAATTGCATGCTCATTTCGAACGCTATGGCTTATAAAGTTTTGATGGATCCCGGGCGCAACCGCGCTCGCGGCGTTCTCTACATCGACCGCAACACTCGCCAGGCCCGCGAGATTTCTGCCCGCGTGGTGATCCTTTGCGCGCAATCGCAGGAATCCGTCCGCATCCTGCTCAATTCCGCGACACCGCAGTACGCGAACGGTCTCGCCAATTCGAGCGGCGTACTCGGCCATTACCTCACTGCCCATATCCGCAGCGGCGGTGGCAGCGGCGAATTTCCCGCGTTCGGCGCAAAGCCTTCACTGGGTGGGCCGAAAAAGCCCGTGGGCATTTACATCGCGCGCTTCCGCAATCTTCCGAACGCTCCACCCTACAAGAAATTCCTCCGTGGTTTCGGCTACGAAGGTGGATCGTCCACGGGATTCAACTGGGGAGCGCCCGGCTTTGGCGAAGCCTATAAAAAGGCACTTCTCGAGCCGCGCACCAGCATGGAGATTACCGGTTTTGGCGAAGTCCTTCCGCGCTGGGACAATTTCGTCGAGCTCGATCCCAGCGTCAAAGACATCTACGGGATTCCCGTGGTCAAAATCCACATGTCCGACGGTGAAAACGAACGCGCCATGATCCAAGACATGGGCGATTCCGCCGGCGAAATGCTCGAAGCTGCCGGCGCAAAAAATATTCGCACCTATGCCCATCCATCGGCTCCGCGCTGGGCGCTCCACGAAGCGGGTATCGCCCGCATGGGCGCTGACCCGAAAAAATCCGTCCTCAACCAATTCCAGCAGACTCACGACATCAAGAATCTCTTCGTGATGGACGCTTCCGGCTTCACTTCGAATCCCTGCCAGAATCCAACGCTGACCATCATGAGCCTCTGCGTCCGCTCGTGCGACTACCTCATGTCCGAACTGAAACGCAACGCCATCTGAAATTCTGGGTTGCGCGCAATTCTGGGAAGCAGACACAATTCCATTTCGCCCATCCTTTCCGGCGAGCGACTTTTCTGCGTTGATTCAGATTGTCGATGATGGTTCGCCGCGGTTACGGCGCTGTTCGGAGGGCGTTCAACCGACGCGCACGACTCTCCACGCGCGGCCGGAATTATCTTGACTGCTTCTGCTTCTCCTTCTCTGCCTCGTCAAGCCAGCGCTCCAGCGCCGCTTGAGATTCCCGTCCCACTTCAAGAAAGCCTACGCCCGCACCCATATTCGGCTGCTCATAGATAACCTTCGCCTTGGCCTCGAAGAATGCATCTCCAGCGGCGATCTTCACCAGCACCAGCGTCCCCTTGGGAAAGGGGTTCATCATGTCCAAATAGCATCCGTGCAGGCTCAATTCGCTCACCCGCGACGCGATGCGCACGTCGGCCTTCTGTTCGATTAGCTCGGCACTTGCTATGAACGAGTACCTTGGCGAACGGCGTTTCTCTTGATAGGCGATGGCTGCCTCCGAATGGAGCTCTTGTAATCATGATACGACGCTTGGTCCGGCCAATCCCAAAAGTTCCCAAATCGGATTTATCCAACTAACCAACTGTCCCCCTAGCTTAAATTGGCTAGCGGCTTGTCCTTGGCAGCGCAGTTCGCAACGACTGAAGCCTTGCAGGCTCCCAAGATTGTGAAATAGACGTTTTCTATGGCCGATGGTCGACTGCACAAGCTAAAATCCTCTGCAATGAGAGATCGCGCGAGGGCCCGGGAATTAGCCGCGGAATTCAATCGTAAGGGTGACGCCATCGGCTGGTTCGAGCAGCTTTATCAGGAGGGCGAAGCAGGGAAGAGCACTATTCCGTGGGCCAATCTTTGCCCCAATCCTCACTTGCTCGATTTTTGGAAGTCCCATCCTCAGACGACCACGGGAAAAACTGCGCTGACAATCGGCTGTGGCCTGGGCGACGATGCCGAACAACTTTCTGCCTGGGGCTTTCGTACCACGGCCTTCGACATTTCCGAAACTGCGATTCGCACTTCCCGCAAACGCTTTCCCACAACCAAAGTGGAATACCTCGCTGCCAACCTCCTCGACCCGCCTTCCACTTGGCGTCACGCTTTCGATTTTGTATTTGAGGCCAACACGCTCCAGGTTCTGCCTGCCGACTTGCGGTCTCAGGCGATCGAAAAAATTGCCGGATTCCTTTGCCCCGGTGGTCTTCTGCTCGTCATCGCGCGAGGCCGTGAGCCATCCGATTCTGAAGGCCAGATGCCCTGGCCCCTGACCCGCGCCGAGCTCTCAGGCTTTGCCGCCGTGGGCCTCGATGAACTTTCTTTCGATGACTTTTTCGATCTCGAAGATCCTGGGGAACCGGCCGTCCACCGTTTCCGCGCTCTCTACCGTTTCACAACTTGAGTTTTCTTTTCTGGTATGCCGTGCACATCTTCTTTGGCGGCAATTCCGCTACTGCGCAGCATTCTTTCTACCGATAGTCCACGAGGAGCAAAGTAATGCTATTCTCTGGCAGCCAGTTGCCTATCCCTCAAATTTCAAAGAGAAGGAGACGGCCATGTTTCAAAAGCTCATGAACACTACTGACGATTTCGTGATGACCCTTCTTCGGCTCGCGCTTGGAATTGTATTCTTTGCGCACGGCGCGCAAAAGGCTCTAGGCTGGTTTGGCGGATTCGGCTTCCGGGCCACGCTGGGCTTCTTCACCCAGCAGATGCACATTCCCGCAGTGCTCGCTGTTCTCGCCATCGCCGCCGAATTTCTCGGCGGCATCGGCTTGTTGATCGGATTCCTCGGCCGTGTGGCTGCTTTCGGTATCGCAACAAACATGGTAGTCGCTGTCATTATGGTCCACCGGCACTTCGGTCTCTTTGCCAACTGGTTTGGCAACCAGAAGGGGGAAGGCTATGAATACCACATCCTGGCCATTATCATTTGCGTGGCCATCATGATCCGAGGATCGGGAGCCCTGTCCATCGATCGCTCCGCATCCAGGGATTTGGCCTGAGCCGTCGTCAGTTCTTTTTTGACCTCTGGCTCGGATGCACAAATTCTATGCCGATGCGCGTCACCGGAGAATCCATGGGGCGGAAATCTATTTCGATCTTTGCAATAACTCTCGCGCTCGTGGGTGCCGCAGGCTGCCGCTCGGGATCCAATTCTCCCGCGACCGCACAGGAATCTGCCACGCCGGCCAACGTGGACACCTCGCGGCTCGTCCACGCTGACAATGATCCCGGCAACTGGATGAGCTACGGCCGCACTTACAGCGAGCAGCGCTTCAGCCCGCTGAAGCAGATCAATGACCAAAATGTCGGCCAGCTCGCTCTCGCTTGGTATGTGGATCTCGACAGCCACCGCGGTGATGAGGCGACACCCATCGTTGTGGATGGCGTTATGTACTTCACCACCGCGTGGAGCAAAGTTTTCGCCGTCAAAGCCGCCACTGGCGAAAAACTCTGGTCCTACGATCCAAAGGTTCCTCCAGAATGGGCCATCAACGCCTGTTGCGACGTCGTCAATCGCGGCGTTGCCGTTTGGCGTGGCAAAGTTTTTCTTGCCACGCTCGATGGCCGTCTCGTCGCTCTCGAGGCCGCTACTGGGAAGCCCGCGTGGGAAACGCTCACCGTTGATCGCAACTACCGCTACTCCATCACGGGCGCGCCTCGTGTCGTGACGGGCAAGGTTTTAATCGGCAATGGTGGATCCGAATACGGCGTGCGCGGTTACATCTCCGCCTACGATGCCGACACTGGAAAAATGGCTTGGCGGTTCTACACTGTACCCGGCGATCCTGCAAAGCCCTTCGAAGCTCCCATTCTCGAAAAAGCCGCAAAAACCTGGACCGGCCGGTGGTGGAACGTCGGCGGAGGCGGCACCGTCTGGGACTCCATCTCCTACGACCCCGAGCTCGATCTCCTCTACTTCGGTGTCGGCAATGGCACTCCTTGGGACCGGCCCGCTCGCAGCCCGCGAGGCGGCGACAATCTCTTCATCTGCTCGATCGTCGCGCTCAAAGCCGACACCGGCGAATACGTCTGGCATTATCAGGAGACTCCCGGCGACGCATGGGATTACGATTCCAACCAGTCCATCGTCCTTGCCGACCTCACGATCAACAACTCCCCGCGAAAAGTTCTGCTTCACGCTCCCAAGAACGGTTTCTTCTACGTCCTCGACCGCGCCACCGGCGAGTTGCTTTCCGCAAAGCCGTACACCGCCGTCACCTGGGCCAGTTCCATTGATCTGAAAACAGGCCGCCCCATCCTCAATCCCGCCGCCCTTTACGAAAATCAAAAGTCCGGTTCGCCTCTCGTCCCCGGACCGGACGGCGGTCACACTTGGCACTCTATGTCCTTCAGCCCGCTCACCGGCTTGGCCTATATCCCTGTCTCGGATAGCGGCTTCCTTTACAAATCCGGGCAACATCCCCGTCAAAGCGCTCTCGCTTTTAATGTCGGCATCGATTTCGTGGCCGCAGGCATGCCGCAAAAGCCGGAGATCAAGAAAGCAATCCTCGCCACCATCAAAGGACACCTTTCCGCCTGGGATCCCCTGCAACAAAAAGAAATCTGGCGCGTGGATCGCAAGACCCCAACGAACGGCGGACTCCTCTCCACTGCGGGCAATCTGGTCTTTGAAGGCACCGCGCAAGGGAACCTTGAAGCCTATCGTGCTGACAACGGTCAAAAGCTCTGGTCCGCCGACGCGCAAAGCGGCATCGTCGCTGCTCCCATCACCTACACTGTTAACGGCGAACAATACGTCGCCGTCCTCGCCGGCTGGGGCGGCGTCTTCACTCTCGCTTCGGGCGAAGTCGCCCTCTCTGCCGGCCGCACGCAAAACATCCACCGCCTGCTCGCCTTCAAATTGGGCAGCAAGGCCAGCCTGCCGCCGCTTCCGCCGTTTACGCCGCCGCAACTCAAACCGCCCAAACCTCCCGCTACCGCCGCGACTGTGCACAAAGGCGAAGCCCTCTTCCAACGATACTGCTTCACGTGTCACGGCGACGTCGCCGTCAGCGGTGGCGTCCTGCCTGACCTCCGCTATTCCGGCACACTCGATAACGATCAATGGTTTGATATCGTGCTGAAGGGCCAGTTGAAACAGGCCGGCATGGTTTCTTTTGACAAGGAACTCTCGCACGATGACGCTGCTGCCATCCGCGCCTACGTCATCTTTCGCGCCAATCAATCTCTGGCGGAAACAAAGCCAGCGTCGAGGTAAGTTCGCGTCTCATGAATCAGACCGCAAAAGTCGTCGTCAAAGGCTCCAACTACGCTGTCGTCCGTTTTTTCATGTGGATGGCAATCGCTTCATTTGCCATATTCTTCATTGCATTATGGCTCTCCAAAATTGGTTTTAGCTGCGGTCGGATTCGTCGTGCTAATAATTGCACGCTTGGTGGGTGCCTACTTTCATGGCAAAGGGTCGGGCAGTCAGGACGGTCTTCGATGCCGGAAGTGTGGTCAGCCCGTGGACTTACGGCAAGCACTTAATACTGCTCCCCCAGATGAGCGGGTTGCTCGCTGTCATTACTGCGGTGAGCCCTTTTGGAAAATTTTCAAACTAATCCGCTATCAACCATTGCAGTCGCTCAATGCGCCGCTAAGGCTCCGCCGCCCAGAAAACCCGTTAGTACTGCCAGAAACTCTTCCGTCTTTTCGATCGGCGGAACATGCCCGCATTTGTCGAAACTGACCATCTTCGCCCCAGCGATTCCTGCGGCATATCTTTCACCAGACGCGATCGGCAACAATTTATCTTGTTTTCCCCAAGTCACCAGCGTCGGCACCTTGATACTCGCCAGCCGGTCGTCCAGCCTCTCCTTGTCGCGCGTGGGATTCCCCAGAAAGCTCCGCACCGTGTAACTATCGTGCACCGCCAGCTTGTCTGTGAAAATCTTTCGCAGCGCGTCCTCCGTCAACCAGCTCGTATCGTAGAAAACCGCTTCCATCACTCCGCGCATCGCCGCCAGCGAACTTGGATTCAAATCCGGGATCGGCGTATCCTGCTTCAGCCCCGCCGCGTCCACCAGCGCCAGTTTCTCCACTGGTATCAAGTGCGCACCCCCGCCGATCTCCGCCGCGTAAAGCGCCGCGATCCATCCGCCCAACGATTCGCCCACCAGGCTCGCCTTCTCCACTTTCAATTGCCGCAGGAACTCATTCAGAAAGTCCACGTACGTTTGGACGCTGTAATCCAGCAGCGGCTTGTCCGATTTTCCAAACCCGATCTGGTCCGGCACCAACAACCGGTATTTCTGCGCCATCGGTTCAAGCACCGGCAACCAGTCGTCCTTGCGGCTCCCCAGTCCGTGCAGCAGCACAACGACAGGACCCGAGCCGATGTCAAAATAATGAATCGTTTGTCCAAACACCGCGATCGTTTTGTCCGGAGGTTGCCCCTGCCCAAACGCGGGAACCGTAAACACTGCTAACAGTAGGATGAGCCCGAATTTTTTGTTTCCGCGCATAATCCCTCCTGTCCATGCCGGCCCTCTTTAGCACACCCCCGTCCCGAATACTACTCTTGCGTCCCTCGACAGCTCCGCTCTGCTTGCTTGAGGCGTTCCTTCCTCGATCGACTCTTCAGCTTCCGAACGTACCAACAAAATAATTGACATAGCCGGTCGACTTTCTTACATTCTCCTCATGGCGGTGAGAAGCAGCCTCCGTGTAACGATTCCGTGCGTATTGATCCTCGCCTCCGTCTGCGCCCTTGCCGGCCCCAAGGACAAAGAGCCCGCGCCCCGCTTCAGCGCCACCACCACTACCGGTGAAAAATTCAACAACGAAACCATTAAAGGCAAGGTCGTCCTGCTTGAATTCTGGACCACCTGGTGCGGTTTTTGCGCGGATGAAGCCGCGTTCGTCGACAAGATCGGCCACGAGCTCGCCGGCAAGGGCCTCATTCTCCTCGCCATCGACGTCGGCGAATCCAAAAAAACCGTCAAGAAATATCTCGAACAGCATCCTCGCAACTGCAAGATCGTCATGATGGAAGACACCAATCTCGCGGCCATGTACCAGGCCAACGTCTATCCCATCTATGTTGTGATCGATCGCGACGGCTACATCGCGGGAACCCAACGCGGGGCAGGCGGCGAAGAGGCCCTTCGCGTACTCATTGCCCGAGGCGGCATTGAATCCGAGGAAGACGACGCCAACTAGGCGCCCCGCACTCCTCACCGCACCCGCTCATCATTCTAAACTATTCATTCTAATGCTCTTACCTGGTAATCTCCCCTCGAGTCTCCAAGCCCCCTTTTTGCCCGGACGGTGAAGGTCCTGCACTCCCGTTAGCCCGATAGATTTGGTGTCGCGCACCGCCCCGTCTTATCAGTCAGTAGCGTTTTGGAACAACCTGTCCGTTGGGCCAATTTACGACGGCGTTTCCAGGCCTCATAAATGTCTTAGTGGCTCGGTGTGTCCCCGGGCCGAGGAGGGGCAATGTTCCGCAATCGGTTCCTTATTCTCCTGGGTGGGTGTGCTCTTGTAGCCTCAGCGGCTATGGCTGACGATATCGGCTTCATTGATTGCTCCAAAAATGCAGAAGGTGCGGAAGTTTTCGCAAAGCCCCGCAGGTCTCCGGAGGTTTTGGCTTCCGTGCCTTGCGGTGAGCGCTTCACTATTCTGGTTTACGGCTTTGTCTTCTCGCGAATTCAGACCGGTGATGGCAAGGTGGGCTTCGTCTATTCCAACCTGATCGCCGTGGATCGTTCTGGCGCTTCCGTGCAGCAGACGGCGTCACCGCGAATGGTCACTGCTGCGGACAAAGTCGCCATTAAGACTGCGCCAGCTGCGCAGGCGGCTCCGTCCGCGCCAGCACAAGTAGCGCCAGCGCAGCCCGCCCCAGCGGCGGCGTCCGCAGCTCCGATTTCGGCATCCACACCACCGGCGCCTGCGTCTCCCGCACCTTCAGCAAATACCGCGGAAACAAGCGCGCCTCTTGCACAACCTGCTCCCCCTGCGCCCGCACAGCCGCAGCCTGTAACAGCTCAACCGGCTCCAGCGCCGCCATCCGAACGGACTTCGCCCTTATCCGCCATGGCTGCGGCGGCACCACCTGCGCCAGCATCGAACGTACCCGAACCAGCCGCGCCCGCTGCGCAGCCTGACCCGCCAGCGTCGGCGCAACCTGAACCCGCGCCGGTCCAGCCTGCACCGCCTGCAATCCGTCCAGTGGAAACGAGGTCGACTTGGGAGAGGCGCAACCCAGGTGGCGTTCGCCGGACACCTTTGATTGAAGTCTTTGGCGGCTACGCCTTTGCCCGCATCGACAGCGGCGCAGGCTATTGGACCAACATGAACATCGGCGGCATGGGGTCGGTTGGCTGGAATTTCAAACCGTGGTTGCAGCTCGTTGGCGACAGCAGCTACAGCACCGTCACGATCAGCGGCACCAAGAACGTCCTTTACGGAAATCATTTCGGTGCGCGTTACTTTCACCGCAGGCTGAGCCGCTGGGGCGCCACTCCCTTTGTCGAAGCCCTTGCGGGCGGATCGCGCGCGGACACTATTGTTAGCGGCGTCGGCGGCTACACCGCTTCGGCCAACTGCGTCTCTTATAAAGTAGGGGGCGGAGTGGATCTCCACCCGTCTCGTCACTGGGAAATCCGTCTGTTCGACGTTGATTACTACCGGACCGCGTTCGGCACCAACGGTCATGAGAACAACTATTGGGCTTCCGCCGGTATCGTTCTCCGCCTCTTCGGCGGATCGTCCGACTACTAGCCCGATTCGCATAATTGCCTGTGGAGGCGGCCGGTTCCGGCCGCTTCTTTTCTTTGTAGCGGCGAGTTTATCTCGCCATCGCCCTATCCCGTCTAACTGTTTTCAACCAAGGCATTTCCCCACGGAGTCGTGCATCCCTCCAATTTCTCTGCGGCAGGCCAACGCCGCTAACCGCAATTGCTTGCTAAACTCCACTCCCTTCATTGCGGCTTTTCGAATGGCCTGCAAATCCTCCACGAAAATGCCGGGCACTCTCTCGTTCAGAATTTCTACTCTCCCGGAAATGATGGTGATCAAATCGGTCAGCTGGTAGGATATTTCTTCGATCAGTTTTGCTCGCTTTGCCCTCACTTCAATCACTTCTCCTGTATCCGCTCGGGAACACGTCTTCCCGTGTGGCCCGTTCTTGGCCCCGCACTCCTCCCCTGGCAAACTGGCCTGTGAATCCAGGCAAGACTTCCTTTCCTGCATTCTAGCTCCCTCATTTTAAGAGTCCCCGTGGCGATTGGAACCACGCTTCTCCTTTAGAGTCGGCCCTCCGAACAAAGTTACAGAATTGCAATAAAACGCACACGCAGACCACTGCCTCACGGCTGTACGCCCGCATAAGCCGGAATCGCCCCGCGCGCAACGTTCTTGTAAACCACCCCGCCTTTCATCACAAACACAACCCGTCGCACCGCCGTAATGTCTTTCAGGGGATCGCCGTCCAGCGCGATGATGTCCGCCTGCAATCCCGGCGAAATCGTCCCGATCACGTCGGCCATTCCCATCGCTTCCGCCCCTAGCGAGTTGGCGGACACCATCGCCGCCATAGGAACCACTCCGCCGTCGCGTACGCGATCGATGAACTCCTCCGCGTTGCGCCCGTGCGCGCCCGCCACGGCGTCCGTCCCGAACACCATCTTCAGCCCCGGAGTTTTCACTGCACGCTGCACCAGTTCGTGATTCATCGGCAGAATCTTCTCCATCGCCGCAAAACCTTCCTCCGTGTAGCCCGGTGTGCCCAGATACTGTTCCTTGTGCAACAAATAGTTCTCGATGATCAGCCCGGTCTGCGGGTCCAGATACGTCCCCTTCTCCGCCATCAATTTCAGGTCGTCGTCCGTCGCCAGCGTGCCGTGCTCGATCTCCGTGCATCCTGCGAGAGTCGCCGCACGCACTGCATCCTTATACGCATGCACCAGCGTCCGCAGCCCCTGCTTCTTCGCCTCATCGCACGCCGCGTTCAATTGTTCCTGCGAAAGCGTCATCCCTCCGCCCTGCCGTATGCTCTGCGACGCGAAAATCTTGATCGCGTCCGCGCTCGCCTGCTTCTGTTTCCGCACGAACGCGCGTATCTCTTCCGGCGTACCTGTTTTCTCCCCTTGCCCGAACAGCGGCTCTACAGCTGTAAGAATCCGCGGCCCGGCCAGTTTTCCTTTCGCGATCGCGTCGCGCAGCGGAATATCGTTTGCCGCGCCCAGGCTCTGAATCGTAGTGAACCCCGCCATCAGCGTCACCCATGCATTCGACGCCGATTGATACGCATCCTCCTGCGACGTCCCTCCCATTCCCGCATTTTTCCCATCTTTTCCAAAATTCCACGTAATGTGCGCGTGCGCGTCAATCCACCCCGGCAGCACTGTCAGCCCGCGCAAGTCGTAGTCCACGGGCCCGGCGCCCTTGTCAATTTTTGTCTCAACCGCCGCAATCTTCTCGCCTTCCACCACAATGCGCGCGTCACGCAACACCTTGCCCTTCCCATCGAGCACCGTGCTCGCCGCAATCACAATCCGCTTGTTCTTGCCGGCCGCTGGCGCCTGCGCACAAACTCGCTGCCCCATCCCGCACACGCTCGCCAGGCCGAGAAACCCCGCAACGATTTTCGCGGATCGCATATTTGCCCTCCTTCGATCGACCACACTCAGTTCAGCGCGCGCTCGCGGCCCCGGCCCCAATTCCTCCGACCGGGGTCGTCACCGCTATCCTGTCGAATGCCGCAACCCGCGCCTTGGATTGCGGGATGGCATTCTTGACTGCCGGTAACGACAGGGAAGCATCATGGCTGGCCTGGCTGTCCCACACCTCGGTAACCCAGATCACGTTTTCATCCGCAGCGTCTTTGGCCACCACATAGCTGAAGCATCCCGGCATATCCACCGCCGCCCCCGTCAGCAGCTTGATCAGTTCTTCGCGCTTGCCGCCCACAGCTGTCAGCTTCACGATTAACCCATACATGTCCTTCGCTCCTTGAGTTTCTGCCAGCATAGGCGCGCCAATCAGGGATAGTGCGCTCAAATATTCCAAGAATTCCCTGCGGCCGATTTCCATCCGCCTAGCATACAACCGTTGTCCGCGCGCGCGGTGGCCATCGCCCCAATTCAGCTACCGCTTGTGGCGTCCGCCATGTCAGTTTGCGCCTCAGCATGAGGAAGCGACGGCCAGGCGTCACCGCTTGCCAGTTGGAAAGCTGAAATGGTGACTTGATGGGCCAGGCCAAGGTGCAGGCTTGCCAAGAAACGAAAACCCTACCGTCACGAATAGCTAAGCAGGAAAGGCTTCTCGAACATCGGCGTGCCGAGAACGGACTTTACCGCCCTCAGGTTTCGTGCGTTGGTGGGCGTCCTCCTGCTGCCACTTCCGCGCCAGCTCATCCAACTCGCCCATTACCCTGCTGATGTCCTTCATGCGCTTCGTGATGCCGTAGGTGACCGCCGGGGGAATGGTCGGCTCATAGTCGCGGAAGACGAAGCCCCGTTGCTCCAGAACGCGGAGACGCTCCGTCAACACGCGCGAAGAAATCCCCTCCACTTGCCGCCGTAGGGCTCCAAAGCGCGTCGGGCCGTTCGAACTCAGTACCCACAGAATATGCATGGTCCAGGGCCGGGCCAGGATTTCCAGCAATTCACCGAAGGGGCAATGGGGTGGTGTTTTCGATGCCTCTCGCATGGTAGCTCCTCACCTGGTTACTTTAAGGTTCCTACTTTACAAATGCAAGTAGTTATTTATAGTAACGATGAAGCACGTCAGGTCATCCAACGGGTATAAGGAGGAACAACATGGCAGCGAATGCAGTCGCAATTTCCACCGGTGCAGAAGCAAGAAGCATTACTCAAGGTGCGGTGGTCGTTTTAGGACGGTTTTTCTTCGCGCTGATTTTTCTGGTGGCTGCTCCCAATCACTTCACCAGGCAAACCATCGCCTTTTCGGCTTCTCAAGGCGTGCCTTTTGCCTCAATCCTGGTTCCGCTTTCTGGTGTGCTGGCTATCGCCGGCGGCCTCAGCATTTTGCTGGGCTATCGCGCAAAACTTGGCGCCTGGCTCCTGGTGCTGTTCCTGATTCCGGTCAGCTTGATGCTGCACAAGTTCTGGACGGTTACCGATCCTATGATGGCGCAGATCCAAATGATTCTGTTCATGAAAAATGTCTCCATGCTCGGCGGCGCCTTGCTCATTTCTCAGTTTGGAGCAGGTCCCTTCAGCCTGGACGCCCGCCGCTCGCGCTGAACCAGTGGCACAGCCTCTGTTGTAGTGGCGAGGCCAGCCACGCCGCTCTTTTTCTTTGTAGCGGCGAGTTCACCAGTTCACCTCGTAGAACTTCAATCTCTTCAGCATTCCACACCAAGACCCCCGCCCTCACAAAACCGATGGCGGGACACCCCGCTCAGGGAAAAAGTACAAGAGGTGCCACGGCGCATAGTGGGCAGAATAGCGACTACTGCAAGTTAGTTCGGTGATGGA
>WNET01000704.1_pt1 | contig 16913 bp, 20 predicted proteins | sample 5399911 | NCBI WGS metagenome assembly WNET01 (sample SAMN13153333, study PRJNA577476) | soil metagenome | isolation source: 40 cm grassland meadow soil pre-rain plot 2 | place: USA:California | collected 2015-09-08 | reverse complement strand
TGAAATGCACGGTGTCCGGCTCAATACTTCTCAGGAATCCACCGGTAGTTCCACTCGGGAGCCTTGTATCCCCTTGGCTTCTGTCGTTTAGGTAGCGTGACTTTCTCCAGCGGAGTCTTCTTCCAGGGCACCGCGCTAAGCAAGTGGGAAATGCAGTTCAGTCGAGCACGCCGTTTGTCGTCGGTCTGGACGACATACCAAGGAGATTGCGAAGTATCAGTAGCAGCGAACATTGCGTCGCGGGCACGTGAGTAGTCGTACCAGCGACGATGCGATTCAAGATCCATGGGGCTCAGTTTCCATCTTCGCATCGGATCCGCGATACGTCTTAGAAACCGCTTGTGCTGCTCCGGTTCGCTGACCTCAAACCAGTACTTGATAAGAATGATCCCATTGTTCTTTAGGAGAGCCTCAAACGCAGGACACATGTGCAGAAAGTCGGCGTACTGTTTGTCGCTGCAAAAACCCATCACCTGTTCGACCAGAGCACGGTTGTACCAGCTGCGATCGAAGACGATTACCTCACCAGCCGCCGGCATTTCTTTGATGTAACGCTGTGCGTACAACTGTGACTTTTCACGCTCCGTGGGGGCTGGCAAAGCTACATGGCGAAAGACACGAGGGCTGACGCGCTCCATGATACGATGTATCACTCCCCCTTTGCCCGCCGCATCGCGGCCTTCGAACACCACTACGACCTTGGCACCGCTGGATTTTACCCATTCCTGCATTTCCACCAGCTTAGTCTGGAGTTTGCGCAGTTCTCGCTCGTATTCCTTGTTCTTGAGCTTGGGTCTTTTTTGAAAGGCCTGTTTCCCATTCTTCTTTTCCGGCACTGGCGCCTCCAATATGAGTACCCTTGCAACGGAGAAATCCAGAGATGTCTAAGTAGTTTGTAGGTCATCATACCCGTGAAGTAACTGGCAGTTCTGTCAGTTCTCCAAAGTTGTATCCGCGAGGAATATTTTCGTTGTACCCTTTGCGCTGCAATGAGGGTCCACGAACCGGCCGATGTGTGTTCGACCGGGAAGCGCATCTCCATGAGAGTGTTACGCAGCCACGCCAGGCATCTAAGTAAAGTCGCCGTACTTTCTCTGCTGTTGCTGTCTTGCCCAACCACCTGGCCTCAGGTTGCGGTTCCCAAGGCTGCTACCCCTGAACCGCAGCCCGAGTCCCCAAAGGACACCCTAGGTCGTAGCAGCCCTCGAGGGACGGTCCTGGGTTTTCTCCCTGCCGCACGGAAAGGAAATGCTGCAATCGCTGCCCTGTACTTGAATACTCGCCTACGTTTCGGCGTAAACCCAACTGCCGCATTGGCTGGACTCGGTGTCGGTGGCATTGGAGTTGCGCTCGCGGCCCAAAAGACGCTCGAAAACGTCATTGGCGGTATCTCCCTGATCGCCGATCAGGCCGTGCCTGTGGGAGATATTTTAAAACTAGGCGATATCTCGGGCACGGTCGAGGATGTCGGCCTCCGCTCAACCCGTATCCGCACGTTAGAACGTACCGTGGTCAGTATGCCCAACGGGCAGATCGCGAGCATGAGCCTCGAAACCTTTTCAGCACGCGACAAATTCTGGTTCCATCCACTTGTGGGTTTGCGCTATGAAACCACTCCAGCCCAGCTATGTTCAGTTATAACGGGCATTCGCAAGCTGCTTACAGGGGATTGCGGTGTTGATTCGGATTCCGTGCGTGTTCGATTTGTCCGTTTCGCTGCTTTTTCCCTTGATGTGGATATTTTCGCGTACGTGTTCGCCCGTGACTGGAGCCACTTCCTCGAGATCCAGGAAGAGTTGCTTTTGGGCATTATAGATGTTGTCCAGCAGGCTGGAGCCGAGATTGCTTTTCCATCGCAAACCATGTATCTCGCGACCAATTCGTCCGACAAGCCAGCCCAACTGACTCCTGCTTACAACCGAAGACGCGGGACATGACGCGCTCCCTGATGAGAGCGGTATCCATTTTTAAGGTGGATTGTTGGGCGCCTGACAAGGAATGGGCATGTCTAATTTCAGGATCCTCCTCGCTGTTGCCTCTGCGATCGTGCTGTTCCTGTACGGACTGGAAGGCTTTAGCCAGGAGATTCAGAGGTTGGGGGGAGCGACACTAAGCAAGTGGCTCGGACGTTTGACCGAAAGTCGTTGGCGGGGCCTACTATTAGGCGCGGTGGCGACCGCGATTGTTCAGTCTAGCAGCGCGATCACGTCGCTGACAGTGGCGCTGGTGGATGCCGGAACGATGTCGTTTGGGTCGAGCCTCGGCGTTTTGCTCGGGGCAAACATCGGGACGACATCAACGGCATGGCTCGTCTCACTCAAGCTGACATCGATTGGGCCATTCTTCATCGTCTTGGGCACCGCACTGAGCGCGCTTCCAACCCGCTTCAAAATCCTAGGCAAAGCCGCGTTCTATTTCGGGTTCATCTTTTTTAGTCTCAACCTCGCGAGTTTTACTTTGAAGCCGCTGGCCCAGAATCGCATGTTTGCTGAGGTACTCAGCCGATCAAGCACATCGCTGATGGGAGTGCTTGCCGGAATGTTGATCACGGCAATAATTCAATCGAGTAGTATTACAACGGGTCTCTGCATTCTGCTTGTGCAACAGAACCTCATGTCGGCAGCGGCGGCGATTCCAATCGTGATCGGGGCAAACATTGGGACGACGGCGACTGCGCTGGTAGCCAGCATTAAGATGCAAAAGACGGCGCGACGCGTGGCAATGGCGAATCTCTGCTTCAATACATTTGGCGTGCTGCTGTTCCTGCCATTTCTGGGGATGTTCGCAGTAAGGGTGGTGGAATTGGCGGGCGACCCCGGAATGGCGATTGCGTGGTCACAATTGATTTTCAACGTAGTTATGGCGCTCGCGGTGCTGCTCCTGCTGCAGATTTTCCAGCGTCGTCTGGAATCCATCGATGCAAGCGCAGCGGGCGGCGCAGCATCAGGGGCATGACTGCAGTCGTTTGCGTGCAGATTCAGCGCCACTTCTCTGTCAATAGTGACAGTTCCTGCGGCCCCTTCTCTCCCCTGACAATAAGCGCAGGTTCCTCGCTTTTAGAGAATCAGGGGAGTGTCGGCTTCGAACTGTGCCCCGAATGTTGACACGGTTAACAGTTTGGATCTGAAAACCGATCCGCAAAAACGTGGAGGTTAGAATGAAAGACGTTCTGTTTTTCTCGGTGGTGGGACTCCTGCTTGCTACAACTACCGCACTTGGCCAGGATGTTCGCTACAACTTCGACAAGAATACGGATTTCTCAAAGTTCAAGACATACAAATGGGTAACCCTGAAAGATGCCGCGAAGCTTGACGCTCTGCTCGAGAAACAGATCATAGCCGCCGTGGACACGGAACTGACAACGAAAGGGCTCACCAAGGTCGATGATGACAGTGCGAATCTTTATGTTGGATACCAGGCAGGCGTTGGGCAGGAGAAACAGTTCACGTCGTTCAGCAGCGACTGGGGATATGGCGGAGGCTGGTACCGTGGCGGGTGGTACGGCGGTGCAGGTGGAATGAGCACGACCACAGGACAAACCTCAACAATCTACGTTGGTCAGTTGGCATTGGACTTGTACGATTCAGCTAACCGCGATTTGGTCTGGCGTGGCTTGGCAAGCAAGACTATCAATCTGAAGGCCAAACCTGATAAACAGGAAAAGAACCTAGGAAAAGCAGTGGCAAAACTATTGAAGAACTATCCTCCTCAGGCGAAAAAGTAGGCTTGACTCAGGGAACAGGGGAAGAGCGCCGTCCTTTCCAAGCGGTGGCAAACCCAAACACATCGAACCAACCCAGAGTTCTAATCGTGGTCGAGGGCCAGGTCCAGCTCGGCGCAAAGATGCGTTAGTTCACATTGCGATTCAGCGACTGTCCTCACTCATTTTTTCACCTGGCCCGTCTGCTGCGCTGGGAAGTGTATCGGCGCGCGTGTGCTGGGCCACGAATGCGTACGGCGAGGCTCACACGGAGGGAAGCTTATGAGCGCGACATTTTGCGAAGCCTCAGCTGGGATTCCAGCACAAGGACCCACTGGTCTGAGTACCAGAGACTGTTGATTTTGCCAGTATGCAGATTCCCGCATAGCCACTAGGCTGACCTCGTTGATTTAAAGCTTCTTTGATCTTTGTCAAGATCGCAGTCTTGAGGTCGTGGCAAGAGGGTGTAGTTTTCCGCACCGCCGGGGGAAAGAGCGGGCGGTGATGCGTCGGCAAGGGTGACCCGACGAGTGTGCTGACTGATCACGACCATACCATTAAGGAAAGCAGATGCGTGCCCTCAACTTAGTCCAAAACATGAAAACCAATGTGGATCGCATATCCGAGGGATTGATCCGCGAGCTGTTACTCAGAGTACAGGTCAAGGAACATAAGCGATACGCGATGGAAATCTACGGAGACCTGACGAATTGGCTGGCAGGCGAAATCAAGTCAATAGTTGAATACCGCTCCATCGATTTGGCAATTCGACGAGCGCAGCAAGGTGTTCCGTTCAGCCAGGGCCGTGTGCATTACCCGCGAGTATCTATGGGAGTACATGCAGCAGGAGTGCTTACTTGAAGAGCCGGTTGAGTTCTGGGGTGGTGCGATGTCGCTGCGTTCGCTGAACCAGTTCTTTGATCGTGCCTTGTATTCTACCGTCGTTGGATATCAGGAATCTGGCAGGGGCGAATTGGCCGATGCACCTGCCGTATGACCACATAGGTAGCCTCCATGAGATTGGCTGTTCACCAACGTTGTGATGTGAATCGGTTGACACGCGTCATTCCCACAGGAGCAATCCGTACCAAACTGTCGATAATCGACTACTCAAGCTCATGCCCTCTCCGCATCCTGACCTCGCAAGCAGGTGAGGTCGTGCGCAGATTGAAAACGGGTTTGCTACTGCTGCTTCTGGTCACGTTGTTCATCGGTCTAAGCACTCCATTTGCCTCGGCGAGCTACACAGAATCGCAGCTCGCTTCAGCGATGTCAACGCCACAGGCCGAACCACGCGAGGTGACCACCGAACCGAAGGAACACGGTCTGTCTGCAAAGGCAGTAGAGATCGCCCGACCGTTCAACTTCCCCATTACCAATTCCATGGTTGTCACCTGGATCGTGGCATTAAGTCTGATCGTATTTGCGCAAGTTGCCACGAGGAATATGAAGCGAGTTCCCTCAGGCGCCCAAAATTTCCTGGAGTGGCTCGTTGAAAGTCTCCACAAATTTATCGCCGGAATCATCGGCCCCCATCTGGCCGATCGCACCTTCTGGTTTTTTGCGACTATTTTTATCTTTGTCCTGTCCGCTAATTGGGTGGGACTTATTCCTGGTGTAGGTTCGATCGGTTGGGGGCGTACGACCTCTCATGGCTTCAGAATTGACCAACCATTGTTTCGCGGCGTTAACGCAGACGTGAACATGACGTTGGGCATGGCCCTGATTTTTTTCGCCTGCTGGATCGTCTGGGCGCTTCGCGAAGTTGGCCCACTGGGATTGCTCAAGGAGTTGTTTGCGCCCAAGGGCGAGAGCGAAGGTGTGTTGAAGCTGCTGATGGTCGTCGTATTCTTTGTGGCGGGCTGTCTGGAGATCGTCTCGATCTTGTTCCGGCCAGTCTCGCTGAGTTTTCGTCTCTACGGCAACATCTTTGCTGGCGAGAACCTGTTGGAAGCTATGGCCAAGCTGGTCCCCGGCTTTGGCTGGCTGGTGCCGGTTCCATTTTACTTCCTGGAACTAGTGATGGGTCTGGTTCAAGCGCTCGTCTTCATGTTGTTGACGGCCGTGTTCACGATGTTGATTTGCCAGCATGAGACAGAGGGATCTGTGGCTGCGCACGATTGAGTGATCGATTTCGACAGCTTGACCGTGCTTAGCCGCGGGAGTTGGCGGGAAAGAGGAAAAATCATATGAGCGGAAGTCTGCATGTCGGTCTAGCGGCGCTGGGTGCGGCCATTGCTGTGGGTCTAATCGGCATGAACGCTTCGGATGCGGTGGGACGCAATCCCGTGGCTTCCACCAAGATTCTAGTCCAGTCGATCCTGGCGATTGCATTCGCCGAAGCGATCGTGTTCTACGCGTTGTTCCTGGTTAAGTAAGGAAAAACCGGGTTGCCAAGTCGGCGGCGGCCCGGCGCCCACAACAGGACAAGAGACGACTATGAATACGCTTTTGTTAGCCGAAGTGGACGGCGGAGGGCAGATCCAACAGATTGCCAGTACCTTCGGCGTGGACTGGCCTCACCTGGTCGCCCAGATGATCAGCTTCGGCATTGTTTGTATTCTTCTTCACCGCTTCGGCTATAAACCCATCCTTAGGATGCTGGGAGAGCGTCGGCAGCAAATCGCGCAGGGACTTGCTGACACGGAGAAGATAAAGGCCGAACTGGACCGGACCGAGGCACAGCGGCAGGAAATCATGATGCAGGCCAATGCGCAGGCGGCCAAGCTGATCGAGGAAGCCCACGCCGCGGCTGCGCGGGTGCAGCAGCAGGAGAGCCAGAAGGCCATCGCAGCTGCCGAACAGATCATTATCAAATCGCGTGAGGTCGCTGTGCAGGAACATGCCCGCATGCTCGCCGAACTCAAGCGCGAAGTAGGCCGATTGGTTGTGCAGGCCACAGTGGCAGTCACAGGCAAAATCCTTACGCCAGAAGATCAGCGGCGGATGGCCGAGGAATCCATGAGGGAATTGGCGACGGCGGCGTAGCGGGAGTTGGAAATTAACAGTGATTAAAACGACGAAACAAGTCAGACGGGAAGCTACGCGACTATTCCGGTTGTGTCTGGTCAACGGAAGGGTGGATGAGAGCCGCGTCCGCCAGGTGGTGCAGCGAGTCCTCCAATCCAGGCGCCGCGGTTATCTGGTCTTGCTGGGGCATTTTCTGCGGTTGTTGAAGTTCGAAAATGCCCGGCACGCCGCTGAAATCGAGAGTGCCATTCCGTTGCCGAGTGACTTACGGACTCTCGTCCAGACTGGATTAGAGGGCGTATATGGTTCGGGGATAACCATCCTGTTCGCCCAGAACCCGGCGTTGATCGGGGGCATGCGTATCCACGTGGGCAGTGATGTCTATGACTGCAGCGTGCAGTCTAGGTTGGCTGCATTGGAGAAAAGCTTTGGAATCAGCAACAGGAACGGAAGGGATGCACCGAGATCTGATCGTCAATCGGATCTTCGCTCAGATGAATTGGAGTGAAAGCTGCATGGCTGACCTACTAGAGGAACTTGAAGCTCAAATCGCAGGCGTCAAAGCAACCACAGCAGCCAGACAGAATGTGGGCGTGATTCGCGAAATCGGGGACGGTGTGGCTCGAGTGGAGGGTCTTAGCGATGCAATGCTCAACGAGATGCTCGACCTAGGCCACGGTATCACAGGGCTCGCGTTAAACCTTGAAGAGACTGAGGTTGGAGTCATCGTACTTGGTGACTATACCCAGCTCGAGGAGGGTGGCGAGGTCCGCACCACGGGTAAGCTGCTGCAGGTACCGGTGGGTATGGGTCTGTTAGGCCGCGTTGTGAATACGCTGGGAGAGCCGGTGGACGGCAAAGGGCCCTTGAAGAGTAACGTCGCCTATCCGGTCGAAAGAATGGCTCCCGGTATCATCCGGCGCCGATCGGTCAGTCAGCCGGTGCAAACGGGGATCATGGCCGTTGACGCGATGATTCCGATCGGCCGCGGCCAGCGCGAATTGATCATTGGCGACCGATCGACAGGCAAGACGACGATTTGTATTGACACTATCATCAGCCAAGCTCGTCTCAACCGCACGGCTGAAGTTGCCGGCGACAAGGACTATCGCCCGCTCTACTGCATCTACGTGGCCATTGGTCAGAAGCAATCGAATATCGCAAGGATCATTACTGTTCTCGAGGAAGCCGGAGCCATGCCGTACACCATCATCATTGCTTCTCCGGCTTCTGACTCGGCCACCAGCCAATACCTTGCGCCATTCGCAGGAACTGCGATGGGCGAGTGGTTCATGGATCATGGCATGGACGCATTGATTATTTTTGACGATTTGTCCAAACACGCGGTGGCCTACCGGCAAGTCTCGTTGGTGCTGAAACGGCCGTCAGGTCGCGAAGCCTATCCCGGCGATGTATTTTATCTCCATAGCCGATTGCTCGAACGGGCAGCGCGCGTGGGAGAGAAGTACGGCAACGGTTCCCTCACGGCCCTGCCGATCATTGAAACCCAAGCCGGCGATGTTTCCGCATATATTCCGACCAATGTGATCTCTATTACGGACGGGCAGATTTATTTGGAAACCGATTTGTTCTACCAGGGAGTGCGCCCGGCCATTTCGGTAGGGCTGTCGGTTTCACGGGTCGGGTCAGCGGCGCAGCTCAAATCCATGAAGCAAGTTGCTGGACAGCTCAAGGGAGACCTTGCGCAGTTTCGCGAACTGGCGGCCTTCGCGCAATTCGGTTCGGAACTGGATGCCAAGACGCAAGCGCAGATCGACCGCGGCAAGCGCGTTATCGAAGTTTTCAAGCAGCCCCAGTACAGCCCCATTCCAGGCGAGGTACAGGTAGCTGTCATCTGGGCGGTCCAAAACGGGTATGTGGACAATGTTCCTGTGGGACGGATCAAGGAGTTCCAAATCAATCTGACAGAGTTCCTGAGCACACGCAAGTCCGAACTGCTTGCGAAGATTGCCAAGGAAAAGACGCTCAGCGCTGCTTTGACGACGGAGTTAAAAACTGCGACTGAACAGTTCAAAGAGACTTGGAGATGAGTGGCCCACGACCGCAGCGCCCGCATGTCGGCTTTCGATACTCTTGCATGGGTCTTGCGATTGTTGGGACTTGGAACAACTAACTATGCACAGCCCACGCGATTTGCGACGGCGGATCCGCTCAATCGGCAGTACTGCGCAGATTACCAGAGCCATGCAAATGGTGGCGGCATCAAAGATGCGCAAGGCGCAACAAGCTGCGCTCTCCGGGCGTCCTTTTGTGCACCTGTTGTATCGTATTCAGCGTGAAGCCACAACCCGGATGGGCAACTTCACCCATCCGCTGTTGGAAATGCGCGAGGTCCGCAAACGCGCCATTATTCTGATTGGCGCGGATAAGGGCCTATGCGGAGCGCTCAATAGCAATCTGTTCCGCCTCGCAGCCGAATTCGATCCCCAAACAACGATCTTCATTACGGCCGGACGTAAGGCTGCCCAGTTCATCGCCCGCACTCGGCGGCAGTTAATTGCCGAGTTTGCCTACGCGGACACACCGCAATTTCCGGAAGCCAGGGCAATTGCCGCCTTTGCCCGCGACTTGTTCTTAAAACGAAAAGTGGATCAGGTTCAGATTGTTGCGACACGTTATATCAACACTCTCACCCAGCATCCACTCTGCCTTGAATTTCTTCCAGTGGGCGAAATCAGAGCTCTGAAGATTCCCGGCGTCAGATCCGAAGAGGAACTCGCAGCCGACACCACGGAAGCGGTCTTTGAGCCCAACCCACAGGCTGTGCTGGGCTATCTCCTCTCGCACTATCTCGACATTTACATTTATCAGGTCTTACTGAATGCCAAGGCCAGTGAACAAAGCGCCCGCATGGTGTCCATGAAAAACGCTACAGATAACGCCGAGATCCTGATCAAGGACTTGACCCTTGAATACAACAAGCTGCGGCAGGGCAATATCACGAAGGAATTGCTGGAGATCGCAGGCGGGCAGTCCGAATAAGGCGGAACTATGTTGCAACAGACTTCGCCACCGGGTATGAACATGAATAAGGGCAAGATTGTTAAAGTCCTCGGTCCGGTAGTAGACGTTGAATTTCCGGGAACACTGCCTGGGATCTACAATGCGCTGACCTGTGAATACTCAGTCGAAGAAAAGCCTGCTGCCGTGATGCTCGAAGTACAGCAGCACCTCGGGGACAAGTGGGTTCGGACAATTTCCATGTCCGGCACCGAAGGACTCAAGCGTGGCTTCGAGGTCACCGACAGCGGCAGGCCCATTTCTGTGCCCGTCGGCGAGGGCGTGATGGGCAGGGTATTCGATGTGACTGGGAAACCTGTAGATGAGCGTGGACCGATTGAGGCAGAGAAGTACTATCCGATCCATCGCTCGCCACCTCCCCTGGTCGAGCAATCGACTTCTCCAGAGGTGCTCCCCACCGGAATCAAAGTCATCGATTTGATCTGTCCGTTTTTAAAGGGCGGAAAAGTGGGGGCGTTCGGCGGCGCCGGTGTGGGCAAGACGGTCGTCATCATGGAGTTGATTAACAATATCGCCAAGCTCCATGGCGGCGTGTCTGTGTTCGCGGGTGTCGGTGAGCGCACCCGCGAAGGAAGCGACCTCTACCACGAAATGTCGGAAGCGGGAGTCATCCGGCAAGACAATCTCGCCGAGTCAAAGATCGCCCTCGTCTACGGCCAGATGAACGAACCACCGGGTGCGCGCCTGCGCGTCGCCCTGTCCGGCCTTGCCATTACCGAGTACTTCCGCGACGAGAAAAACCAAGATGTGCTGCTCTTCATTGACAACATCTTTCGTTTTTCTCAAGCCGGCTCGGAAGTATCTGCTTTGCTCGGCCGCACCGCTAGCGCCGTGGGTTACCAGCCAACCCTCGCCGCGGAGATGGGTGCGCTTCAGGAACGGATTACTTCCACTAAGAAAGGCTCGATTACTTCGTTTCAAGCTGTGTACGTTCCGGCTGACGACCTGACTGACCCGGCGCCGGCCACAACGTTCGCGCACTTGGACGCGACCATCGTGCTCGAACGTTCGATTGCGGAATTGGGTATCTACCCGGCGGTAGATCCCTTGGCCTCGACGTCCCGCGCCTTGGCACCCGAAATCGTAGGTCAGGAACACTACGGAACAGCCCGTGGAGTACAGAAAGTGCTTCAGCGCTATAAGGACCTGCAAGACATTATTGCGATTCTGGGCATGGATGAACTTTCGCCGGAAGACAAGCTAACCGTGTTCCGTGCACGCAAGATTCAGCGTTTTTTGAGTCAGCCGTTCAGTGTCGCGCAAGTGTTTACCGGCCGAGAGGGCAAACAGGTGCCGGTGGCCGAGACGGTTCGCGGCTTCAAGGAGATTCTCGAGGGCAAACACGACGACGTGCCCGAAGGCAACTTCTACATGAAGGGCACGATTGAGGAGATCCAACAGAATTAAGGGTGGGGCGTTGAGAGCCGAAAGGTCTCACGCAACACGCAGTCAGATATGGCCAACACTCTCAGATTGGAAATTGTGACGCCGGAAGCAACCGCTTACTCCGAAGACGTCGATATGGTGACGCTGCCGGGCGTGGAAGGCCAGATGGGGGTTCTGCCTCTCCACGTCCGGCTGATGACGCAACTAGTCCCGGGCGAGTTGATTGTGCGAAAGGGCGGGCATGATGATTTTTTGGCGGTTGGCGAGGGTCTCATCGAGGTGACGAACGACCGAGTGTCCATCTTGACGAACATGGCCGTTGCAGTTGAGAACATCGACGAAGCAGCGGCCGAAGCAGCGCGTCAACGTGCCGCTGCCCGCCTTCGTGAAAAAATCTCTTCCGAAGAGGTTGCGTCCGCAAACGCGGCTTTAGCTCGCTCACTGGCACAATTGCACGTTAAGCGACGCCATCGCTAACCGGTGGCTGGTCGTTGTGGAGGAGCACAGCTGCCACAGAAACCAAAGCCGGCAAGGCCCCTTCTCGAATAAGAAAGATAAAAGGTCATTACTATGAAAACCAATGCTGCCGTTATTTCAATAGTACTCCGCCAAGAGTCCAGCTTCCTTGTCCCTGAGTGCTTACGGAAAAGCCCGCTCGACCATTCAAGGCGCTCCTCTCACCGCAGATGAATTGCGAAAAACTCATGCCTACTGGAGAGCATGTGACTATCTCATGCTTGGCATGATCTATCTGCAAGATAATCCGCTGCTGAGGGAGTCGCTGAAAGCAGAGCACGTCAAGAATCGTCTTCTCGGACACTGGGGACCAAGTCCGGGTCTGGCGTTTACCCACGTTCACCTGATGCGTCTGATTAAGAAATACGACTTAGATATGATCTTTCTCGCGGGACCCGGGCACGGCGCCCCCGGCGTTCTCGGTCCGGTGTATCTGGAGGGAACCTACTCCGAAATCTATCCGGAAAAGAGCGAGGATGAAGAAGGCCTGCGAGAATTTTTCAAACAATTCTCGTTTCCAGGGGGCATCGGAAGCCACTGCACACCGGAGACACCCGGCTCGATTCACGAGGGGGGCGAGTTGGGTTATGTGCTTTCTCGCGCCTGTGGTGCGGTGTTTGACAATCCGCAACTGATCGCGGTTGCTGTCGTCGGAGACGGTGAGTCGGAAACCGGACCGCTTGCCACATCCTGGCACATCAACAAGTTTCTGAATCCGATTCGTGACGGCGCCGTGCTGCCGATTCTCCATTTGAACGGTAACAAGATCAATAATCCGACTCTATTGGCCCGGATCAGCCATGAGGAACTCGACAGCCTGCTTCGGGGTTATGGCTGGACTCCTTACTTCGTAGAAGGTTCCGAGACCGACACCATGCATCAGTCGATGGCGGCGACTACGGAGCACTGCATTGAGGAGATCATAAGCTGTCAGCGCGCCCAAGCGGTTTCACTGGCCCATGATTGTGCTGCGGACACCAAAGGGATGGACTTCCCCATCAGAAGTAGCTGGCCACAGGTTGGAGGGATTCTGGCGAGCACACCAGGTTCCCATGGCGGACGTTAAAAAGAATCCCGAGCGACTTCAAGAATTGGAGCGTTGGATGCGCTCGTATAAGCCGGAGGCGTTATTCGATCAAAACGGGAAGCTGATTGCAGCACTTAAAGCGGGCCCCAGCCGGCGCCCGCCGCATGAGCGCCAATCCACACACCAATGGCGGTCTGCTCAAGAAAGCCCTTCGCCTGCCAGATTTCCGCGAGTACGCAATTAAGGTCGACAAGCCTGCGCGGACTGAAGCAGAGAACACGCGACCTCTGGGTCGTTTTCTTCGCGATGTGATGCGCTTGAAGCCTTGGCTGCAACTATGTTACTGCGCGAGGAGTTCCCGGACCTTAAACACAGAACACCCCCACGGACTATCGGACCAAGATTTCGACTCCTTGTTTACAGTCGACAAGCCCGTCATCTTCAATTTCCACGGCTATCCCTGGTTAGTACATCGATTGGCTTATCGACGCACGAACCATGGCAACATGCACGTACGAGGCTACAAGGAGAAGGGGAACATCACACTCCTTTGGAATTGGCCATTAACAACGAAATCGATCGCTTCAGTCTAGCAATCGACGCCATTGACCGTGTTCCGAAACTTCAGAGGATCGGAGCCCACGCAAAGGAGAGATTCCGCAATCGGCAGATTGAATGCCGGAACTACGCTTACCAGCACGGGGTCGATGACCCTAATGTGGCTGGGTGGAAGTGGCCCGCGTAGACCTGCCAGATCTCATGCTCCGGTGATCAAGCTCACGCACCATCAACGTGCGGCATCTCGAGCATCGGCGTCGGCGAGTAGTGGCGACGATCGCACAGGCATCCCATCCGGCGTCCTGACATCGCCATAGACGAGCCCGGCATCAGTCTCCCGGCTTGGTGGGGGTGAGGCTGAATCCGTAAGAGGCCGCTGAAAAACCGATAGATTTGTGATCGCGTACATATGAGTTCCACTCGCACACTGCACAAAGCTCCGCGCAAGTAGTGGCTCTGCTTGTTCTTGGAGAAGGAACTACACTACCGATCTTTGCGAAACACGCTGGACTGCCTGTTACTTCTCACAGTTCCAAACAACATCTCTCGGCAATAGCCTGAGAGCACCTGCATCCAGGTAGCAGCGAAACACGCCAGACCTGCTTGCGTTGCTCGAACTCCTAAACGCGCGAGAGGTAGCCAGTGACAACCCTGGAGAAGGGTTCAATAACATGCACAAATGGCGAATACTGGCAGCATCAACCGCTCTGTTACTCGTCGGCTTAGGATTGGGCTGTGAGGGCTTCTTCGTGGACCCAGTCTTGACTGGAATCGCCGTTGGACCAGCCGCCACGATTCAAACTGGTACAACCATTCAAATGACCGCGCTCGGAACTTTCAACGATGGATCGCAGAAGAAACTCTCGTCGAACACGTTCTGGAGCAGTGGCACTCCGAGCGTAGCCACGATCAGCCAATCCGGATTGGTAACAGGAGTCGGGCCAGGGCAAAGCGTAATCACCGCCGCATCCGAAACAGTAAGCGGAAGTGCCACGATGACGGTGATAGTTGGCGGCTTGACGTCCATCCAAGTGACGTCTCAGGACGGTTTTACCAACATCACTTACGGCAGCAGCGAACAGTTTGTGGCCACCGGTACCGCAAACGGAGAACACATTGACATTACAGATTCGGTCACTTGGAGCACCAATCCCCGGTCGATTCCGAACGTGAGCATCGACTCCAGCAGGGGTCTTTTGACCACGACGTCGGGCGGAACCGCAATTGTCCAGTTTGAGGTGATCGCGACCGACCCGACCACAGGAATTTCAGATGGTATAAACTTCACCGTTCGCCCGTAACGATTAAGCGGCGGGGCAGCCCGCAGGCTGCATCCGATCGTAAGCCACTGATGTAGCTGGACTTCAAGCGTATTACCGCGCGTTGGCAGCTCCGTCTGACCTAATCTGCGTCAAAATTCCATTGACAGAGCCATCCTTCTGTAGATGATGTTTATCACACCACCCCGCTCTGGGGACCTCGCTCTTGAATGCCATGAAAAATAGTCTGGCTCTGACACGAAGCATCGGGTTCCGGTTCCTTGCTCTGTGCGCGTCGACGCTCTTGTTTATCTGCTTTGCGCAAGGGCAATCCGCAGATGATGTGCATATTTTGCCGCGAAATGGCCCGCATAGCGTTGATTCGATCGCGAACACCGTACCGATGGACGGTCTGCCTACGCTGAATCCACACGGCAAGCCTGTGCGTGTTAACGTGGAGCTGGTCTTGGTGCCTGTTAGCGTGAATGACGCCATGAACCGACCTGTTATCACCTTAAAGAAAGAAGACTTCGCACTCTACGAGGAAGACAAGCAACAGGAAATCCGGTATTTCTCGGCGGAGGAGTCGCCGATTTCTGTCGCAATACTCCTGGACGTCAGCAAGAGTATGAGCAACAAAATCGATACTGAGCGGGCAGCGATTGTTGAGTTTTTCAAAAATGCGAACCCTGATGACGAGTATTTTGCGATCACATTTTCGGATCGCCCGCGATTATTGGCAAGTTCTACACAGTCCATCGACGACGTAGAGCGGAAGCTGATTGCGGTAGAACCAGGTGGACCTACGGCAATGCTGGATGCCGTATACCTGGCCGTGTCCAAATTACGTTCTGCGCGCTACAAGCGCAAGGCAATCGTCATTTTATCCGACGGTGGTGATAACGCAAGCCGGTATACGCTTCGAGAAATAAAGGGCTTGGTGCAGGAATCCGATGTGCAGATCTATGCTATAGGCCTGTTCGAGACATTTTTTTTTAACACTCTCGAAGAAAGGCTGGGGAAGAAGTGGCTGAGCGAAATCACCGATGCCACTGGTGGTCGTACGATCACCGTCGATAACAGAGCGAAATTACCCGAGGCCTCTGCTGAAATCAGCCGGGAAATGCGAAATGAGTATATGCTCGGATATAGACCGACCAGTGCCGTCCCGAACAAGTGGCGAAAGATAAAGGTGCAGGTGACCTCTTCGGCGGCAGAGCACCCTTTACGGGCCTACTACAAGAGAGGCTACATGACAGCGGCGCAGTAAACGTAGGTACCGAGGGGAAACTGCAGAGAGAGTTCCCCCCGGTTGAGCAACGCTCGTCAGTATTGAGTGTGATGTAGAGTGAACACAACCCCAACCGCGTAGCGGAAATTATTCTGATTGTTCGTCTTTGTGAACGGGTTGCTGAATCGGGTCAAGAGGTAGTTGACTTCGACTGGACGAAACGTAATCGTCCTGTTGATCGGGATGTCCACCCCGCCACCGAATTCCATCGCAAAAGCGTCGGACGCGGGCTTTGTCGAGAAAGCGCAAGACCCGGCAACCGGCTGGCAGAGCACAGTGAACGCATCGGTATAAACGTTGCTATGGGCTCCGCCAAAGAGAAGATGACCGAATGGCTGGAAGTTGTGCGCACGAACCTTAAGCTGCGGGCCAAACAAATAAGTAAAGAGGTTGCCTTGGACGTCGCCGGCCAAGCCTCCAGGGAACAGCGGATTGCCGGCAGGGATGTTAAACGCAGTGTGGTTGCTACCGTACCCCTGCAAGTCCATCTTGATGCCGAGGTACTCGTTGATGTTAATAGTGGCTGACCCACCACCGCCATTCAAGCTGTGCCCTTTTGTATACGGACCGCTGGGGGCATAGCGAGCATAGGAATAGTCGAATCCCACTTCGGCCCTAGGGAACTCTTGAGCCCATGCCGCCAACCCAAGCAATAAGATGGCTCCAAATACAAGTAGCTTTGTCACCTTCATTGGCTTATCCTCCGTTTCGTGTCGTCCTATTGAGATCGAAATTAAGCCCGTCAAGAGGTGTCTCATACCGAATTGGCGGCTGACCCCCCTAGACCGAGGCTAAGCATCAGGATTGATAGTGGAAACTGTCAAAGATGACAGTTTTGCCCTAACAGGCTGCGGAAAAAGTCTGAATCGAGACGATTCGCCGCCTCAGGGGCTAAAGCCCTCGTTGATTTTGCACGACTTACGCGGCGCTAAAGCGCCGCTCTACCACAGTGCAGCAGGCTTTCGTGACTTTTTCCGCAGCCTGCTAAGGAGACTCTGATTAAGCTCTCCGCTTTCCACAGCCGGTCAAGTTAGAGTGTCTGAGAAATGAAACAGAGGACCCTGGCGATGATGACTGGCTTTGAGCAGTACACGAGGAAGACGCGGCGCGCGATATTTCTAGAGGAAATGGAGCAGGTGGTGCCGTGGCGCGAGTTGTGCGCGC
>WNET01000385.1_pt1 | contig 16933 bp, 19 predicted proteins | sample 5399911 | NCBI WGS metagenome assembly WNET01 (sample SAMN13153333, study PRJNA577476) | soil metagenome | isolation source: 40 cm grassland meadow soil pre-rain plot 2 | place: USA:California | collected 2015-09-08 | reverse complement strand
CGCGGCTGACTGCGCGTCAACGCGCCTGCCGCTGGCGCGTTTTTCGGCCAGGTCCACTACGGATCATCCATCGATACAGGAGAAATCATGTTGAAGAAGCTGCTCGTTACGTTGGTCGCCGCTGCGTTCGCGGCGGGCGCCTATGCCCAGGCGCCGAAGGACGCGGTGAAGCCGGCAACCCAGGTGGAGAAGAAGGCGGACAGCAAGACCGCGAAGAAGGGCAAAGCCAAGGCCAAGTCCACGAAGGGCAAGGCGAAAGCCAAGGCCGACGAGAAGAAAGACAGCAAGACCAGCAAGTAAACGTTCCGCAAACTGAATAGCCCGGCTCCGGCCGGGCTTTTTTTTGGAGTAGAGTATTCCCATGTTCATCCTGGGCCGGCTGGTCTCCCGCAGCTCGCGTTCGCTGGCGGTGATGATCGGCTTCGCCCAATCGGGTGCAGGCCGGGGCCGGGGCGAGGCGCGTGGTCGGCCGTCGATCGCGTTGCGCGCGCACCTCCTCCCCCCTCCCCGCCATACCCCCTTCCAGTAGTTCCCTAGATCTCAGCCCGCCGAGGAGCGACCATGGATCGTAGAGCCTTCGTGATAAGCGCTGCAGCCGCCGCCCTGCCGTGGCGAATAGCTTTCGCTCAGTCCGGGTGGCGCACTTTCGAGGTCACCACGCGAGCGGAAGTCGATTTTGCCGAGGGCATGTCGCGCGTGTGGCTGCCGCTGCCGCTCGCCGAAGATACCGAGTGGCATCGCAACCTCGGCAGCGCGTGGTCGGGCAACGCGGCGCGCGCCGAGGTCGTGCGCGACGGCAAGTACGGCGTGACGATGCTTTATGCCGAATGGCCGGCGGGCAATGCTGCGCCGCGCATCGAGGTCACCAGCAAGGTCTCCACGCGCGACCGCGCGGTCGATGTCGGCCGTCCCGATGCGAATGCAAAAGCGCTGGGCCCCGCGGAATACGCCTTCTACACTGCGCCGACGGAGTGGATCCCCACCGACGGTATCGTGCGGGATACCGCGAGCGGCATCGTCAAGGGCGCGGGCAGCGACGTCGAAAAGGCGCGGGCGATCTACGAGTGGGTCGTCGACAATACGTTCCGCGATCCCAAGGTGCGCGGCTGCGGCTGGGGCGACATCAAGACGATGCTCGAGACCGGCAACCTCGGCGGCAAATGCGGCGACCTGAACGCGCTGTTTGTCGGGCTGGCGCGCTCGGTGGGCGTGCCTGCCCGCGACGCCTACGGCATTCGCGTTGCGGCCTCGGCGCAGGGTTACCGCAGCCTGGGCGTGGGCACGCCGATGATCAGCAAGGCACAGCACTGCCGCGCCGAGTTTTACGCGCAGGGTGCTGGCTGGGTGCCGGTCGATCCCGCCGACGTGCGCAAAGTGGTGCTCGAGGAGCCGCCGGGCCATCTCGCGGTGAGCGATCCCAAGGTCGTGGCGGCGCGCAAGCGCCTGTTCGGCAGCTGGGAGATGAACTGGCTCGCCTACAACATGGGTCACGACATCGCGCTGCCGCATTCCAAGGGTCCGAAGCTGCCGTATCTCATGTACCCGAACGGCGAGACCGGCAATGAGAGGCTCGACCAGCTCGACCCGGATGCGTTCAAGTACGCGATTCGCGCCCGCGAGATCACCTGATGCGGCGGGGGTCCCTGGCTGCGCTGCTGCTCGTCTGGGCGGCGCTTGCTTCAGCGCAGGCGCTGCGAGCCTGGAGCGGAGGCACCGCGCCGCCGCTGGAGCTGCAGGATCTCGATGGCGCCGCGCACCGTCTTGCCGATTATCGCGGCAAGACGGTGCTGGTCAATTTCTGGGCCACCTGGTGCGCCCCCTGCCGCGAAGAGATGCCGAGCATCGAGCGCCTGCGCCGCGCTCTGGACGGCAAGCCCTTCACCGTGCTCGCGGTCAACGTCGGCGAGAGCGCCCGCGTCGCGCGCTCTTTCGCCGAGACGATACCGGCGCGCTTTACCTGGCTCCTCGATCGCGACACGCAGACGGCGAAGGCCTGGCGCGCGCGCGTCCTGCCCGCGAGCTACCTCATCGGTCCGGACGGCGCCATCCGCTATAGCGCGCTCGGCGCCCTCGACTGGTCCAGCGACGAGGTGCGCAAGACGATTCAAGGCGTCATGCAGTGATCCTGCGAATCGCATTTCTTCTTCTGCTTCTGGTCTGTCTTGACAGCAGCGGGGAGGAGGGCGAACGCAGGCCGCCTTTCATCGCCACCCCGGGCGACGTGGTAGAGCGCATGCTGCAGCTTGCCGGCACGCAGCCGGGGGACCTGGTGGTCGATCTGGGCTCGGGCGACGGCCGGATCGTGATCGCGGCGGCGCAGAAATTCGGCGCGCGAGGGCTCGGCATCGAGCTCGACGAGAAGCTGGTCGAGCGCTCGCGGCACAACGCGCGGCTCGCGGAAGTGGCCGACCGCGTGTCCTTCGTGCACGGCGACGTGCTGGTGTCCGATATTTCGAGGGCCAGCGTGGTGACGGTGTATCTGCTGCCTTCGCTCCTAGACCGGCTGCAGCCCCGCTTTGTCGACGAGCTGCAGCCCGGCACGCGCATCGTCTCGCACGCTTTTGCAATGGCGGGCTGGAAGCCCGACCGCGCGGAGACCGTGCGCGTGACACAGCCTCATCCCGGGCAGGGCGACGAGAGCACGCTTTACCTGTGGATCGTCCCGGCCGAGGCGCGCGGCTTATGGCAGGGCGGCGATCTTCGGCTGCGCATCCATCAGAATTACCAGGACATCGAGGTCGAAGGCACGCAAGCCGGAAAACCTCTCGCGGTTCGCCGCGCGACGCTGACCGGGCGCGACATCGCGTGGGAAACCCGGACCTGGAATTTTCGGGGCCGGGTAGAACAAGACCAAATTGTCGGCAAGCTTAACGACGTGCCGCGCGTCTTCACGCGAGCGCCCTAGAGCACCTTTGCGGGGTTCATCAGTCCGCGCGGATCGAGGGCTTGCTTGAGCGCTCGCATGAGCTCGAGCTCGAGGGGGTCCTTGTGGCGGCGGATTTCGTCGCGCTTGAGCTGCCCCAGGCCGTGCTCGGCCGAGATCGAGCCGCCGAGGCTCGCCACCGCGTCGTAGACGATCCGGTTCACCGCTTCGCGCTGGGCAATCAGCGCCTCGGGGCCGACGTTGTAATGCAGGTTGCCGTCGCCCACGTGGCCGAAGACGTACGGCAGCACGCCGGGAAACGCGCTTCCCAGGGCGGCTCCGGCGCGCTCGATCAGCTCCGGGGTCTTCGACACCGGCACCGAGACGTCGTGCTTGACGTTGGTAAATTGCGCCTCCGGAATGGTTTCGCGCAGCCGCCACAGCGAGCGCGCCTGCTCGCCGCTCTGGGCGAGCACCGCGTCGCGCAGCACGCCGCGCTCGGCGCATTCGAACAGGGCCCGCTCGAGATGCCCGTGCAACAGCCCTTGCTCGCCGCTGTCGGCGAGGTCGGCGAGCACGTACCAGGGATGCGGCGAAGCGAGCGGATCTTGAAGATCTTTTGATAAGAAAAGAACAGCTTCTAGGCAGTTGCGCGAAACCAGCTCGAAGGCGCTCAGCCGCTCGCCGAGCCGCTCGCGCAGCAGCGCGAGCAGCTCGACCGCGCGCCGCGGGCTGTCGAGCGCGATCCACGCCGTCGCCGTCGCGGTCGGCCTCGGATGGAGCCGGAGCACGGCGGCGGTAATGACGCCGAGCGTTCCTTCCGCGCCGACAAACAGCTGCTTGAGGTCGTAACCGGTATTGTCCTTGCGCAATCCGCGCAGCCCGTTCCAGACGCGCCCGTCGGGCAGCACGACTTCCAGGCCGAGGACCTGGTCGCGCGCGGTGCCGTAGCGCAGCACATTGACGCCGCCGGCGTTGGTCGAGAGGTTGCCGCCGATCTGGCAGCTGCCCTCGGCGGCAAGCGAAAGCGCGAACAGCCGGCCTGCGTCGGCGGCCGCTTTCTGCACCGCGGCCAGCACGCAGCCTGCCTCGACGGTCAGCGTGTCATTCAAGGCATCGAGCTGGCGGATCCGGCTCATGCGCGAAAGCGAGAGCACGATCTCGCGCCTGGACCCGCTCGGCACCGACCCGCCGGAAAGGCCGGTATTGCCGCCCTGCGGCACGAGCGCGACGTTCTCGCGCGCGCAGAGCGCGACCACGCGGGCGACTTCGGCGGTGCTGGCCGGGCGTACCACGCACTCGGCGGCAGCCGAGTACTGCCTGCGCCAGTCGGTAAAGTACGGGGCGGTATCCTGCGGGTCGGTGAGGACGTTGGCAGCGCCTACAATGTCGCGCAGGAGAGCATGCAGTTTCATCCTTGAGCAGGATAAATGACAAGCTGGATTATTAGGGCGCTTTTCGCGCTATTCGTTCTCGCGCCGGCGTTCGCAGCCGAGCCGCCGATCGTGGTAGGCGCGGTAGTCTCGCAGACCGGGATGCTCGCCGACCTCGCGGACGGGTACCGCAAGGGGCTCCTCGTGTGGCAGGACGAAGTGAACGCCGCCGGCGGCGTCCGCGGCCGCAACGTGGAACTGCGGCTGCTGGACGATGGCTCCGAGGCGGCGCGCAACTCGGCCCTCTACCAGCAGCTGATCCGCGACGACAAGGCCGATGCGTTGATCGGCCCCTACGGAACTGCGGCTACGCTCATGGCCGCAGCCGAGGCGGAGAAAACGCGGCGCGTCATGGTAAACGGAGCTGGTTCTTCGGTCGCCGTCCATCGCCGGCTGCCGCGCTACGTGTTCCAGAGCGCCGTGCCCTACGCGGCGTTCGGCGCCGGCGTGCTGCAAATCGCCGGGGAGCAAGGCTACCGCTCGCTGCTCATCCTCGCGCGCGATGACATGGTGTCGCAGGAAATGGCCGAAGCGGCGCGCGAGAGCGCGCTCAAGCAGGGGTTCACGGTCGGCCCGGTGGAGACCTACGGCGGCGAGGTGGACAACTATGTCCTTCAGGTGGTCAAGGCCATCAATGCGGAGGCCGATGCGTGGATCGCGTTCGGCCAGCCGCGCGACGCGGCGGACATGGTAAAGACGTTGAAAAGGGTAGGCTTCGCGCCGAAGCTGTTCTTCGCGCGTGCGGCGGCGGATCCGAAGTTCATCGAGCTGGTCGGCCAGGACGCGGAATTCAGCCTCGCCGCGGCCGAATACCATCCGCGGCTGAAGACGAATGGAAATGACAGGTTCGTGAAGCTGTATTCGCAAAAATGGTCGAGCCCGCCCAATACCGCGGCCGCGCAAGGCTATGCCGCGGGAACGGTGCTCGGCGAAGCGCTGCGCCGCGCGGGAAGCGCGGACCAGGAGAAGCTGCGCGCGGCGCTCGCGGCGCTCGAGCTCGACACGGTGCTCGGCCGCTACAAGGTCGACCCGAAGACGGGGGAGCAGACCGGGATCAAGGCCGCGGTCGTGCAGATCGAGACGGGCAGGCCGCTCGCGGTATGGCCGCCCGAGCTGCGGGCGGCGAAGCCGGTGCTGCCCTATCCGCAGTGGCGCGAGCGGCAGTTGCTGAGATAGCGGGGAAAGGCATGACATGGCGTTGAACCGCTCTTTCCTTTTTGCCCCGGGCAACGTGGCGCGGCGCGTAGAGAAGGCGCTGACCCTGGAGGCCGACGCGGTGATCCTCGATCTCGAGGATTCGGTGGCCCCATCGGACAAGCCGGCGACGCGCAAGCGGGTCGCGGAGGCCCTGCGGCAGCCGCGGCGCGTGCGCGGTTATGTGCGGGTGAATGCTCCATCCACCGCGTTCTGCTACCGTGACCTGGTGGAGACGATCCACGAACGCGTCGACGGCGTGGTGCTGCCCAAGGCGGAAAGCGCCGCCGACCTGCATGCCATCGACTGGCTGCTTGCCGCACTGGAACGCGAGGGCGGTATCGCCGAGGGCTCGATCGACCTGATGCCGCTGGTGGAGACCGCCGCCGGCGTGCAGCGCGTCGAGCGTATCCTCCAGGCGAGAAACCTGCGGCCCTATCCCGGCCCCTGGCGCGTCAAACGCATCGCCTTCGGCGCCGGCGACTACGCCAACGATGTCGGACTCGAGCCCGGCCTCGACGAGGCCGAGCTTGCAGATGCCCGCGCGCGCCTCGTGCTCGCCTCACGCGCCGCCGGCATGGAGAACCCGATCGACAGCCCGTGGTTTCACTTCAAGGAGGCGGAAGCCTTCAGGCGGGCGCTCGAGAGGAGCCGGCGCGGCGGCTTCCAGGGCCGGCTGTGCGTGCACCCCGATCAGATCGGCCCGGTCAACAGCGCGTACCTGCCCTCCGCCGAGGAGCTGGCGCGCGCCGAACGCATCGTCGCCGCGTTCAGGCAGGCGGAGGCCAAGGGAGAAGCCGCCATCCAGGTCGACGGCCAGATGATCGACTACCCCATCGTTTACCGTGCGCAGGCGCTCCTCGATGCGATGCAAAAAGCGGCGAAATGAACGCAGTGCTGCTGGCTGGCGGGCTGTGGATGCCCGGCATGGCCATGGCGCTTCTCGGCGCCCGGCTGGGCCGCCACGGCTACTCGACGCACGTGTTTCACTATTCCGGGCGTGATTCGCTCGAGGGCAATGTCGAGCGGCTGGTGCGCCACGCAGGCGCTCATGGAAGGGTGCACTTGGTGGGCCATAGTCTGGGCGGGGTGCTGGTGTTCGACGCGCTCGAGCGTCACCCCGAGCTCGACGTGGCGACGGCAGTGCTGATCGGAGCGCCGGTGCGCGGCTGCCTGGCCGGACGCCGGCTGGCCGTTTCGCGGCTCGGACGCTGGATGATCGGCGCGACGGCGCCGCGCTGGGGCGAGCGCAACGCGACCTGGCGGCGCCCAGAACCGCTCGGGATCATCGCCGGTACGCTGCCCCTCGGGCTGGGATGGATGACCGGCAGACTGCCCGGACGGAGCGACGGCGTGGTGCGGGTGGAAGAAACGCTTGTCGAGGGCATGGCGCAGCAGGTCACCGTGCCCGTCGCCCACAGCGCGCTGATCGCCTCCCGGCGCGTCGCGGGCCTCGTCGGGCGTTTTCTTGCCGCCGGGCGCTTCGAATGAGCTGGCGCCACGGCCTTGCGGCTGCGGTGCTTCTGCTCGCCGGCGGCTGCGAGTCGATCGGGTACTATCGGCAGGCTATCGAGGGTCATCTCGGCGTCATGGCTTCCGCGCGGCCGATCGACGCATGGCTTGCCGACCCGTCGACTTCACCCGCGCTGCGCGAGCGGCTCGAGACCGCGCGCCGCATCCGGCAGTACGCGTCGCGCGAGCTCGGCCTGCCCGACAACGGCAGCTACCTTTCGTACGCCGACCTAGGCCGGCCGTTCGTGGTGTGGAACGTCTTTGCGGCCGGGGAGTTCTCGGTCGAGCCGAAGAAGGAGTGCTTCCCGTTCGCCGGCTGCGTCAGCTATCGCGGCTTTTTCGCCGAGGAGGAGGCCCGCCGGCACGCCGCGCAGCTGCGCGAGGCCGGCTACGACGTGCATGTCGCCGGCGTCCCGGCCTACTCGACGCTCGGCTGGTTCGAAGATCCGCTGCTGTCGAGCTTCATCCTGTATTCCGACGCCCAGCTTGCGCGCCTCATCTTCCACGAGCTCGCGCACCAGGTGGTTTACGCGGGCGGCGACAGCACGTTCAACGAATCTTTCGCCGTGGTGGTCGAGGAGGAAGGCGTGCGGCGCTGGCTCGAGGCCGAGGGCCGCTCCGCGGAGCTGGCGGCGTTCCGCGCCGCGCAACAGAGAAGGCGCGAATTCGCAGCCCGCGCGGAGGCGGCGCGCGAACGACTGAAGTCGATCTACAGCGGCAGCCTGCCGAAACAGGGCATGCTGGAGCTCAAGCGCGGCGAGTTCGCGCGGCTGCGCGCCGAGTATGGCGCGATCGTGCCGGCTGAGCCCAACAATGCGTTCCTGGCTTCGATCTCGCTCTACACGCAGCTCGTGCCGGAGTTCGAGCGGCTGCTCGCCGAAAGCGGCAGTCTCGAGACGTTCTACCTGCGGGTGCGCGAGCTCGCCGCTACGAAAGCGCAATATCGACGATTTTCCGGAACGCAGGACGGCCGCACAGCCGGTCGAACCAGGCCTTCAGGCTAGGCAGCGCCGGACGCTCGAGCGGCAGGCGCATCCACAGCTGCACATGGCAGCCGAGCGGAATGTCGCCCATGCTGAAGCTGCCGGCCAGGTATTGGCGTCCCCGGAGCGCCGCGTCGGGAATGGCGAGCAGCTCGGCGCATTTCTTCCTCGCCTCCTCGATCGCGTTCATGTCCCGCTTGTCCGCCGGCGTGCGCACCAGCCCCCAGAACACGGCGCGGAACGCGGCCTGGAAGGTGAACGCCCAGTCCATCCAGCGCTCGGCGTCGGCGCGCACGCGCAGCTCGTTCGGCCACAGGCTGCCGGCGCCGTGCTTGGCCGCGAGATAGCGCACTATGCTGTGGGATTCCCACAGCACGAAGCCGTCGTCCTCGATGGTCGGCACCAGTCCGGTCGGGTTCATCCTGCGGTACTCGGGGGTGTTGTTGACGCCGAATTGCATGCCGGCGTCGATGCGCTCGTACTTGACTCCGAGTTCCTCCAGAGCCCAAAGCGCCTTCTTCACGTTGACCGAGTTCGTCCTGCCCCAGATCTTGAGCATGGTTTCTCCAGAATCAGGGACAGACCACGTTTTTCCTACGCCCAACTGGCAAAAAACGTGGTCTGTCCCTGTTTTTCGGTTTCTAAAAGCCTACGGCTTGGCCGTCTCTGCGGGGATCGCTCGCGGCAAAATAACCGCCGTCGAGCTTCCAGATCAACTGCGCGCAGCCGAACTGGTTGTAGTCATCGGGCACCGAAACGATCTTGTGGCCGCGGCGCGCGAGGTCTTCCAGCACCGCCGGCGCGAAACCCGATTCGACGCTGACTTCCAGGCCCTGCACGATGCGGTAGCGCGGCCCGTCGCTCGCCGCCTGCGGATTCTGGCCGTAGTCGGCGATGCGCACCATCACCTGGGCGTGGCCTTGCGGCTGCATCGTGCCCCCCATGACGCCGAAGCTCATCACCGGCTGGCCGTTCTTCGTGACGAAGCCGGGGATGATCGTCTGGTAAGGGCGTTTGCGCGGGCCGACGCGATTGGGATGGCCGCTCGTCATCACGAAAGTCCCGCCCCGGTTCTGCATCGAGATGCCGTTCACTACCACGCCCGAGCCGAATCCCATGTAGTTGGACTGGATGAACGACACCATCATGCCGGAAGCATCAGCCGCCGTCAGATAGACGGTGCCGCCCCTGGGCGGCGTGCCGTGGCCGAAGTCCTGCGCGCGCTTCATGTCGATGAGCGCGGCGCGCGATTTGAGGTAGCCCGGCCCCAGCAGCTGCTGCGGCCGCACGTCCATGTAGTCGAGATCGCCCACGTAGCGGCGCGCATCGGCGAAAGCGAGCTTCATCGCCTCGATCTGCAGGTGCAGGCTGTCGGCGCCGTCGACCTTGATCGAGGCGACATCGAAGTGCTGCAGAATGCCGAGCGCGGCCAGCGCGACGATCCCCTGGCCGTTGGGCGGCAGCTCATGCAGCGTGTAGCCGCGGTAGTCGATTGCGAGCGGCGCGACCCAGTCCGGGCGGTGAGCTGCCAGGTCCGCGGCGCGCATCGCACCGCCGTGCTCTTTGGCGTGCGCCTCGATTTTTTCGGCCAGCGCTCCCCGGTAGAACGCCTCGCCCCTGGATCTCGCAATCTGCTCGAGAGCCTCCGCATGCTCGGGAAAACGAAAGCGCTCGCCGGGCCGCGGTGCCCGGCCGCCAGGCATGAAGGCTTCGGCGAACCCCGGTTGCGCTTTCAGCTCCGGCACCTGCTTCTGCCACTGGCCGGCGATGGTCGGCGAGACGAGGAACCCTTCTCGAGCGTACCGGATTGCCCTCTCAAAGAGCTTTTCGAACGGCAGCTTGCCGAACTTGCGATGCAGCTCCAGCCACGCCGATACGCAGCCCGGAACAGTGACGGTATTCCAGCCGCGCGTAGGCATCGCTTTCTGGCCGCCGAAGAGCTCGGGCGTCCAGCCGGCCGGAGAGCGGCCGGACGCATTGAGGCCATGCAGCTGCCCGCCGTCCCAGACGATGGCGTAGGCGTCGGAGCCGATGCCGTTGGACACCGGCTCGACCAGCGTGAGGGTGATGGCGGTGGCGAGGGCGGCGTCGACTGCCGTGCCGCCGGCGGCGAGCATCTGCAGCCCGGCCTGCGCGGCAAGCGGCTGCGAGGTGGCCACGGCATTTTCGGCGAGCACCGGCCGGCGCGGCCAGGCGTAGGGATTGTTCCAGGAAAAGGGCGTCATGGTTCGCGTACGGGCGCTGGAGCAGTGCTCACCGACCCGAAATCCAGCACCACGCGGCCGAGCACCTTCCCGCCTTTCAGGTCTTCGAGCGCGCGGCTCGCCTGATCCGCGGCACGCGTCTCGACCGGGATCGGCTTGAGCTTCCGCTTTTTCGCCAGCGCCACCACCTCCTTCAGCTCGCGGAGGTTGCCGACGTACGAGCCGACGATGCCGATGGCGCGCTGCGCGATCGGCGGCAGCGGATGGGCGAGCTCGCCGCCATAGAGGCCGACCAGCACGTAGCGCCCGCCCTTCCGCAGCGCGGCGATGCCCAAGGCGGCTGTTACGGGGCTGCCGACGAAGTCGATCGCTCCGGCAACGCCCTGCAGCTTTTGCGCCGCGTCCGGCGATCGCGTATCGAGCGTCGTCTTCGCGCCGAGCCTGGCCGCTGCGGCGAGTTTTGCGTCGTCGATGTCGCACGCGACGATGTTCTTCACTCCCTTCGCACGCAGGACCGAGATGCCGACCAGACCGACCCCGCCGCAGCCGATCACCGCCACCCGGTCCTTCGCGTCCAGCGCGGGAAGCTTCGCGCTCGCGCTGTAGGCAGTCAGCGCCGAGCAGGCGAGCGTGGCCGCGAACGATTCGTCGATCCCGCCCGCGTCCACCAGGTATTTCGCGTCCGGCACGAGGACGTGCGTGGAATAGGCCCCGGCGCGATTCACACCGAGGAATCTGGATTTCAGGCAGTAGTTGTCCTGCCCCGCCTTGCAGACCGGGCATTGGCCGCAGCCGATCCAGGGATACACGATGCGCCTCTGCCCCAGCTTCACTCCCTTGGCGCGCGGACCCACCGCCTCGACGATACCGAAGGGCTCGTGTCCCGGTGTGAAGGGCGGCACGCAGCCGCGCTCCTTCACGTAGAAGCGCCTGCCGCCGCCGAGCTCGAAATAGCCCTCCCAGATATGCAGGTCGGAATGGCACACCCCCGAGCGCGTAATCCTTACAAGGACTTCTGTCCCCTGGGGCTTCGGAGTCTCTCCGAGTATTTTCTGCAATGGCCTGCCGTGCTCGACGATCTGATAGCTGATCATGACTTCCTTGCCTCGTGCAGCGCCTGGTCGATGTCCCAGAGGATGTCGTCGAGCGTCTCGATGCCGACCGAGATGCGGACCAGGTCGGGCGTCACGCCAGCCTGCAGCTGGTCGGCCTCGCTCATCTGCCGGTGCGTGGTCGAGGCGGGATGGATCACCAGGGTCTTGGCGTCGCCGATGTTTGCCAGATGGCTCATGAACTGCGCCGCCTCGATGAAGCGCTCGCCGGCCTTGGCCCCGCCCTTGACGCCGAAATTCAGCAGCCCGGACGCGCCCTGCGGGAGGTATTTCTTTGCCAGTGAAAAATACTTGTTGTCCGGCAGCCCCGGGTAGTTCACCCATGCGACGCGCGGATCGTCCCGCAGGAATTTCGCGACGGCGAGGGCATTTGCGCAGTGCCGGTCCATGCGCACGTGCAGCGACTCGAGCCCCTGCAAAAGCAGCCAGGCGTTGAGGGGAGAAAGCGCAGGGCCGAAAGTGCGCATGATCTCCATGCGCGCTTTCATGGTGTAGCCGAAGTCGCCGAAGGTCTCGTGGAAGACGACGCCGTGGTAGCCGGGCGAGGGCGACGTGAACTCGGGAAATTTTCCGTTGCCCCAGTCGAACCTGCCGGCCTCGACGATCACCCCGCCCATGGTGGTGCCGTGGCCGCCGATGTACTTGGTGGCCGAGTGCACGACGATGTCGGCGCCCCATTCGATCGGCCGGCACAGGTAGGGCGAGGGCACCGTGTTGTCGAGGACCAGCGGGACGCCGGCGTCATGCGCGATGGCGGCGAGCGCCTCGATGTCGACGATGTTGATCAGCGGGTTGCCGAGCGTTTCGGCGTAGATGAGCTTTGTATTCGCCTTTAGAGCCTTCTTGAAGTCATCTGGGTTGTCCGGGTGGACAAAAGTCGTTTCAATCCCCAATTTCTTCAGGTTCACGTGGAGCAGCGTATGCGTACCGCCGTAGAGCGTCGAGGCCGACACGATGTGATCGCCGGCGCTGCACAGCGTGAGGATCGCCGTCACTTCCGCCGCCTGCCCGGTGGCCGCGGCAAGGCCCGAGCGAGCGCCCTCGAGCGCCGCCATCCGCTCCTCGAACACCGCCACCGTGGGGTTGGAGATGCGCGAGTAGACGTTGCCGAACGTCTGCAGGTTGAAGAGGCTCGCCGCGTGGTCCGCGGAGTCGAAGACGAACGAGGTGGTCTGATAGATCGGCGCGGCGCGCGCGCCGGTGGCGGCATCCGGAATCTGCCCCGCGTGCAGGCAAAGCGTCTCGATGCCGAATTTACGGTCCGCCACGCGAGCAACGCCTAGGCCAACTTCAGGTTTCCGGGTCCTCGGCGATTGGCGCGTCGCTGCCGCGCGCGCTGCGGCGGTACTCGGACGGGGGGACGCCGACCTGGTTCAGGAAGAAGCGCGTGAAGTTGCTCTGCGCCGAGAAGCCGAGCTCCGCGGAGACCTCGGAAATCTTGCCGTCGCCCGAGGACAGGCGCGAGATCGCGGTCTCGACGCACAGCATGTCGAGGTAGGCGCGGGGCGAGAAGCCCGTGCACAGCTGGAACAGGTCGTAGAAGCGCGAGCGCGACAGGCCGACGCGGTTCGCCAGCTCGTCCATGTTGAGGTCCTTGTTCGGCCGCGCGCGCAGCAGCCCGATCGCCTGCCGGATGCGGCTGTCCTCGAAGCGCGAGCCGCGCCACAGCAGCGCCGCGGCGCGCCGCTTGGCGAGGTAGGTCTCGACGATCAGCAGCACCAGCTCCTGCAGCATGAATTCCAGGCGCTCGGCGGACAGGAACCGGTCGTTCAGCACCTCGACAGCGAGGGTCTCGGCGAGCCGGCGGATGCGCGGCGTGACCGGCTCGCGCAGCAGCGCGAAGGGTCGCGGGTCTTCGGGTCCGAACACCGCCGGAAAGCCGGCATGCAGCCAGCCTCCCGCGGCGTGGAACACGAGCGCGCGCGTGGGTTCCTGGTAGACGTGGACCTCACCGGGGTTGAGGAACAGCAGCTCGCCGTCCTTCTGGTGCAGGACGATGACCGGGTCGGCCAGCGCCTCGAGCATCTTGCCTGGCGCGAGCTCCATCAGCAGCAATCGGCCGAACCTGCCTTCGAACAGGCGAACCAGTCTCCCCATGCGGGAAGGATACCTCAGTAAGCCAGCCAGCGGGGACGCTTGGCCGAGATCACGCGGGTGTTCACTCCCACCCAGTTGAGCCCCCCGAAGAGGCGCCCATGCTCGATCTTGACGCAGCGGTCCACCACTGCGTCCAGCCCTGCGGCGCGAGCCTTGGCCGCCGCCGCCTCGTTTTTGACCCCGAGCTGCTGCCATAGCACCTTGGCGCCGATGGCGATCGCGTCTTCCGCGATCGGCATGACGTCCTGCGTCTTGCGGAACACGTCGACAATGTCGATCTTCTCCGGCACCTCGCGCAAGGACTTATAGCACTTCTGCCCGAGGATCTCGTCGTACTTCGGGTTCACGGGGATCACCCGGTAACCGTGCTCCTGCATGTACTTCGCCGCGAAGTAGCTCGGCCGGTACCAGTCGCGGGACAGGCCGACGACGGCGATGACGTGGTTCTCCCTCAGGATGCGGCGCAGCGCGTTGATGTCGTCCATCGCCCGGATACTATAATCGAGCCCAGATGCCTGCATGAAATCCGATCTGAAGACGCGCCACGGCGGCAGGATCCTCGCCGACGCGCTGGTGGCACAGGGCGCAAAGCTCGCTTTCGGCGTGCCGGGAGAGAGCTACCTGCCGGTGCTCGACGGCCTGCACGACGTGCGCGAGCAGCTCGCCTTCATCGTCTGCCGCCAGGAAGGCGGCGCTTCCTACATGGCCGAGGCCTACGGCAAGCTGACCGGCGAGCCGGGCGTGCTGTTCGTGACGCGGGGGCCGGGAGCCACCAACGGCGCGATCGGCGTGCATACGGGATTTCAGGATTCCACGCCGATGGTGGTGTTCATCGGCCAGGTCCCCAACGAGTTCGCCGAGCGCGAGGCGTTCCAGGAAATCGACTACCGGCGCATGTACGGCCAGATGGCCAAGTGGGTGGCGCAGATCGACCGCGTCGAGCGCATCCCCGAGTACGTGAGCCACGCTTTCCATACCGCGATGGCGGGCCGGCCCGGCCCCGTGGTGCTCGCGCTGCCCGAGGACACGCTGTTCTCGCAGGCGGCAGTCGCCGACGTGCCGCGATATCACACTGTGCGGCCGTCGCCTTCGCCCGCTGAGGTTTCCTCGTTAAGAGAGCTGCTCTTAAAGGCGCAGAGGCCTTTCGTTCTGATCGGGGGCGGGGGCTGGAGCCGCGACGCCTGCCTGAAGCTGCAGCGCTGGATCGAAGCCGCCGGCCTGCCGGTCGGCACTTCGTTCCGTTGCCAGGACCTGTTCGACAACCGCAGCCCGAGCTACGCAGGCGATGTCGGCATCGGCATCAACCCGAAGCTCGCGCAGCGCGTGAAGGAGGCCGATGTGCTACTGGTCATCGGCGCGCGCCTTGGCGAGATGACCACCAGCGGCTACACATTGCTCGAGGCGCCGGTGCCGCAGCAGACGCTGGTCCACGTTCACGCCGGCGCCGAGGAGCTCGGGCGCGTCTATCGCCCCGCGCTGGCGATCAATTCAGGCTATGCGCAGTTTGCCCAGGCCATCGAAAAGCTTTCCTTTTCGAAGCCCGAGTGGCGCAAGGAGACCGAATCCCTGCGGCAAAGCTACCTGGAGTGGACCGAGCCGCTCCCGATGCCGGGAAAGCTGCAATACGGCGAGGTGATCAAGTGGCTCAGCGCGCAGCTTCCCGAGGACACGATCGTCGCCGGCGGCGCCGGCAATTTCGCCGGCTGGCTGCACCGGCACTTCCGCTACAAGGGCTTCCGCACCCAGCTCGGATCGACCAACGGCTCGATGGGCTATGGCTATCCGGCCGCGCTCGCCGCCAAGCTCGCCCTGCCGGAGCGCAGCGTGATCGCGTTGTGCGGCGACGGCGACTTCCTGATGACGGGACAGGAAATCGCGACGGCAGTGCAGTACGGCGCGGCGTTCGTGGCGCTGGTCGTCAATAACGGGCTTTACGGCACGATCCGCATGCACCAGGAGCGCGAGTACCCCGGGCGCGTGTTCGGCACCGAGCTGAGGAATCCGGACTTCGCCGCGTATGCGCGCGCATTCGGCGCGCACGGCGAGGTCGCGGAGCGCACCGAGGACTTCGCGCCGGCGTTCGAGCGTGCCCGCGCCTCGGGCAAGCCGGCGATCCTCGAGCTGCGCATCGACCCCGATGCCATCACCCCGGCCACCACGCTCTCGGCGATCCGGGAAAAGGCGCGCAAAGCTCATCCTACGTCAGGGCGATGAACCCGGGGTCGTCCTGGTGCGCGCGCTCGAATTTCAGGAAGTCGTAATAGCCGCAGCGCGCGCTGTCGGGATACTCGCGGCAGACCGCGGGACGCGATCCGTATGCGGTGCAGCGGCGCGTCTCCTGGTCGAGCAGGACGCACACCGAATCGAAGATCCGGTCCTTGCGGTGGCGTAGCAGCCGCACGTTGTCTGCCGGGTCGCGCCTGGTGAAGCGCTCTTCGGCCTGCTCGTAGCCGAGGCCGAAGTGCCGGGCCAGGCGCTGGATGTCGCGCGGCGTCGCTTCGATCTCGGGATAGCTGCAGCAGTAGGCCGGGCACTTGGCGCACGAATACTTCACGCGCACCGGGATCGGAAAGGCTTTTTTCATTTCTGCATTTTCTCATTTAACCCTTTGCCATCGCGCTTTCGTTTCACTCTCTATAATCGCGGGGCATGGAGGCCCCGGACGAACAGCTCATGCTCGCCTATCGGGATGGGAACGCCGCGGCCTTCGAAACGCTCTATCTGCGGCACCGCGGGCGGCTCTTCCGCTTCGTGCTGCGCAGCGTGAAGAGCCGCGCCACGGCCGAGGAGCTGTTCCAGGAAATCTGGATGCGAGTCATCGAGGCACGCGAGCGCTATGCGCCGCAGGCGCGCTTCACGACCTGGCTGTACACGATCGCGCACCACCGCATGGTCGATCACTGGCGGCGAAGGGGTCTTTCCCTGGTCGAGCTGGACGAGCAGGATCCGCCGGGCGATTCGCCGGACCCGGCGAGGCAGCTGGAAGCGCGCGAAGCCCTTGCGCGGTTCGCGCAGGCGCTGGAGGCGCTGCCGGTCGCGCAGCGCGAAGCGTTCCTGCTGCACGAGGAGGCGGGACTGTCGATTGCCGAGATCGCGGCCGCTACCGGATCGAATGCGGAGGCCGCCAAGAGCCGTCTGCGCTACGCCGTCGGGAAGCTGAAGGCCGCGGTGGAAGATGACTGACGAGCGCGACCCGAAGGTTTCGCGGCGCTACCGCGAGCTCGGAGCCGAAGAGCCGCCAACCGAGCTCGACGCCGGGATCCTCGCTGCATCGCGCCGCGCTGCCGAGACGCGCCTGGCGCCGCTCGTGCCGCCCACCGGCCGGCGCCGCTGGTACTTCCCGGTGGCTGCCGCCGCCATCATCACGCTTGCCGTCGCCGTAACGGTGCACGTGGAGCGGCAGCAACCCGATGCCGAGTCGATTACACCTCCGCCGCCGTCAGCGCCGGAATCGCGCACGGATGCGCTGGAAGCAAAAAAAGACAGCGCTCCGCAGGCAGAGCTGCGAAAAGCTAAACCGGCCAAGCCGCCGGCG
>WNET01000384.1_pt1 | contig 16955 bp, 13 predicted proteins | sample 5399911 | NCBI WGS metagenome assembly WNET01 (sample SAMN13153333, study PRJNA577476) | soil metagenome | isolation source: 40 cm grassland meadow soil pre-rain plot 2 | place: USA:California | collected 2015-09-08 | reverse complement strand
GCTTGGCCATGATCGCCTTCATGCACGCGTTCTCGGAGTCGAACACCCGCGCCGGGCCGGTGATCGCCGTCTTCTTCAGGCCGGTGATCTTGGCGACGCAGCCCTCGGGCGCGAGGTTGCCCTTCAGGATCGCGAGATGACCCTGGCGATAGAGCGGCTTGTCGAGGGCACGGATCACGTCTTGATCCGCGCGTGGCGTGCTGGGTATGTCCTTCAACTCCTGTGCGAGCGTTTTGCCGGTGATGGTGACGCACTCGCCGTGCACCAGGCCTGCTTCGAGCAGCATCTTCAGAACCTGGGGGACGCCGCCCGCCGCATGAAAGTCGGTGGCGACATACGGGCCGGAGGGCTTGAGCGCGCAGAGCACCGGGACCTTCTTGCGCACGCGCTCGAAATCATCGATCGTCCATCTCACGCCCGCGGCGCTCGCGATGGCGAGATAGTGCAGCACCGCATTGGTCGAGCCGCCCGTCGCCATGACGATGGCGATTGCGTTCTCGATGGACTTGCGCGTGATGATGTCACGAGGGCGCAGATTGTTCTTCACCGCCTCGGCCAGCACCCTGGCGGAGAGCGCGGCCGAGTCCGCCTTCTCCGGATCGGGCGAGGCCATTTGCGAGGATCCCAGCAGGCTCATGCCCAGAGCCTCGAACGACGAGCTCATGGTATTCGCGGTGTACTGGCCGCCGCAGGCGCCAACGCTGGGACAGGCGTTCTTTTCGATGCCTTCCAAGTCCTCCCGCGACATCTTGCCGGCAGTGAACGCGCCTACCGCCTCGAACGGGCTGACGATGGTCAGCTTCTGGCCTTTCCAGAAGCCTGGCTTGATCGTTCCGGCGTACACAAACATGCCCGGCACATTGATGCGCGCCATCGCCATCATGCTGCCCGGCATGTTCTTGTCGCAGCCGCCGACACACAGGACCCCGTCCATGAGCTGCCCGTTCACCGCGGTCTCGATCGAGTCGGCGATCACTTCTCGCGACACCAGAGAATATTTCATCCCCTCGGTGCCCATGCCAACCCCGTCGGTGACGGTCGGAAAGCCAAACACCTGCGGCTTGACTCCGGCCTGCTCGAGGGCGGCCACGGCGCGATCGACGAGCGGCTGGATGCCGGCATTGCAGGGATTCATGGTCGAGTAGCCGCTCGCCACGCCGACGATCGGCTTGTCGAAGTCGCCGTCAACGAAGCCGACGGCGCGCAGCATCGCCCGGTTCGGCGAGCGCGCGACGCCCTGGGTGATGAGCCTGGAGCGCCGGTTCGCCGGCGACGAAGGCTGGTTCGGGTTCTGCTCGGCCATGAGCGGCTCCTCGGATCGCGCACTGTGCGGGGCGGCGATGATAGCAGCCGCGCAGGGCGCAGATCCAATACAATCGCGGTGGTTCTGTAATACCTTATTGGTATGAATCTTCCGGATCTGCGGCAGCTGCGGTATTTCGTCGCGGTTGCCGAGCGCCTGCATTTCGGCCGTGCCGCCGCGGCGCTGCACATCTCGCAGCCGCCGCTGTCACGCGCCATCCGCGCGCTCGAGGAGCGGCTGGGCGTCGCCCTGCTCGCGCGCACCCGCCGGCGCGTCGAGCTGACCGCGGAGGGCGCGCGCTTTCTCGATGAGGCGCGCCGCCTCGCGGCACAGCTCGAGACCGCGGTAGCGGAGCTCCACGGCATGGCTGCCGGCGAGCGCGGGCGGCTGCGGATCGGCTTCGTCTCGCTTGCCGACTACGGCGTGCTGCCCGGCCTGCTGAAGGCCTACAAGGCAGCGCGGCCAGGCGTTGCGCTCGCGCTGCGCGAGATGCTTTCGCCCGAGCAGGCGGCTGCGCTGGCAGCCGGCGACCTGGATTTCGGCCTGCTCCTGCCGCCCGTTTCCGGCGCCGCCGGGCTGGAGCACCTCGTCGTGCAGCGCGAGCGTTTCGTGGCCGCGCTTCCTTCGCGCCACCGTCTCGCCGGCGGGCGCGGTAGGCTTGGGGTGAGCGCACTTGCCGGCGAAGCCTTCGTCATGGTGCCGCGCGAGATCGCGCCCCGCCTGTACGATATCGTGACCGGTCTTGCGGCGCGCGCGGGCTTTTCGCTCAACATAGCCCAGGAGGCAATTCAGATGCAGACCGTAGTAAGCCTGGTGTCGAGCGGGCTGGGTATAGCGATCGTGCCGGGCTCGCTCGCCAATCTCGGCCGGCGCGGGGTCGTCTACCGCGAGATCGCCGAGCCGCATCCGCGGCTCGACCTGTGGCTTGCCTGGCGCCGCGGCGCGCTCGGCGCCGCAGGACGCGAATTCGCGGCGCAGGCGCGACGCCTCGCGCGCTAAGGCCGCCCATGCTGATCCACCCCAATATCGACCCGGTGGCGATTTCCATCGGCCCGCTCGCCGTGCGCTGGTACGGCCTCATGTACCTCGTCGGCTTCGCCGCCGGCTGGTGGCTGGGCCTGCGGCGAATCGCAAAAGGGCTGGCTCCGGTGACGCGGCAGCAGTTCGACGATTTGCTGTTCATGGCGGTGCTCGGCGTGATCCTCGGCGGGCGGCTTGGCTACGTGCTGTTCTACAAGCCGGGCTACTACCTGGCGCACCCGCTCGAGATCTTCGCGGTGTGGCAGGGCGGGATGTCCTTCCACGGCGGCCTGCTGGGCGTAATCCTCGCCATGGCGTTTGCTGCGCGCCGCCACAAGCTGGCTTTCCTGCGGCTGATGGATTTCGTCGCGCCGCTCTGCCCGCTCGGCATCGCGGCAGGCAGGCTGGGGAACTTCATCAATGGCGAGCTCTACGGACGCGTCACGGACCTGCCGTGGGGAATGCTGTTTCGCGGCGCGGGCGACGCGCCGCGTCACCCGTCGCAGCTCTACGAGTTCGCGCTGGAGGGGCTCGCGCTCTTCGCGCTGCTTTGGTGGTTCTCGGCCAGGCCGCGCCCGCGCGGCCAGGTGTCGGCGCTGTTTCTCATCGGCTACGGCGTGTTTCGCTTCATCGCCGAGTTCGGCCGGGAGCCCGACAGCTTTCTCGGCTATCTCGCGCTCGGCATGACGATGGGCCAGTGGCTGTCGCTGCCGATGATCGCCCTTGGGGCGTGGCTATTCGCGCGCAGCGCGGCCGAAACGAGCTGATCTCCTACAGAGCCTGTTCCAGCACGCGCGCAACGTGCCAGGCTTCACGGCCGGTGCCGTCCGCGATCTGGTGCCTGCAGCTCGTGCCGTCGGCGACCACCAGGGCATCTTTCGAATTTCTCACTGCGGGCAGAAGGCTCAGCTCGGCCATCTTCATCGAGACCGCGTAGTGCTCGGCCTCGTAGCCGAAGCTGCCCGCCATGCCGCAGCAGCTCGATTCGACCGCCTCGATCCTCAGCTCCGGGATCAGCTTCAGCACCCGCATCACCGCGGGCATGGCGTCGAACGCTTTCTGATGGCAATGGCCGTGCAGCAGCGCCTTTTTCGCCAGCGGCGTGAAGCTGGCAGAGAAACGGCCCGCGTCGAGCTCGCGGGCGATGAATTCCTCGAACAGAAACGCATGGCGTGCGAGGACTTCGCTGCCCGGAAGCATGGCGCAGAATTCGTCGCGGAAGCTGAGCAGGCACGCGGGCTCGAGCCCGATGACCGCCGCGCCGCGCTCGACCCAGGGCTTGAGCGCCTGCAGCGTGCGACGCGCCTCTGCCTTGGCTTCCTCGACCAGCCCGGCCGAGAGGAACGTCCGCCCGCAGCACAGGGGACGGCCGGGCGTCAGGGGCTGCGCCGCGTGCACCCGATACCCGGCCGCCTGCAGCACTCGAATCGCAGCGCGCACATTGTGCGGCTCGAACCAGCGGTTGAACGTGTCGACGAAGATGGCGACCTCGCGGCCTCCCCCTCTGTCTGGCCGGGTGCGATCGGCGAAGTAATCCCTGCGCCACTTCGGCAGCGCGCGCTTTGCCGCGAAGCCGAGCGCCGATTTCAGAAGCGCGGACGCCGAATTGGCGAGCGGCGCCACGCGCCCCGCCCAGGGCGCGTAGCGCGGCAGGTAAGCGACCATCCGCTCGCGCGTCGTCAGGCCATGGCGGCGGCGATAGCCGGCGAGGAACTCGATCTTCATGCGCGCCATATCGACGCCGGTCGGGCACTCGCGCTTGCAGCCCTTGCACGAGACACACAGATCGAGCGCGCTTTTGACCGCTTCTTCCCCCGCATCGCCGAGTTGGCCCGAAAGCGCCAGGCGAAGCGTGTTGGCACGGCCGCGCGTCAGATGAACCTCGTCGCCGGTGACGCGAAATGACGGGCACATGGTGCCGGCGTCGAACTTGCGGCAATGCCCGTTGTTGTTGCACATCTCCACCGCTTTGTCGTATCCGCCCCACTCGCTCCAGTCGAGGGCCGTGGCTGGTACGTCCGTCCGATAGCCCGGCCTGAAGCGAAACAGCGACTTGTCGTCCATGCGAGAGGGGCCGACGATCTTTCCCGGGTTCATCAGGCCGCGCGGGTCGAGCCAGGCCTTGATCTCGCCCAGGCACGCTGTGAGGCGCGGGCCGAAGAACGGCGCGATCCACTCCGAGCGCACCAGGCCATCGCCATGCTCGCCCGAGTACGCGCCCTTGAACTCCTTCACCATCGCGCACGCCTCCTCGGCGATGGCGCGCATTTTCTCGGCGCCGTCGCGCCGCATGTCGAGCACCGGCCGCACGTGCAGCGTGCCGACCGAGGCGTGCGCATACCAGGTGCCGCGCGTGCCGTGCTTCTCGAACACGCGCGTCAGGCGCTCGGTGTACTCGGCGAGGTGCTCGAGCGGCACGGCGCAGTCCTCGATGAAAGACACGGGCTTGCCGTCGCCCTTCATCGACATCATGATGTTCAGCCCGGCCTTGCGCACCTCCCAAACCGCCTTTTGCTGCGGTGCGTCCGCGATCTCCACTACGCTGCCGGGTAAACCGAGATCGCCCATCAACTGGGTTAACTGCTTCAATCTGGAAAGCTGCACGGCGGCGTCCTCGCCGGAAAACTCGACCAGCAGAATCGCCTCCGGGTCGCCCTTGATGACCGCATCCACGGTCTTCCTGAAGGCCGGGATGTCGCGCGCCAGACCGATCATCGTGCGGTCCACGAGCTCGACCGCCGAGGGACCCAGCGGCACGATGTGCCGCGTCATGTCCATGGCGGTGTAGAACTTCGGAAAGTGGCAGACCCCGAGAGCGCGCGCCGGCGGAATCGGCGAGAGCTTGAGATGCAGCCGCTCGGAATATGCGAGCGTGCCTTCCGAGCCGACCAGCAGGTGCGCGGCATTCGCGTGCGGCGGACCGAGATGATCCAGGTTGTATCCCGCGACCTTGCGCAACAGCTTCGGGAACCGCGCTTCGATCTCGTCCTTTTCGCGGGCGTAAACGGCTTTTAGCCGTTTCACAAAATCCTGGTAGGCGGGCGAACCGGCGGTCTCGCTCATTGGCCCGAAGCGCCAGCGCTCGCCGGCCGGCGTCACGGCGTCGATGGCGAGCACGTTATGCACCATGTTGCCGTACGCGATCGAGCGCGAGCCGCAGGAGTTGTTGCCCGCCATGCCGCCGATCGTCGCCTGGGCGCTCGTCGAAACGTCGACCGGGAACCACAGCTGTTGCGGCCGCAGAACGGCATTCAACGCGTCGAGGACCACCCCGGGCTGGACGACGGCGGTTGCCGCGTCGGCGTTCACCTCCAGGATCTTGTTCAGGTATTTCGTGTGGTCGATGACCAGTGCCTCACCGACGGCCTGGCCGCATTGCGACGTGCCCGCGCCGCGCGGCAGCACCGGCACGCCGGCTTCGAGCGCAATGGCCAGCGCGGTCCGCGCCGCCTCCTCGGTACGCGGCACCACCACTCCCAAGGGCTCGACCTGGTAGATCGATGCGTCGGTCGAGTAGCGCCCGCGGCTCGCCGCGTCGAACATCACTTCGCCCTCGATCTCCTTGCGCAGGCGGGCCGCGAGCGACGAATCGGCGGCGCCCGGCTTGACCAGGCGGAGGGGGATGGAGGGGGCGTTCATGAGGCCAAAGGTAGAATACCGCATGCCCCGAACTGCCGGCCGTCACTTCCTGCAGATCCCCGGTCCGACCAACGTTCCGGATCGCGTTTTACGCGCAATCGACTTCCCGACCATGGATCACCGCGGGCCGGACTTTGCCCAGCTCGGCAAAGCCGTGCTTGCCGGCATGAAGCGTGTCTTCAAGTCAACAAAAGGAGAGGCGGTGATCTACCCCGCCTCCGGCACCGGCGCTTGGGAAGCTGCCCTGGTGAACAGCCTGTCTCCCGGCGATCGCGTGTTGATGGCCGAAACGGGCCACTTCGCCAGCCTGTGGCAGAAGATGGCGGCGAAGCTCGGGCTGGAGGTCGAATTCCTGCCGACCGACTGGCGCCACGGCGCCGATCCTGATGCGATCGAGAAGCGCCTGCGCGCCGACTCCGGGAAGCGCGTCAAGGCGGTATGCGTGGTGCACAACGAAACCTCGACCGGGGTTACCTCCCGCATCGGCGACGTGCGCCGCGCCATCGATGCCGCCGGCCATCCGGCCCTCTACATGGTCGACACCATTTCGTCGCTCGCTTCGATCGACTACCGGCATGACGAGTGGGGCGTCGATGTCACGGTAGCCGGCTCGCAGAAGGGGCTGATGCTGCCGCCGGGGCTGTCGTTCAACTGCATCTCGCCCAAGGCGCTGGCCGCTTCCAAATCCGCACGCCTGCCGCGCAGCTACTGGGCCTGGGACGAAATGATCGCCAACGGCAAGACCGGCTATTTTCCCTATACGCCGGCGACCAATCTGCTCTACGGCCTGCGCGAATCGCTCACCATGCTGCTCGACGAAGAGGGCCTCGACGCGGTGTTTGCGCGCCACCAGCGCCATGCGGAGGCGACGCGCCGCGCCGTGCGCGCCTGGGGCCTGGAGGTGCTTGCGCTCGACCCGCGCGAGTATTCCGCTTCGCTCACGGCGGTGCTGGTACCCGCCGGCCACGACGCCGACCGCGTGCGCAAGATCATTCTCGAGGCCTTCGACATGTCGCTCGGCACCGGCCTGGGCAAGCTCGGCGGCAAGGTGTTCCGCATCGGGCATCTCGGCGACTTCAACGACCTCGCCCTGATGGGCACGCTGGCCGGCGTGGAAATGGGCTTGACGCTTGCCAGCGTTCCGGTAAAGCGGGAAGGCGTTCGCGCGGCGATGGAATATCTTTCGGACTGCGCCAAGGCACCGGCGCGCCGAGCCGCTTGAGCGAGCAGTCGGAAATCAAAAAGGAGCAATGACATGAGCAGAGAAATCGGCTTCCTTGCGAGCGTGCTTGCCGCGCTCGTGCTGACCACGGCTCCGGCGTTCGCATGGGAGCCGAGCAAACCGGTAGAGATCGTGGTTGCCGCCGGCGCCGGCGGGGCGTCAGACCAGATGGCGAGGATGATGCAGGCCGCAATCCAGAAGAACAATCTGATGAAGCAGCCGATGGTCGTCTCGCTCAAAGGCGGCGCCTCGGGCGCGGAGGCGCTGATGTACATGAAGAGCAGCGCTGGCGACCCTCACAGGACGCTGATCGCCTATTCACTCATCTACATGCTGCCCCTGTCGGCCAAGATCCCGTTCAACTGGCGCGAGCTGACGCCGGTTTCCGTCATCGCGCTCGACCAATTTGTGCTGTGGACCAACGCGCAACTCCCCTACAAGACGGTGAAGGAGTTCGCCGACGCCGCCAGGACGGCGAACCCCCCCTTCAAGATGGGCGGCACCGGCTCGAAGCGCGAGGATCACGTCCTCACCGTGTTCCTGGAGAAGAAGACCGGCGCCAAGTTCGCCTACCTGCCGTACAAGTCGGGCGGCGAGGCGGCAACCCAGCTCGTCGGCAACCATACTCAGTCGAACGTCAACAATCCGTCGGAAAATCTCGAAGTCTGGCGCGCCGGCCAGGTGCGCCCGCTATGCGTGTTCGACAAGGAGCGCATGCAGTACAAGACCAAAGTCACCGACACCATGTCCTGGAATGACATCCCGACCTGCAGGGATCAGGGCGTCGACGTGCAGTACCTGATGCTGCGCGCCATGTTCCTGCCCGGCAAGATGACGCCCGAGCAGAGCGCGTTCTACGTCGATCTGTTCGGCAAGCTGACGCAGACCTCGGAATACAAGGAGTACATGGAGAAGCAGGCCCTCAAGCCGGTCTTCCTCACCGGCAAGGACATGCTGAAGTTCCTCGAAGAGGACGACGCGCTCAACAGGAACCTGATGACCGAAGCGGGCTTCGTCGCCAACTAAGTGTCGAAGCCCGAAGTCGAAATCGTCGTCGAGGACCCTAACCCGCCGGCGAGCGACTCGCCGGCGGTGACCAGCACCCGCACGGTCGATGTCGGCGCCGCGCTGTTGCTGCTGGCGCTCGCCGCGCTGCTGGGGTTCGACAACTGGCGCACCGGAATGTCGTGGGATTCGACCGGCCCGCAGGCGGGCTACTTTCCTTTCTATCTCTCGGCGATCCTCGCCGCTGCCTGCCTGTTTGGCATCGGCAAGGAATTCCTGGCACGCAAGCAGGCGAGCGAAACCTTCGTCACGCGCGCACAGCTTCGCCGCGTGACGCAGGTCTTCGTCCCGACGCTGCTGTTCTGCGTGGTGACGCAGTGGCTCGGGCTCTACGTGGCGAGCTTTCTTCTGGTCGCAGGCTTCATGGCATTCATCGGGCGCATCGCGGCGTGGAAGGCCGTGCTCACCGCCTTCCTGTTCTCGCTCATCATGTTCGTGACTTTCGAGATCGCGTTCGACGTCATCATGCCGAAGGGCCCGCTCGAAGCCCTGTTCGGCCACTAGGGCGGCGCGATGGAGGCTTTCGGCCTTCTGATCTACGGCTTCAGCGTCCTGCTGACCTGGAAGACGCTCGCGCTGATGATGGTCGGCCTGGTGCTCGGCATTTTCGTCGGCGTGCTGCCGGGGCTCGGCGGGCCGAACGGGGTAGCCATCCTGCTGCCGCTCACCTTCACGATGGACCCGACCTCGGCCATCGTGATGCTCTCCTGCATCTACTGGGGCGCGCTTTTCGGTGGCGCGATCACCTCGATCCTGTTCAACATCCCCGGCGAAGCCTGGTCAGTGGCCACCACGTTCGACGGCTATCCGATGGCACAGCAGGGCAAGGCGGCGGAAGCGCTGACCGCGGCCTTCACCTCGTCGTTCATCGGCTCGCTGGTCGCGGTGCTGCTGATCACGTTCCTCGCGCCGGGAATCGCCTCCTTCGCGTTGCGCTTCGGACCGCCCGAGTTCTTCGCGGTCTACTTACTGACCTTCTGCTCGTTCGTCGGGCTCGGGCGAGAGGAGAAGCACAAGACCATCATCTCCATGACGCTCGGCCTGCTGCTCGCCGGGGTCGGCATGGACACTGTCTCCGGCCAGCTGCGCATGACCTTCGGGTCGAACGAGCTCCTGCGCGGCATCAACTTCCTGGTCGCGGTCATCGGCCTGTTCGGCATCAGCGAGATCCTGCTGACGATGGAGGAGCGGCTGGCGCTGCGCGGCCATGCCGCCAGCATCAGCCCGCGCGTGGTGCTGAAAGTCTGGAAGGAGCTGCCGCGCTACTGGGCGACTCTGCTGCGCTCCTCAGCGATAGGATGCTGGCTCGGCATCACGCCGGGCGGAGCGATCGCGGCCTCCTTCATGGGCTACAACCTCGCCAAGCGCTTCGCCAAGGATAAGGATTCGTTCGGAAAGGGCCGCATCGAGGGCGTATTTGCCCCGGAGACCGCGGCGCATGCGTCCGGCACCTCGGCGCTGCTGCCGATGCTCGCGCTCGGCATCCCGGGCTCGGGCACGGCGGCAATCCTGCTTGGCGGCCTGATGGTGTGGGGGCTAAACCCCGGCCCGCTGCTGTTCGTCGAGCACAAGGGCTTCGTCTGGGGCCTGATCGCGTCGATGTATCTGGGGAACGTCGTCGGCCTCATCCTGGTACTCACGACCGTGCCGCTCTTCGCCGCCGTGCTGCGAGTACCGTTCTCGGCGATCGCGCCCATGATCGTCGTATCCTGCGCGATCGGTGCCTACGCAATCCAGAACGCCATGTTCGACATCTGGCTGATGCTGGTCTTCGGGGTGGTCGGCTATGCGTTCAAGAAGATCGGCATTCCGCTCGCTCCGTTCACGCTGGCGCTGGTGCTCGGGAACCGCGCCGAGGACGCCTTCCGGCTGTCCATGATCGGGGCAGGGGGCGACTTGCGCGTGTTCTGGTCGAACGCTCTTGTGGGCTCGATCACCACGCTGGCGCTGGTGCTGTTGTTCTGGCCGCTGATTTCCGGCGCGATGGCGCAGATGCGGAGCGCCATCCGGCGGGACGCCAGGTTAGGCACCAAATGAGCGGCGAAGTCCTGCTCGCGCGCGATGGCGACATCGCCACGGTGACGCTTTCCAACCCGGGGCGCATGAACGCGCTCGATCTCGCGATGTGGGAGCGGCTGGGGTTGCTTGCAAAAGAGCTCGAAAACGATGCATCGCTGCGCTGTGTCGTGGTGCGCGGCGCGGGCGAAAAGGCTTTCGCGGCCGGCGCCGACATTGCCGCCTTCGCCACCGAGCGCGCGAATTCGAGGCAGGCCAAAGAGTATGGGCGGCGCATTGCAGCGGCGATGCATTCCTTCGCCGCCTGCCGTCACCCGGTCGTCGCCCTCATCCAGGGGGCCTGCGTCGGCGGCGGATTGCTGGTCGCGTCGCAATGCGACCTGAGGATCTGCAACGAGTCGGCGCGCTTCGGCGTTCCGGTCAAGAACCTCGGGCTGGTGGAGGCCTACGACGAGCTGCAGGGAATGATGAACGTCGTCGGCCGCGCAGCCGCGCTCGAGATTCTCCTCGAGGGGCGCATCTGGGGGGCGCGCGAAGCCTGCGAGAAGGGCCTGGTGAACCGCGTCGCGGCCGATGACAAGGTGGTTGAAGAAGCCTATGCGACCGCGCGACGCATCGCCGACGGCGCGCCGCTTGCCGCGCGCTGGCACAAGAAGTTCGTGCGCCGGCTCGCCGATGCGCGGCCGCTTTCGGAAGCGGAATACGACGAGAGCTACGCCTGCTTCGACACCGAGGACTTCCGCGAGGGCGTGGCTGCCTTCCTTGCCAAGCGCAAGCCGCAATTCAAGGGCCGCTAGCCGCTTAGATGACGCCCGCGGCGCGCAGCCGCGCAATCTCGGCATCGCTCTTGCCGAGGAGGCCGCGCAGCACTTCATCGGTGTGCTCGCCGAGCAGGGGCGGCGCGAGCCGATACTCGATTCGCGTCTCCGAGAAGCGCATGGGGCTCGCGACGCCAGGCAGCTTGCCTGCGGCCGAATGGTCCAGCTCGATCCGGATGCCGCGGGCTTTGACCTGCGGCTCCTCGAATACCTGCGCCACGTCGTTGATCGGGCCGTTCGGAACGCCGGCCGCTTCCAGCAGCTCCACCCACTCCCGGGTGCTGCGCCGGATAAAAACCTGCTCCAGCAGCCGGGTAAGCTCAGCGCGATTTTCGACGCGCTTGCCGTTGGTGGCGAAGCGCGGATCCTGCGCCAGCGCCGGGCATCCGGCGGCCGCGCAGAATTTGCGATACAGGTTGTCGTTTCCGCAGGCCAGGATCACCTGCCCGTCGCTCGAGCGGAACGGCTGGTAGGGCACGATATTCGGGTGCAGGTTGCCGATGCGCTGCGGCGGCACGCCCGTGGCGAAGTAGTTGGTATTCTGGTAGGCGAGGAGCGCGATCTGCGAGTCGAGCAGCGCGAGATCGAGATGCTGCCCGAAGCCGGATTGCGCGCGATGCGCCAGTGCCGCGCAGATGGCGATCGAGGCGTACATCCCGGTGATGATGTCGGCGATCGGGACGCCGGCGCGCTGCGGACCGCCGCCCGGCGCGCCGTCGGGCTCTCCGGTGACGCTCATCATCCCGCCCATGCCCTGGATCATGAAGTCGTAGCCCGGCCGCTCGCGCCAGGGGCCGCTCTGGCCGAAGCCGGTGAGCGAGCAGTAGATGAGCCCCGGGTTGGTCTTCCGCAGGGCGTCGTAGCCCAGGCCGTAGCGAGCGAGATCGCCGTACTTGTAGTTCTCGATCAGGACGTCGAAGCTGGCCGCGAGCGCACGGATCAGCGCCTGCCCCTCGGGGACCGCGATGTTCACCGTGATCGACTTCTTGCCGCGATTCGCCGAGGTGAAATAGGCGGAGTCGCTGGTCTCGCGACCGTCGCGGTCCTTGACCCACGGCGGCCCGAAAGCGCGCGCGTCGTCGCCGCTCTCCGGCCGCTCCACCTTGATGACCTCGGCCCCGAGATCGGCCAGATTCTGCCCGGCCCAGGGGCCCGCAAGCACGCGCGACAGGTCCAGGACGCGGATGTGCGACAGCGGGCCTGCCATGCAAGCAGCCTTCGGGAGATGGAGAGGGCTGCAGTTTAACCCGGGTAGTTCACCGGCGTTCTTGCAGCAGGTGTTCGGCGAGCTCGGCAAATCCCGCTCCCGCGGTGGCGCGCGTAACGTACTTCGGTTTATCCGCGAGCAGATCCTCGAAACGCCGCACGTTGGCCACGCCGACCGAATGGCTGAAAAAGGCGAACAGCGGCGCGTCGTTCGGCGAGTCGCCCGCGAATACGATTTCTCGCCTGGACTCGGCGAGATCCATTCCAAAGCGTTCGGTGAAAAGCACTCGGCTCATCGCCAGCTTGTCGTAGTCGCCGAACCAGCCGTTGACGTGAATCGAGCTGATCTTCGCGTTGAGGCCCGCCTCGCGCATCAGCGACGCGATGCGCTCCGCCGCCTCGAGCGGCAGCTGCGGAACGTCCTCGCAGTAGTCTATGGCGAGGTCGGTCTCGCGGTAGTTCTGGTCCGCAGCGAGCGCGCAGCCCGGAACGGCGGCGAGGACGCGCTGCGCGATGGCGTCCAGGCGAGCACGTTTTTCGCACCGCGTCGCGGCATCGTCCTGGAAGCGCCTTTGCAGCCGCCCGCCGGCGTAGAAAAAGTAGAAGGCGCCGTTCTCCCCGACGACGGCGTCGACCGGCCACATGCGCGCGATGTGGTCACACCAGCCCGCCGGCCGGCCGGTCACCGGCACCGTGATCTTGCCGGCGCGCCGCAATCGCTCGAGGGCGTCGTACGCCTGGGCAGTGAGCTTGCCTTCGGTGGTCAAGGTGTCGTCGATATCGAAGAGCAGCGCTTTCACGCCTCGCGCGTCGAGCTCGGCAAGCGGCTTCATCGGCTGAACGCGGCCTCGACGCGCTCGCGCGCGCGTTGATCGAGGTGCAGGCCGGCCTTCGTGCGCCGCCAAAGCACGTCCTGCGCGCCGCGTGCCCATTCGCGCTCGATGAAATAGCGCAGCTCGCGCTCGGTCAGGCCGGCGCCAAAATGCTCGCCGAGCTGCCCGTCGCCCAGCACCTGGATGGCGCGCGCGCCGTGACGCCGGAAAACGCCTTGCAGAACTTCCGGCGGCAGATCGCGATGCCGGGCAAGGAGCTCCTTTCGCGCCTCTTCGCGGTCCTTGAAGTCGCTCCCCGGAAGCGGAGTCTGCCCGGTCCAGGCGCCAGGCAGGCGCGGAAAATACGGCGCAAGCTTCTCCAGCGCGTGCTCGGCGAGCCTGCGGTAAGTGGTGATTTTGCCGCCGAACACCGACAACACCGGCGCCTCGTCGGGCGCCGCATCCAGGCGCAGGGTGTAGTCGCGCGTGACGGCGGAAGGATCGCTGGATCCATCGTCGTAGAGCGGCCGCACGCCGGCGTAACGCCAAAGCACCGCGCGCGGCCCGACCGGCTTCTCGAGATAACGGTTCACCGCGCGGCACAGATAGTCGACCTCGTCCTGCGTCGTTTCCGCATGGTCCGGCGCGGCGACGGGGATATCGGTGGTTCCCACCAGCGTGAAGCGCCCTTCCCAGGGGATCATGAACACCACCCGCCGGTCGTCGTTTTGCAGGATAAAGGCGTGCTCGCCATCGTAAAGCCGCGGCAGCACGATATGGCTGCCCTTGACGAGCCGGACTGCGTCGCGGCTGGGTTGGCCGAGGCGCTGGTTCAGCACGTCCTTGACCCATGGGCCGGCCGCGTTGACGATCGCGCGCGCCCGGACTTCGACCCCGCCGGAGAGCGCCGCGTGCCACAGCGCGCCATCGCGCCGCGCCAAGAGGCATTCGGTCCCTACCAGAATGCGCGCGCCGCGCTCGGCAGCATCCACGGCGTTCGCAATCACCAGGCGCGCGTCGTCCACGCGGCAGTCGGAGTAGACGAAGCCGTGCTTGAGCTGGCTGTTCAGACCGGAGGAGTACGGTGGCGCGTCGAGCCGCACCGCGCGCGATCCCGGCAGGAGCGAGCGCCGAGCCAGGTGATCGTACAAAAACAGCCCCAGCCGGATCGCCCAGCGGGGCCGCAGCCCCGGCAGATGCGGCATGACGAAGCGCGCCGGCCACGCCAGGTGCCCTGCAATGCGCAGCAGAATCTCGCGCTCGGCGAGCGCCTCGGCGACCAGGCGGAACTCGAACTGCTCGAGATAGCGCAGCCCGCCATGGATCAGCTTCGAGGACGCCGACGAGGTCGCCGCCGCCAGATCGCCGCGCTCGACCAGCAGCACCGAGAGCCCGCGGCCGGCAGCATCGCGGGCGATGCCGGCGCCATTGATGCCGCCGCCGATGACCAGCAGGTCATAGCTCATTTCCACGCGAGCGGTATGCGCACCGTGACCGCGACGCCATCGCCGGCGGGCAGGTTCGCCGCATCGGTGCTGCCGCCGTGGTATTCCGCGATCAGGCGCGCCACGTAAAGGCCGATGCCGAGGTGAGGAACAGCAGTCTGCGGGCCCTCGCGCACCGAGATCATCGACTCGAAAAGCCGCGCGCGGAACTCCGCCGGCAACGCACGACCCTTGTTCACTACGCTCAGCACCGCTGCCCCGACCGCTTCCGTCAGCTCGACGCGCACCGGCTCGGCGCCGCGGCAGAAGTCCACCGCGTTCTCCACCAGCTTGTCGAGGAGCTGCGCGGCCAGGTCGGGCGAGCCCTCGACCTGCAGGGATTGCCCGGGCAGCTCGACGGCGAAGGCGATGCGCGGGTAGGCGACGCGATAGCCCTCGACGCAGCCGCGCACCACGCCGACCAGATCGTAGCGCTCGCGCTCGGCGCTGCTGAGGCTCTGCTCGAGGCGCGACGCCTCCATCATGCGCTCCAGGATGCGGTTGAGCCTGGACAGCCCCTCTTCGGCGCGCTCGATGTAGCGCCGCGCTTCGCTGCCCTCGGGAGCGAGCTTCAGGTTCTCGAGCGAGGAGCGCACCACCGCGATCGGCGTGCGCAGCTCGTGCGAGAGCCGGCCCGCCATGCTTTCCAGGTAGGCGTGATGCTGCGCCAGCCGCGCGAGCACCGCCGAGAAACTGCGCGACAGGTCGCCGATTTCATCGGACGCGTCGGAGCCCGCGGCGAGACGCGTGATGCGGCCGCGCGCGTCGATCGCCGATTCGGCCTCGTCCCGCAGCCGCCGGATGCGCAGCGACAGGCGCGAAGCGAAAGCGATCAGCAGGACCGCTGCGCCGGCGAAGACCGCGAGGGTCAGGAGCAGCAACCGCTCGAGCGCCGCCGTCTTCAGCGAAACGATGGGATTGGTGGTTTCCTCCACCACCACCGCGCCGACCACCTCGTCGCCGCTCCAGATCGGGTGCGCCGCGGACATGACCACGGCGCGGCCGTCCTGCGTGCGGCGCACGAGGGTCGCCGGGGTGCCCTGCATCGCGGCGGCGATGTCGCGGCCGGTAGCGAGCACGTTCTCGGGCAGCGATTCGATGAAGTCCTCGGTCGGACGCTCGATAAACCAGCCGACGAAGGGCTGCCACCACGGCGCCTCGGCCGCCGCCTCGGCGGACCGTTTCAACCTCCCGGCGAGCGCGACCACCTGGTAGCTGCGATCGACCACCCAGACGCGGGACGAAGCCCGCTGCAAGCCCAGAAGGATGGCGTCGACCTCGTCGTCATGTCCGGTGGCGCTGGCAAGCAGCTGGGGACGCTCGTGCAACACCGTGGCGACGGTGCGCGCCGTCGCGAGCAGCGATTGCTCCTGGCCTTCGAGGAGAAAGCGCTCGACTTCGTTGACGTAAAGCGTGCCGGCCCAGGGGAGCGCAAGCAGCACCAGCGCCGTCAGAGCCAGCTTCGCGCGCAGGCTGAACCGCACTCGCTTCAGGCCTTCCACCGGTAACCCATGCCATAGACGGTGTCGATCGCGTCGAAGCGCGGGTCGGCAGCGAGAAATTTCCTGCGGATGCGCTTGACGTGGGAGGTGATGGTGCCTTCGTCGACCACCAGGTTCGCTTCGCGCATCAGCTGCTCGCGGCTCTTCACGTGTTCCGGAAACCTGCAGAGCGCGTGCACCATCCAGAATTCCGTGAGCGTGAGCGCTACGGCGGTGCCGCGCCATGTGACGCTGAAGCGCTTCAGGTCGAGCTGCAGCGCGCCGCGCTCCAACCGCTCTTCCGCGGCCTGCGGCTGCCCGGCAAGCTCCGCGCGCCGGAACAGCGCCGCGATGCGCGCCAGCAGATGCGGCAGGCTCACGTCCTTGGTCAGATAGTCGTCGGCGCCCAGGCGCAGGCCCGCGACGATGTCGAAGTCGCTGTCGCGTGCGGTAAGGAAGATGATCGGCAGCGCGGCTGACCTGGCGCGCAGCTCGCGGCACAGCGTGAAGCCGCCGTCGATGTCGGCGCCGAGCCCGATGTCGATCAGCGCGAGGTCGGGCAGCCGCGCGCTCATCGCGGCGAGGGCTTCGGCGCGGGCGGCATACGCCGCCACCTCGAAGCCATGCTTGCGCAGCGCTTCAGCGTAATTGGCCCGAATGGTGGGGTCGTCCTCGACGATGGCAATGCGGCGCGACATCGCGGGCGAATATAGCCCATCGGGAGTGCATCCAAGCGCCTGCCATCGCTTTGCCAGAATTGCTCGGCGCGTTGCCATCGCCGCGCCGCGCGCGGCGCCGGTTCTGGGTCCCCAATGCCTCCCAGAACACCGAACGGGAGGCACGCATGAAACACTTGCTGCGGTTTCTGGGATTGGCCGCCGGGCTCGCC
>WNET01000379.1_pt1 | contig 17054 bp, 19 predicted proteins | sample 5399911 | NCBI WGS metagenome assembly WNET01 (sample SAMN13153333, study PRJNA577476) | soil metagenome | isolation source: 40 cm grassland meadow soil pre-rain plot 2 | place: USA:California | collected 2015-09-08 | reverse complement strand
TTCGCTGCGGCAGCTTTAGCAATGGCGCAACTGTACGCCAAGAGCGCCTCCACTCCGGCAATGCCGAAACGCCGTCCCCGCATGGCACTAGCAAGCAGCAGAAGAAAGAAATTGCCGGATGATCGCCGCTTCAGCGAGAGTACCTGAGTCCGCCCGGAGCGCCGTTTTTTAAGATGACCCAAACTGCACCAATTTTAGGCAATTGACCTGCTTAGCTAGCAAGCGTTACGTTTTTGTCTCCGCCGCCAGTCAAACGGCTTGCCATTGCCGCAAAAAGGAGAGCCCCTGCTCCGAATTTCCGGCACGAGCTTCCACCAGCTACCGTGCGAAAATCGAAATTCACCAGTCGAGCTTGGCGGAGTATCATCTGAGTTTGTAGCTAGGTCAAGAGCCTTATGATTTGCAAGCACGGCAATCCCAACTGGGGCCGACCCATCCCGCTCGCTCCAGCCCTCGCTACCGCGTTTGAAACGCAGGTCAGGCGATTACGACTGACGCCAGACACCTATCTCTTATCGGATGAACTGCGCGGTTGGTGCGAGCGGAACAGGAACCGGTTCTACATCCCAGAATGGTTGCTTGATATGTGGGACATCCTCGTTGATCCAAACCTCAGCAGCGCCGCGTAAATCTCCCCGCCGTAGAGTATCGCCGAAATTTTCTCCACCATGATTGCCATGATGCCAGCAGTTTTACCTCGGCCTCGCTTGAATCCTCCCTCCGCGAGGCATAGCTTTGAAGCAGGAGGTGGCCTATGGCATATGTCATTGCCGAGCCCTGCATCGGGGTGAAGGACACCGCTTGTGTCGACGCCTGCCCCGTAGATTGCATTCACCCCAAGAAGAACACGACCTACGACGACGGTCGGCCAACATTCGACGAAGTCTCGCAGCTTTACATTGATCCTATCGAGTGCATAGACTGCGGCGCGTGCGTCCCCGTCTGCCCCGTGTCAGCGATTTTCGCGCTGGACGACCTGCCCGAGAAGTGGAAGCATTTTACGGAGATCAACGCGAGCTACGTCCAAGGCGGCAAATTCCGCAGCTGGGGCAGAGGCGAGTGGGGCAATGAACGCTGGAGTGGCCGTTGGAAGGTCGAGAACGGGAGAGATAAGCGTGCGATAAGACGCTAGGGCGCCTGTGCCTGTCAGAATTATCTAGCGAGCCGATCCTTCAGCACCATAGCACTCACCACGAGTTCTGAGCGCTATCGCCGATTGCAAAGGCAATGATGTAACCGTCTGGCAAGCGCTCCAGTAGGTTCAAAATGAGTATCTTCGCTGCCGCAGCTTTGAGGATGGCGCAACTGCACGCCAAGAGCGCTGCTACTCCGAAACGCTGCTCGTATCCGTTTCCTTCTTTCTAGGAGGAAACTTCCAAAGCTTTCTCTCCCAATCCGCGAGGTAATGGTCGCCACCTACAGTAGTTTTTCCCAATCAGGATGTTCGTCTCCGGTGTGGAGCATGTGCCAAGCCCGCCTGAAATTCCTCCGGAGAACATACCCGAGTACGCATGCGGGCAATAATGAGAAGGGTTTTTGTCATATGTTCATGCGTGTTCGCGCTCCGACAGGACGCTTTCAACCTTGGCGAAAAAGGGCATAGCTCGTTCACGGAGATGGTGTTCTGCCGCTTTAGCCACTTCGGGTTAACTGCGCGACAAGAACCAGAATGAGGCGCCGATTTTCCGAGCTTGCAGCAACATCACCAAAAATGAATGGAGGAAAAATGGCTGACAGATTGAAATTCGCGTTGTTGAGTCTGCTTGTGGCACTAGTCACATTCGTAGCTGCACCAATTGCTAAGGCGGATGCATGGGACAAGGAAACTATTGTGACATTCAGCAGTCCGGTCGAAGTGCCTGGCCAAGTCTTGCCGCCTGGTACTTACGTGTTTAAGCGAGCTCACAGTGAATGGGATCGCGATATTGTGCAGATCTTCACGAAAGACCAGAGAAACCTTCTTGCCACCGCCGGTTTGAACCAAAGTATGAGATTGATTTTGCGGAAAATCACCGTACAATAAACGTACAATGAATTCGGGATTGCAAGGATTTTTAGGCATTCTGGGCATTGTGGATCTACGCAAATTCAATAACTTGCCTGTTTTCAAGTGACATAGTCAGTTCGATCCCGACTAGCTCCACCATGTTTTCAATCACCTGGTGGGCATCCTCTGCCGAAGAATCACGGCCCCGGACCGCCGAAGTTTTTCGCATCCCGGAACTGAGGCCAGAATCTAATTACACAGCTCGGAGGAGGCCAACCTCATGGCCAGCACCCCCAGACCGTTTGCCCTTGCCCCGCCCCCGGCAATCTTCCAGCAGCGCCGCGTGGACGTATTGTTGTCCTTGCAGCAGGCGGCGCAACAAATCGCCTCCATCCTCGAACTCGACGAACTCCTCGACACGATCGTTCACCGCATTGCGGTGGATTTTGGTTGCATCGAATCCAGCATTCTGCTGGTTGACGGCGATGAATTCCATTTGGCCGCCGTACACGGCTGCACCCAATCGAACAAGGGTGAACGCTGGCCGGTCACAGAGGGCTTGTCCGCCCAGGTCGTTGCCACCGGGAAGTCTTACTATGCCCCCGATGTGACGCAGGAGTTGCTCTACCGCGCCTGCGAACCTCATACCCGCTCGGAGGTCATCATTCCCTTGACTGTGCGCGACCAGATCATCGGTGTCTTCGGGGCATCGCACCATGATGTAGATGCCTTCCCCCGCGCACAGATCGAAATCCTGAAGGCTCTTGCCGGCCACATTGCGGTGGCAGTCGATAATGCACAGCGTTTCCAGGATGAGCGGCGCCAGATGCAGCGTCTGCATGAGGAGCAGGGCGAAGCTCGTCGCATCCAGCAGAACCTGCTCCCACGCACTGCACCGTCGCTGCCCGGCTTTCAACTGGAGGCTGAGTGCGTTCCCGCAGGCGCCGTAGGCGGTGACTGGTATGACTACATTCCGCTCAACGAAGGACGCGTAGCAATCCTTCTCGCCGATGTCTCGGGGAAAGGTATGCCTGCGGCATTGCTGATGTCAGCCGTCCGTGCAATCGTCCGCTTCTTGGCGCCTCTCACCAACGGTCCGGGCGAGATGTTGTCGCGTCTCAACCAGATGCTGTTAAACGACTTTCCGACGGAACATTACGTCACCATGATCTATGCTGTGCTGGACCCGGCGCGCCGCACGCTCACCTTCGCCAGCGCCGGGCATCCGTGGCCCTTGCTCTGCCATGGAACCGACGTGCGCCCGCTCCACACCGACGCCGGGATGCCGCTCGGCCTGCTTCCCGGCGAGTTTACCGAGCACACGGTGAAGTTCTGCTGTGATTTCCGCCTGCTGTTCTACACCGACGGCATTTCCGAAGCGCTGAATCGTCAGGACCAGGAGTTCGGCAGGTCGCGCCTTGCAGAATTCGTAGCCACACACGACTGCAGCGTCTTCCGGCTCATGGAAGCCATCGGGCAGTTTCGTGGTAAGTGCGCCCAGAAAGACGATGCCACTGTAATCCTGCTGCGCAGTGCCTAAGTGTGTTCTTGGCCGATGCCAATTGCCTCGGGCGGGGTGATTGATGCCGGAGCACTGGGGAGACTACAGGCTGTTGAGGCTGTGTAGGTTACGCTGGTGCTTGGACATATACCATGAGACTGCATCACAATACGGAGCCATGCGGCTGCATTCAAAGTACGTGGTAGCAGTGATGATTTTGTGCGGACTCGCTACGTCTCCATCGTCGGCACAGCGTGAGACTCAATCTAAAAATTTGGGCGCAATATCCCGACGGGCTGAGCAAAATGCCGGCTCGCAGAAAGCGTCAGTTGCCTCTCAGATGGTGAGTGCAGATGACGGCTTGGCTGTGATCGCCGCCGCACTCGATTCCCGCGTCCACGTTCGTGCGAAGCGTGACTGTTCGCATCTCGTCCACGCAATATATGATCGGGCTGGGTTTCCCTATTCCTACGCAAGTTCTTCGGATCTCTATGCCGGAACGCCGGAATTTGAGCGAGTGGCGCATACTCAACCTGGAGATCTAGTTGTTTGGCGAGGGCATGTAGGCATTGTGGTCAATCCAGCGCAGCACGTGTTTTTCAGCGCCATGCGTTCAGGACCAGGAATCGATAGTTATGATGCGCCGTATTGGAAGCACCTTGGGAAAATCCGATTTTACCGCTACGTCAAAGGCAGCCTGGCGCAGAATGCCAGCAATGCCCGTGATCGCGGTCGTTTCCTGCTAACACACCAGGCAAAGTAGCTGTCCTGTTCTGTTGGACAAAATATGGGAAGCACTGGTGTCCCCTGACGGCGACTCTGCCGCCACCGAAAGGCAGATCTGCGGGTAACTGGAGCGTACAAGGACCTTTCGTAATCTCTTAATTTCGGTCGGACAACCATCATACTCGACGTAAATACATGACTTGCCTCCCCCAACCATCTCCGATTTTCCGGCCGCCGCGAGTACGCATGACCGATTTCACTCCCGCCGTACTTCGATTCCACGATGGCGGCTGCGCCACGGGCAGCCTGGAAGTCATTTCGCCCACCGGTGGTTTGCTCTGTTTGCCGAAATCGGCGAATCGGGGTTCGCGAGTTAAGCTGATGTTTCTGACCCAGATGGGACCTGTGCTTGGCTCAGCAGAACTGCTGAGTCCTGTTTCCTGGACTCGGCAGCCATTTCGCTTTGTGGGACTTGCTTATGGCGATGAGCGCAGACTGCGGGCGATCACCCAGTCCTTGCAATCGGAGATCCCTATCCAGGACGTGGAGAGCAGTCGGATAGTCGATGGCGAGCAACAATGGATTGAAAAATACCGAGCTGCAATGAGTCATCGGAATCCACCACGCAGACGGCTGCTCAAGCTCGCGCTCGCCGCACTCACCCTCACAGCATTTGGTTTGAGTAGTGCCCTCTACCTCTTCAGCATTCATTTCAAATAGCCGCTGGGACCAGCCTGGAGGTCACGCTTTGGGAGTGGATCACCAGCAACCCATCCGCCTTGCATGAAGGCGGAGCCGTCTCTATTAGTGGTATCCTTGCCGCCGGCTTCACACTGGTGCACGTGACCTTGGTGTAGGTCCCCGATGCGCAATAGCACGATGCTGAACGCGACAAAGGTCATATCCAATTGACCCGATCTGGCACCCACGGGCCATTCCTTAGGCTCATAAAACTGCATAACATCGGATCACACTTTCACAGTGGGAGATGATTATGCATCGAGAATCGATCCGGGACTGGCTTCTGATTACCTTGGCTACGCGGTACGAGGAAGATCCACACCAGTTCGTGACCTTGTCCAAACGGACTTTGGATTCTTCTTTAGCGCGGGGAATGGTCGCAGAGCTACGGAATGAAGGATACGTCCAGGAACAAGTCCGGGGTGTAATCCGGATGACGCCGCGAGGCTACATGGAATACAGGAGCGAGTCGTCCCTCGTTTTTAGAGAAAGTGAGACTCCTGCTTTCGTATTTTGAGCTTCCATGTCAAAATCTACAGTGATTGAAAGGCAGGAAGCCTTGACCCGTACATCCCTCACACCACACCCCAATCTCAGCGATGCGGTCAATCGCAACATTGTGCAGTCTGAGATCGAGGGAGGCGTGTTCCTCGATAGCTTGCAGCCAGCGACCGTGCTGCAGATCCAGACGCGGCACCATTGCTACACCGCCGTGCTCATTGGTGGAAGCCGAGCCCTGATTTCAGGTCATCCGCAATACTGCCCGCAACCGGTTCTGGTCGCAATCGCAGGCTCGACTTGGGGCGGTTCAATGCTCAAACTGCATTTCGTTGGCCGGGGCATGCATCTGGAATTTCATCACCCGGAATATCGAACCCCAATCATTACGTCGCCCATCCAGGAAATCCAAGAATGCGCGGCGGGCCATCAATCGCAGGCCCACGCTCTCGCTTAGAGGCTCTTTTTGACTTGACGTACTAATAATCGCCCCACCTCCCGTCTAACCTCACCATGACCGGCTGGCCGTACAAGCCTCGTGGCACACTGAGCCGCATACGGTGTTCTTCTGCTGTATAGCCTGCCGGGCCAAAGCATTCTTTGCCACCATTCTCCTCAGGGATTTTGTCTTTGGGTCTCCGCATTTCACGCCGCTCGAAGCCGCTTCGAGAACAGTTGTTACGGATGAACCATTTTCTCGAGCGCAGGTTTGTTGCGAACAATCAAAGTGGAGCCCTTCAGTTGGAGCAATTGTTTCTTCTTGAAGTCTGAGAACAAGCGACTCACCGTCTCGCGCGTGGTGCCAATCATTTCCGCGATTTCCTCGTGCGTAAGCGTCAGCTTGATTTGGAAAGTACCGTTGGCTCCTGCTTTCTTCGATTCCCAGGAAAGCAGCAATTTCGCGAACTTCTCCGCAGGAGAACTGGCAAGTCCCAACGTACGGATTTCCTCATAAGCCGTGTAGTAGTTCCGGCTGAGCTGTTCTGCAACACGCAGCGCGACTTCGCCATATTCCCGGAGAAATTGGAGCAGCGCATCGCGGGTAATGAAGTTGGCCTGACCAGGTTCGATCATTTCCGCCGTGACTTCATAGGGGTGGTTGGAAATGGTCGCGTTCAGGCCGAGAACATCGCCTGGTTCGGAGATCTTGGTGATGATCGTTTTGCCTTCGCTGGAGGAAGTGGAAAGCTTCGCCTTGCCGGTGCAGAGGACGAACACTCCGCGCGGCTGTTGTCCTTCGATAAACAACATTGTCGACTTCGGATAGATGGCAGTGGACTTGATCTCGTTCAGCTTCTTAACCGCAGGCGGCGGCAAATTGCAGAACAGGTGCTCCTCGCGGACCGGACAGGTGACGCAGTTGTCGAGGATGGTCAGGCCGTAAGGTGCGCGCATGGCAGAGTTTACCGACGTGGAAATTGTAGCACCGGGATTGTGATTACCATCACGAAAAACCGTGACCTCACGCACCGCGCATATCGAGTGGAGGATGGAGAATCGGGTTGACTGTAAGGTGTCCACCTGGAGGGCATCAGTAGCCGTCCGATGGCGTATTTGGGTCGCGCGCTCTGATTAGTCGGTCTTAAGGAAAGGGAGGTCAACAATGGAAGGTGCACAAAAATATCGCGTCATTGCTTGGTGGAGTTCCGGAAGAACTGGGCTGGCAAAGTCCAACTCTGCTCCCAATGCGATCCACTTCACCGCGCCACCTGAGTTTGGCGGACTCGAGGGCAGGTGGACGCCCGAAGACTTGCTGCTCAGCGCGGTCGCCAGTTGCTACACAACCACTTTCCGCGCCTTGGCGGAATACTCAAAGTTTGAGTATGCAGATTTGGAAGTAGAGGTTGAGGGATCGATTCGCAAAACCGACTCCGGCTATGCCTTTAATGAAATCGTGATCCGTCCGAAACTAACTATTTCCAGCGAAGAGGAGCAGACGCGTGCGCTCCGCTTATTGCAGAAAGCTAAATCAGTTTGTCTGGTATCCCGCGCGCTCTCCGTCGAACAGAAATTTGAACCGCGCGTGGGTGAATCGCGAGTGGAGTTTAGCCAGACTTTGCCGGTGGGCTGATAGCAACTTAGTTGCGTCCAAAAACGCCTGGGGCAGCTGATAGCAACTTAGTTGCGTCCAAAACGCCTGGGGCAGAAGAAGGTCTTGTGCGATGACTACAAACCTAAATGCGACTGCTCGACCCTATCCGTCTCAATACGTTTTGCCGTGGACGTTGAAGGGCGGCATTGAGGTCACCATCCGGCCAATTCGTGCGGAAGATGAGCCGTTGATGGTCAAATTCCACGAGACGCTTTCCGACCGAACGGTGTACTTGCGCTACTTCAGCTCCCTGAGCCTTGCCGCGCGCACTGCCCACGAGAGATTGGTTCGCATTTGCTTTAGCGATTACGAACGCGAGATGGTGCTTGTGGCGGAGTACAGAGATCCGCAAACCGGTGAGCCACACATATTGGGCGTGGGGCGGCTTAATAAGCTGCAGGCGGATAAAGCCGCAGAACTGGCTGTCTTGATCTCAGACCAATACCAGCATCGAGGTCTGGGAAGCGAATTGCTCCGCCGGCTGATCCAGATCGCACGAGATGAGAAACTAAGCCGCATAGTAGCTGAGATGCTGCGTGATAATTTAGCAATCCAGACGACTCTCAGGAGACTCGGCTTCCGTTTTCGCTTGCTGGGCGATCCCACCTCGGTGCAAGCGGTCCTTGATTTGTAATACCGCTTACATGAGCAAACGCCCTGCATGATTTGTAGAACTCGGCACCATACAGCGCGAACGAGTTCGATTATGTGCAGGTCTCAAGGTTGCTTACTATCTGGCTCCATCACCGCACAGCACCAATTCCATTCCGGCTTCAGTTCACCCGCTCCAATGTGATTCCGATCACATGATTTTGTGCGCCCGCCCACTGACGGCATTGTGCACATTTCGGACAATCAACTCCGAAAGGAGCGAATCCAGTGGTCTGGCCTGGCTTTCCAAAACGGTTGCAATCGGCGCTGAAGGCGCTCTGCTGTCTCGCGGAGTCGGGGAATGGGATGCAGTCACAAGAGATCGCCGAACGGATTCGCGTCTCAAAGGCAGAAACCGCCAAAATCCTGCAACTGCTCGTCTGGGGCGGATTCGTCACGTCGCGACGCGGATCCAAGGGAGGCTTTCACCTTGCCGCGGAGGCCGATCAGATCACGATGGGCGAGGTGATTGATTTCTTCCTTTCCAGGCATCCGCCAGAACCGGATGACGATTTGGCCGTGATGCGGGTTTTTGAAAAAACCAGTACTCCCTGCCAGAAAGCGTTTGGAAGATTGACCCTGGTAGATGTTGCCAGCATTCGACAAACGAAACGTTCAGAGATAGCAAGAAGAGGAAGTGCGCGATCTGGAAGAAAGACTGGATATACGGCTCGGAGCAAGAGCCGCTTATGAGATTGCGCGTAAGGCCGATCTTAGTTCTAGTACAGAAATCTTCATTGAAAGGGGAGGTTGCGATGCGACAAGAACTGATTTCGAGAAGTTTGATAACCGGCATCTTTCTTTTTCTAGTAGGAATCGCAGTTCCCGCCAATGCGATGCCGAACTTTGCACGTAAGTACGGTGTGCCTTGCGGTACCTGCCACACTACAATTCCGCGGCTCAATGAAACTGGGTACAAGTTCCGTGCCGCGGGCTTCCGGCTGCTTGAGGAGATCGGCAAGTCCGAGGACAAGAAATTCGAACTCGGTGATTATTTTGCCGCCCGCCTACAAGCGCGCTATGACACTCAAGTCACCAATCAGCCGAATGGTGCCGCTGTCGCCAACGTCATAAATAATGTTCCCGGTCCCCGCACCACCACCAACGCTTTAAGCTTCCAGGAGTTCACCCTTTACCCGCTCACCGGCTCATGGGGAAAGTACTTCGGTTCCCTCGCCGAGCTTTCGACTTCGCCTGAGGACGTTTTTGAAATCGAGAACGCGTACGTCCGTTTCGTCTTCGGCAACTCCGACAAGTTCTTCACGGGCCGAGTGGGGATCTTCCACCCGTGGGAAGGCTTCGGAGCCTCGGACCGTCCGTTCAGCAACGCGCGTCCGTTCTTCCAGACGGTTCCGATATCGGCGGGAGGCAGAGCCATTCCGTTTGTGTTCCAGCCTTGGGGCCTGGATGAGGCGGGCATAGAGTTTGGCGGCGATTTCAAGAAGCTTTCGCTGCGGGCTGCTGTGCTAAACGGCACGCTAATCCGGTGGGAGGGCGAGGCCAACAGTTTTCTGCCATTCCCTGCACAGACCGGACCATGGAAGGGGGCCAACCAGGCTACCGCGGCGTTGACTAAGCCATTTGATTCGCCAGGCCACAGCACGCCTGACTTCTCGGCGAATGCCACCTACATCCTGCATCCGGACGGCGGTGGGATCTCGCTCATCTACTATCACGGCAACGTTGCAACGCCGACTCACTGCACCGACGGCACCGCGATCGGCAAAACCAACGCCACGACAGGCGAGGTCTGCGGCGTGACCGGAGCCTCGACCGCTTCGCCTTTCGGTACCGTGGGGAACACCGATTTTGATCTTTCTTCTGCCACGGCGTTTCGCAACAACTTTGATCGGGTAGGGGTATATGCATCCTATCCAATCGGGAAACACTTCCTGCCGCAGGGAGGATTGCAATACGGGCGTGATACCACACCTGTCGATGCGGGTGCGTTCCCGACCATTCCGACTCTGAAACATTTTGACAGCAAGGGTGCATTCGCCGAGGGTAGCTGGGCGTTCAATGATTATGTGACCGCCGGAGTTCGGTACGATTGGTACAAACCGAAGTATGCGGTCTCGACATTCAACACGCAGTGGGCTATTACTCCCTACGTGAGCATCCCATTGCAGAACGGATTCCAGATCATCGCCGAATACCAGCACCGGGATTTCCAACTTAACGCCGCGAACCATCGGCAAAACGATACGTTCCAGGCCCGTATCATTTTTATAAAATGATCCAACGCTTGAAGTGGAGGCGGGCGCTCACGCCCGCCTCTCGATTGTTGGGAAGAGACTGCCCCAATTTGTATCTGAAGATGTACAATGCGCGGCATCTACTGCTCACAGTCAGGAGGCAACGAAAATGAGATCGTTCACCAAGGCAGTGGCGGTATCGGCGGTGCTGTCGGCAGGAATGATTGCACAATTGAAAGCGGAAGACTCGGCAGGCGCCGATCTTTATCGTAGCAACTGCGCAATCTGCCACGGAAAGGATGCCAGTGGCAACACATCGCTCGGTAAGAAGTACAAAGTTCGCGACCTCAGGTCACCGGAGGTACAGAAGGCCACGGACGCAGAATGGTTCGATTTGATTTCAAAAGGCAAGAAGCCGATGCCCCCATTCGCCGACCGGTTGAAGGATGATCAAATACGCCAGGTAATTTCTTATTTGCGTGAATTAGGGAAGAAGCAATAATTAATGAGTTCTGGTCCAGAAAGCCAGTCTGTTCAGTCCAACCGGCGCTCTTTCCTCGCCGGCTTGTTGGCAGCCGGAAGCGCCGCAGTCGGGGCGCTCTTGGCCTTCCCGTTGGTGCGCTTCACTTTGCATCCGGTGCTGGCGCGAACCACCGAAAAGTCATGGTCGGACGTTGGAAGCGTTGACGAATTTCAGAACATTGATGCGCCGATAAAGAAGCTGGTCACCATCGAGCAGCGCGACGGCTGGCGCAAGACGGTCACAGAAAAGCCCGTTTACGTCAGCAAAGATTCCAAAGGCGAACTGATCGTCCTGTCGGCAGTTTGCACACACCTTGGCTGTACTGTTCCCTGGGTCGAAAAAGAAAAGAAATTCATTTGCCCTTGCCATCTTGGCGTTTTCGCGCCTGACGGGAAATTACTCGGGGGACCTCCGCCTCGCGACATGGACCGCCTGGAAACCAAAGTCGAAAATGGAGTACTTAAGACGCAGTACCAATTCTTCCGCCAGCTCACTCGCAATAAAGAGGAACTCGCTTGATGCCGGCCAACGACGAGAGATCTGGCTTCCGCAGATGGCTCGACCGTCGGACAGGACTAGACTCGCTTCTCGATCACGCTCTTGATGAGCCGATTCCGGGCGGCGCAAAAATCGCGTACGTGTTTGGGTCCGGGCTGCTCTTTCTGTTCCTCTCACAGATTGTCACCGGGGTTTTCTTGGCGATGTATTACGTGCCATCAGCGGACCACGCCCACACCACGGTCGCGTACATCACAAAAGAAGTGACCGGCGGCTCGTTCTTGCGGAGCATTCACGCTTACGGATCGAGCGCAATCATCATCGTGCTGCTGCTTCATCTGACGCAGACTTTTCTTTATGGATCCTACAAAGGCCATCGTGAATTGGTGTGGCTGGCAGGATGTGTCCTGCTCGCTCTCATGCTGGGCATGGCGTTTACAGGGTATCTCTTGCCCTGGGATCAGAAAGCCTACTTCGCGACAACTGTGGGTACCAACATCCTGAGCGAAGTTCCATGGGTGGGAAATGCGCTAAAGAAACTGCTGCGGGGTGGGACCGAGATGGGGACACTCACTCTGTCGCGATTTTTCGTGCTGCACGTGTTCCTGATCCCTGCGTTCATTTTTGTATTCGTCGCGATGCACGTGTATTCATTTAGAAAGGCAGGCGCTGCTGGCCCGGTCACTGAAGATCCTGTCAGCCCCAAACTTCCCACGAAACCGTTTTATCCCAAACAGCTCGTAATGGACATGGGATTCGCCATGCTCATCATCGTTGCTCTGGGAGTTCTGGCGTACGCCTGGCCGGCGGAGCTTGGTCCGAAAGCTGATCCATCGGACACCCAGTTTCTGCCCCGGCCGGAGTGGTATTACATTCCGGTGTTTCAGTACCTGAAGTATTGGCACGGTTCAACAGCGGTGCTTGGGATCTTGGTTATTCCTGGCATTTTGGGTCTGCTGCTGGTGGGACTCCCTTTCTTCGACCGCAGTCTTGAGCGACGGCCATGGAAGCGGCCAATCAGCGTTGGACTGTTCACGATCATTTTCCTAGGCCTGGGCGGGCTCGGCTTTGCCAGTCATCGCGAAGACATGCGCAATCCCGGCTTGGCGGCGCAATTGAGGACGCAGCACGAAGAAACGGTGCAGTTCATGAAAGCCAAGTTCGAACCTGAATTGTCCGGCGGATCGCTGGTGGCGCAGAACGCGGCATTGGCCAATCCGGAAGCAGCCAAAGGCAAAGCGATTTTCGAAAGAGAAGGGTGCAATGCCTGTCACGGAGACAATGGAATCGGAACTTCTGCCGGCCCTAAACTCATCGGAATCGGGAGCAAGTATGACGCGCCAAAGCTCGAAACGCTCCTGCGCACTCCCACCGAGAAAATGACGTCAGGCGGAATGCAACCTTTAGAGATCAAAGAGGATGAAATGAAGCTGCTCATTGAATATCTTCAAAGCCTCAAGTGAGATCACTAGAGGAAGTAGTTAATGTGAGTGCTGCCTCTGGCCCGTAAGCAGCCGAGCCCAGTGCATCGAGGCCAAAAATAGGTATACCTTCGAGGGTCCCAATTTTCTCCGCTCGCTCTTCACTGGAAGCGAGCGGCTTCCCAAGCAAGATATCTAACAGTGACATGCGGCGTTCCCAGCCAGGGCTGAACAGAAATATGAATGGGAGGCGGGTCTACAAGATGCCTCAGAACATGACGATCATATTTCCTCAATCGTGCTTCCAGCTGGTCTTCAGGTTACCTTGAGGGTCGAACCAAAACTGCCGCTCTCTGCAACCAAGTGCGAACAGCGTCAAATTTTGATCGTAGTATTTTGCAGGATTGCCGTAGAGGCCGGTTTTAGAATTGAACTCCGATCGCACTCGGGATATCTGTTCATCTTCAAGGTTCTTCTCACCCAAAGCTGAAAGGTAAGGCAGCAGGGCGGCAGAAAACCCTACCGGGCTCTTGGAATCTTCGATGCTTCCATCCGGCTTGACCTTTGAGGGAGGTACAGCGTTGGTGTGCAGATAGCGCGCCATTCCGGAGAGAGCCTTCAGCATCGCGTCGCGGCCCGGCGTTGCCGGATCGAGCAAGCCGGCCCACAGATAAACTCGAATCGCGTCATAACTGCCCAGCGGAGATGGCGTGAAACCCTTGCCGGGCTTGAATTCGACCCAATCCGACGCAAAGCCTTGCGGCGCGGAGCCGCTCACCAAAGCCGGGATCTGCGCCGCGATCTGCTGCCACGGTCCATCGGGCAATTCGCGACCAAGCCAGATGAAGAGTTGCAGCGGGACATAACTGGCGTTCAGGCGATACGAGTCGCCTTTGTGAAAGCCTCTTGCGCCCGGAAGAAGCGCGGTTCCGAACCCTGGTATCTGAACGACCTCTTCTGCGGCAATTCGCTTTGCCAGAGCAGTTCCAAGCGAAGTGTAGTGCGGTTCATTCCACGCCTTGCCGGCCTGAAGTAGTGTGTACGCCATCCAGACGTCGGCATCTGAGGCGGAATTACTGTCGAGCACACCCCATTTGTCGTTCGGCCCCCGCCCCCACAACCATGACGGCAAGTGAGTCGCAAGATCCCCCGACGCGAGGTTGGTCTCTGTCCAGTGGAGCAGGCCATCAAAGCGGGACCGGTCATTGGCGACGAGTGCGAAGAACATCGCGTAGGCTTGACCTTCCGATGTGGTACGGTCACCAGCGTCGTGGTCGATGACGCGAACTTGATTGTCCATGAAGGCCGCAGCATAGCTCTTCCAAAGCGGCGTCCAATCTTGTGCGCTGCAATTCGCGATGATCAGCATCGTCGCGAATAGATTCAAGAGTGCGTTCAGCTTCATCATTCCTTCCGCATTTTGGTTTTCGGGCAAGTCGTGAATTCTGCAAACAACCTACAATCCTTCTGCATTGTGGTCGTAACAGTATTATTCACACGACGAGAAGGGCACGCCTTCAACGATGCAGAGAAGGGCAAAGCGAGATGTACTACTCACTTAGATTTTTGCTATTTCGCCGGCCCGGCAGACCAGCCTCGCGCTAAACTTGCAACATCGAAACGATATTAATCCCTGCATAGCAAGTCGTGTAGGCAGCGCAAGCTAGCGGATAAGCATCAGTATTGCAACAAACAAAAGCTTCGTCTGATTCAAAAATCCTGAAAAGTAACATGGAACAACTGTTCACAATGAGCGAGCATCGCGGATTATCCGGAACAAGCTACTACTCGCGCATCTCGTATTGGCAGGCGCGCCTTTCTCTGCGACCCACCTTAGCTGCATCTTTGGCCGAGAGTGTTGCATTATGACGGAATTCTCTGCTCCATCTGGGGAAAACTCAGTCGGCTATGCGCTCGCGTGGGGTCTGCTTGCCCCGCTTGGATTGTTTGGCCTCGGTGTACTACTGATACTCCCGCTCCCGTGGAAGGAACAAGGGATTCTTGGAGTTACGCTGATCGCGGCCGCGTTGTTGCTGAACTGGGTATCGCGCGCCGCGACAGTGACGATGGCCCTGATGGCCATCTCCGTTTTTAGCACGCTGCGCTACGGATACTGGCGGGTAATGCAGACGTGGGAGGGGATTACTAGTTCAGGTCACCTGCATCAGTGGGACACAGTCTTCGTATTGCTTCTCTTATTTGCTGAGTTCTACGCGTTTGCCACGCTTGTGCTGGGATATTTTCAAACCTTGCGGCCCTTGAGACGGCCGCCGGTGCCGTTGACGGGGAATCGTCAGACCTGGCCCACCGTTGATGTTTTCATTCCTACCTACAACGAATCGCTTAGCGTCGTGCGGGCTACTGTCCTGGGAGCACTTGCCCTGGACTATCCCGCCAACAAGATCAGAGTCTTCGTGCTTGATGACGGTCGGCGTAGGGAGTTCGCCGATTTTGCGGCTAAGGTCGGCGCAGGCTACATCACTCGCAGCGACAACGCGCACGCCAAAGCGGGAAACATTAATCACGCGCTGGGGCGTACGAGTGGTGAATATGTTGCCATTTTTGACTCCGATCACATTCCCACTCGCTCGTTCTTGCAGACAACACTCGGCTGGTTCATGCGCGACCGCCGGCTGGGGATGGTGCAAACACCGCATCACTTCTACTCGCCCGATCCGTTCGAGCGCAATCTTGGACAGTTCCGGAAAATCCCAAATGAAGGGGAACTATTCCATCGTCTGGTGCAGGATGGCAACGATCTGTGGAACGCGAGCTTCTTCTGCGGTTCATGCGCGGTGCTCCGGCGGAAAGCGCTGAATGAGATCGGGGGCATCGCGGTAGAGACTGTAACTGAAGACGCACACACGGCTTTGCGCATGCAAAAGCGGCGGTGGAACACTGCCTACATCAATATTCCACAGGCAGCGGGTTTGGCCACCGAAAGCCTCGCGGCGCACATTGGCCAACGGATTCGCTGGGCGCGTGGGATGGTGCAGATCCTGCGCACGGAGAATCCGTTGTTCGTGCGCGGACTTTCCTTTCCACAAAGGCTGTGCTACTTCAACGCAACCACGCATTTTCTGTTCGCGCTGCCGCGGCTTATCTTTCTGGTCATCCCGCTTGTGTACCTGCTGTTCGGGATGGTGAACATTTACGGCTACTCATTAGCTGTGTTCGCGTACGCGCTCCCGCACATCGTGCTTTCGAACATGACGAACTCGCGCATTCAGGGGCGTCACCGCTTTTCTTTCTGGAACGAGATCTACGAGGCCGTGCTGGCGCCATACATTTTGTTTCCGACGCTGCTGGCGCTCATTAATCCGCGGCTCGGCAAATTCAACGTCACCAGCAAGGGCGGCATTATTCGCAGGTCATATTTCGACCGGCGTATCGCACTGCCATTCCTATTCTTGTTGGCTCTTAACATATCCGGACTCGTCATGGCGGAGCGGCGTTTGGTTTCCGATCCGGCGCATCACGATACGGTGATCATGAATACGGTTTGGACGGTTTACAACGTCGTGATCTTGTCAGTCGCTGCTTCGGTCGCTTGGGAGAAGCGGCAACGGCGGTCGCAAGTCCGGGTAAATTTGCGCGTGCCACTCACGTTGATTGCCGCAAATGGTGAGCGAATCGTGGGCATGACGGCGCAGCTTTCCGGTCGAGGAGCCATGGCCCGTCTGGCCCGCTCCGTACAATTTGTGCGCGGTGCGCCAGTCACGGTTGTATTTGGGAGCAACGCATCGCGCTGCGAAATTCCGGCTCGCGTCGTGCATTCGGCTAAGCGGCATCAGCACCTTTTCTTTCCTGAACTCTCGTTCTGGCAAGAGAAATATCTAGTGAACCTACTTTATTCGCGCCCGGAGGCTTGGCTCGCCTGGCACAACTCGCGGCCAATAGACCGTCCACTGCGGAGTTTGGCGCACATTCTGTGGCTCTCCTTGCGCGGCCTCGGCATTGTGCTCGCCGGCTTGTTTACGCCGCGACCGTCTCCAGATCGCAAGCCGGTGCGCCCAGAGAGAAGGAAAGAGCGTGCACCCGTTGCTGCGGCATCCGTTTTGTTGTTTGGATTGCTAATGGTAACGCCCGCGCGGATACATGCGTCTGATGCGGCAGCTCTGGACAAAACCGATGCGCCGGCAGCCCTGGCGCCCGCAGTCCAACCGGCACCTCAGCCTGCCGCTTTCCATGAGCAATATGATCTCGGCGCAATCAGCGGCG
>WNET01000378.1_pt1 | contig 17119 bp, 19 predicted proteins | sample 5399911 | NCBI WGS metagenome assembly WNET01 (sample SAMN13153333, study PRJNA577476) | soil metagenome | isolation source: 40 cm grassland meadow soil pre-rain plot 2 | place: USA:California | collected 2015-09-08 | reverse complement strand
CCGCAGGTCGTCGGTCACGAAGCACGGCTCACGCCGGCGATCGCCCGCGCGGCGCTCTCTGATCACCTGCACGTAACGCACGCCAGCGAAACGGCGCTGGAGATGTTCATAGAGCGTAGTGTCGTTTTCGGGCACGACGATGAGCACCCTGGCATCCGGAAATGACCGCGATGGGAGGGACTCAAGGAGCTGCCCCGCGTGACGTAAGCAGAGGCCGTGCGTAATGCCGGGATTATCAAACGGTGTCCGCTCACCCAGGTACCCGGTTTGCCCTCTTTTCTCGCACCACGCGCATACGACCTTCATCGTGGCGAAGAGAAGTTGCCAGGACCGTGCCACCCGACAGGTCCGGTTTATTGTCCCGGAGCGTCATTCGGCATTTCCACCGCGTCTGGCCTCTTGAGACCCCGTTGACACTCTTCCTCCCAGATTCGGTGGCATCGGCCGTGGAACCTGAGGATTCGGCCGTCCGGGAACTGGTACGCGATCTGCGCACCCGGGTCATCGCATGCCGCGCACTTAGCCACCCCGATCGAGCTGTCCTTGTAGATGTTCCCCCTCGGCGACGTTGGCCGGCCCGGTTCCCTCATGAGCGACGGGATCACTCGAGGCAACATGCGGGCGTCGAGTCGTTCGCGAATCCTCAGTGTGACTGTGTCCTTATCCATGCCGCGTCCCCCCTTCAAGTGAGTCGGGCCACCGTCGTTCGCACGCTCCAGTTATCTCCCGTCATCTTTTTTTGGGCCGAGAGCCCTCGCCCGGCCCAGCCCGGCATCTATGCTCTGATGAGCCTCGAGCTACGCAGCATCGGGCGCTCGTCCGGGAAACTCGACGTACGCTACCCCCGCAACGACGAATCGCTGAGAGCACCGCTATCCGGGTAGCGGGGAAGACCACTTCCGCTTGAAGCGCACCACGGTGTAGCCAAGCGGAGAGACCTTGCCCCGTCGAATCCGTCGTGGTTGCTGCCGCAGGTCGAGCGTGACGAGGCCCTGCTCCCGACGGCGATCAGCCCCCCGACGCTCCACAATCACCTTCACGTGATGCACGCCCGCGAACGACCGCTGGAGATACTCGGAGAGCTCGGTGTCGTTTGGGCGCACGACGATGAGCAATTCGGCATCCGGAAATGACCGCGACGGAATGGATTCGAGGAGCTGCTCCGTGTGAGGTGAGCAGAGGCCGTGCGTCACCGCGGGATTATCAAGCGGTTCCCGCTCGCCCAGGTAGCCAGGTTTGCCCTCTCGCTCGCACAACGAGCAGATGACTTTCATCGTGGGCGAAGAGACTCTGCCAGTGTCGTGCCACTACTCGTAATTCTGTAATTCCGGATACAACTGTTTACCGATCGGGCCGCCAAGCTTCGCGCGTCCGCTGACTTATTATCCGGAAATACTCTGGGAAACTCGACGCCGAGCCGGTGGAGTTGAGATAGATTGGTCATGATGGACGATAAGCCCACCTCTAACGCCGACCCACCCGCGAACGACACCCTCCTCGACGAACTCCACCGCGTCGAGCGCGACGGCGAGGTCCGGATCACCGAGGCGCGAGCGATGCCCCATGCGACCGACTGCGCGTTCAGGAGTGGTCGGACGTGCTCGTGTGACTGGCTCGGAAAGGTCGTTGCGACGATCGAGTCCGTAGGCCGCGACTGCTACGACAGGTCGATCTTCCTCGCGGCGGCCAGCCCGTCGAAGCCTGCTCCTTCGTCGCCTCAGCCGAGCACCCCCGCGATCGCAGACTGAGCGCCCGGCCTGCGAACCTCCTGAAACCATTCCGCCCGGACCGGAGCCCCCGGCACCGGGAGTAGCTCGCGGCACCTTCCGCAAGTCAGCATGCTTCTCGACGCCATGACGAGGCATCAAGATGCTGCCCCGCAGATCTACCATCAAGCCCCTCTCAGACGTGAGTCTCCACAAGACCGGGAGCCGTCCCGCGTCGCACGATGGTGAAGCCGAGGATGGAGGGCTCGCCGCGATGGCGCCGTCGCTCACCGTGTCGCCGCCCGACGTCGACCGGGGGCGAGAATGTGCTCAAAATCTGCGACTTCAAACGGAGGCCGCCCCCTCTGCGACATAGCGTCGGTCCAAAGGACACGGGATCTCGATGCTCCTCCTCATCGTGACCCGCAAGGAGAAGGCGCTCCACCGAGCTACTTTCCGGAAAATGGCTCGCCTCGCGGCGCAGCCGCCCGGTTCGCTGCGAGTGACTTCTCAGGTGTCTTCCTCACGCCGACCCCTTGATCCACCTGATATCGGCTCGTTCACTATCGAGCCTAGGCTGAGCCATGGTAGGGGTGCGCTCGAGGAGTCAGGGATGAACCGGCTGACTCTTGAAGAACGTCGTCGGGTCTACCTGGCGCAGCGGCGGGCTCAGGAGAGGATGCTGGTGCGACCCCAGCCCGAAACCATCGAGGCCTTCGCCCCGCGCTCGGACCCGAGAAGACTCAGGTGGATCGCCGTGGCGGCGATGATCGCCGCGGCGCTGGGGGGTGGGCTCCTCGCCGCGCCGACGCTGGAGTTCCACCCGCTGGAATCGCTCGTGGGGGCCCTCCTGCCGAGGCTGTAACGCCGGGACAAGGTAAGGACGCTATGGAGAAGGCAGGCTCGCTCGATCATCGGATCGTGAAGGAGTTCGAAGCCCTCCTCCGGGAGCGGCGCGCCAGGCTCCAGGAGTACGTCCGCGCGAGGATGACGGAGCGCCGGACGGGCGAGCCCCACCGGAGCCCTGAGGATGCCACCAACGCGGTCGAGTCGCTCAGCGAAGACCTCGAGGTCGCCATGCTCGACCGCGAGATCCGCGAGGCCGCGCAGATCGACGCCGCTCTCGAGCGTCTGGCGCGGGACGAGTACGGAATTTGCGGCAACTGCGGCACGGTCATCGGGCTCGGGCGGCTCAGGGCGCTGCCCTTCGCCCAGCGCTGCACCGCGTGTCAGGCGGGCGTGGAGGCGCGCGAGCGCGGAGTCGAGGCCGAGTCGCGGCCCCGCTCCATCCGCCCCGAGCCCCGACCGCCCCGGCCGGCCTTTGCGACAAGCCGAAGAGATCTTGAGTGGGACGCCTGACGTCCGGGAGAACCAGAGATCACAGGAGATCGTCATCCTCGTCTCACGAACCGACCGAAATAGACTGCGACGGTCTGACTCTGCCGATCCTGTTCCGCTGCGTGCCCAACGGCCACACTGTGCGCGTCACGCCGTCTGAGCGCGAGCGACCATACCTCCCGATCTGTGAAATCTGTGGCGAACCCGTCGCGCGGGTGCCGGACGTGATGCATGGCCGGCGCCGCTACCATCCAGGCGCTTGTAAACAGGCCGCATGCAGAGCCCGAAATCCGCGGAAGCCGGGCCCGGTCAGGCTCGCGTGGGTCGAGGCAGGATCATGACGGCCCTGGTTTGGTTTCTGATCGTCTATACCGGCCCCGTCGGTTGGAGTGGCAACTTCGGGCCGGCGAAACTCGGCCCGTATCCAACGCCGGCAGTTTGCGAGGAAGCACGCAGGGCCGTTGCCGCCGAGGTCGGCTATCCGGCGGTGTGCCGGGAGGAGACGAGAAACGCACAAGGAACTGCGCGATGAATTGCGTGATGCGGACCCGTCTGATCGGGCACTTGTGCGTCTTGTCTCTCCAGGACGACTGGGGACCGATCTGCGGGGGTTCAGGTCGTCGCTACCGCCAAAGGGTGTCGCAAATCCCCTCTACTCAGCCTCGTCGTAACTGCTTGCGAGAACGGACCTCCATCGGCGCTTTAGAGCCCGTCGCAAAGGACATGTTTTCGGGCATGACAGGGGGGGCCGCGGTAGAATCCCGTTCTGCAACTGCGCGATCTTCTTAGGAACGGCGGTGTAGCTCAGCGGCAGAGCAGGGGTCTCATAAGCCCCGTGTCGGAGGTTCAATTCCTCCCACCGCCACCAAAAATTCGATTACTTGCGAGGCAGGACTTCCTGGCGCTTCCCCCGCCGCCTCGATCTCGCCGACAATCCAATACCAGTTGCCGATCCTCCACGCCACCGGCGCGCCACGTTCTCACGTCTCAAGGTGGGCAACACCACTCATCCTACTTCGTGTTGAAGACGATCGTGTCGGTCTTTTGCCCATTGACCGCAATAAATACCTCCTCAGGTAGCGGCCCACGTGTTTGGATATATATCTGCTGTCCTGGGTTGAGCGAGTACGTGATTCCACCTGAAAGCTCCGCGGCCGGCTCCCCTAATGGAACGGATAGCCTTACGATGTCGGCCGTTATCACATCGAGTATGAGCCGTCCGCGGACACGGCGGCCATGTTGGCTTTGGGCAATGCCCGCTTTGATCATGGCGTCGTACATCTTGGTGCCCGGCAGCGGAACGGGGGGATTTGGCTCCGTGATTACGTCAAGGCTCTTCCCGGGAGTCATCGTGGGTCCGTCGGCCTGCGCCTGAGCGACACGGTGTTCTGACTTCTCCGCAGCCTGTAGATCAGCAGCCGGCTGCAGAACATAGCTCGCCGACGCTGCGACAGCAATAAGTACGATGGCTCGGGTCTGCGTGCTCATTTTATTCCTCACCCTTTGTCCGCCCTTCGCGACGTCTATCTGCCCGTACCTTGTTGAGAAACCGCCCGGGCCAAGTTGGCTCGCGCTTCGGCGTAGTCGGGCTTGATGCGCAGGGCCTGCTGAAAATGTTCGGCTGCCGCGGCCGGCTTGCCCTGCTGACCGAGCACGACGCCCCAGTTGTTCTGAGCTTCGGCGTAGTCGGGCTTGATGCGAAGGGCTTGCTGGAAGTGTTCGATCGCCTCGGCCGGCTTGCCCTGCTGAGTGAGCACGACGCCCCAGTTGTTGTGGGCTTCGGCATAGTCGGGCTTGATGCGTAGAGCCTGCTGGAAGTGTTCGATCGCCTCGGGCAGCTTGCCCTGCTGTGCGAGCGCGTTGCCCCAGTTGTAGTGGGCGTTGGCGGAGTCGGGCCTGCTCTGGAGGGCTAGCCGGTAGCGCTCGCTCGCCTCGGCCGGCTTGCCCTGCTGCGCGAGCGCATTTGCCAAGTTTTTTTGGGCGTCGGCGAAATCGGGCTGAATGCGCAGGGCTTGCTGGAAGTGTGCGCTCGCCTCGGCCGGCTTGCCCTGCCGACCGAGCACCACGCCCAGGTTGTTGGGAGTGTCGGCAAAATCGGGCTTGATGCGTAGGGCTTGCTGGAAGTGTTCGATCGCCTCGGCCGGCTTGCCCTGCTGCGCGAGCGCCACGCCCCAGTTGTTGTGGGCGTCGGCATAATCGGGCTTGATGCGCAGGGCCTGCTGGAAGTGTTCGATCGCCTCGGTCGGCCTGCCCTGGGCAAGGAGCGCGCCGGCCCAGCCGTAGTGAGCTTCGGCATAGTCGGGTTTGCTGCGCAGGGCCTGCTGGAAGTGTTCGGTCGCCTCGGCCGGCTTGCCCTGGCGAGCAAGCACCACTCCCCAGTTGGCGTGGGCAATGGCTAGATCGGGCTCGATGCGCAGAGCCTCCCGGAAGTGCTCGATCGCCTCGGGCAGCTTGCCCTGCAGATCGAGCGCCATGCCCCAGTTGTTGTGGGCTTCGGCGAGGTCAGGCTTGATGCGCAGAGCCTCCCGGAAGTGTTCGATCGCCTCGGCCGGCTTGCCCTGCTGAGCGAGCGCCAGGCCCCAGTTGTTGTGGGCGTCGGCGTCAGGCCGGATGCGTAGAGCCTGCTGGAAGTGTTCGATCGCCTCGGCCGGCTTGCCCTGACCAACGAGCTCGCGTCCGAGGTTGTTCTGGGCAGCTACAGAGTCGTAGCCAGTCGCAAGGGCATGGGTCCAGAGCCTCTCCGAGTCATGCCAGACCTGGGCCTGGCTCCAGGTGAGGACTCCCAACGCGACGACGACACCTGTGGCAATGCCGGCCAGGGGGAGAGCTGTCGGTGTCCCTGTCCGCGACCGGCTCGAGGTTCGCCAGGAGGACCCGAGGCCGGCGCCGGCCAGGATCGCCCATCCGAGGCTGGCCAGGTAGGTGTAGCGATCCGCGGCAATCTGCGAGCCGATCTGAACGATGCCGAGCACCGGCAGGAGGACCACCACGTACGCCGACCAGGCCGCCGAGAGGCCCGGCACTCGCCGGCGGAGCGCCAGGGCGATCCCGGTGGTGGCAAGCACCAGACCGTAGCTCAGGACGAAGGGCATCGCCCAGGGATCGACCGTGAGCGGCCGCGGATAGAGCGGCGAGAGGTTCGAGGGCACGATCATCTTCCAGAGGTAGAAGCTCAAGCCGTACGCAGAGACGGCGAGCCTGGCCGCCACGCTCAGTTGATCCAGGGGGGCCATGCTGTGGACTAGAGATTGCGCCCTGACCGCGAGGGCCGATGCCGCGGCGGCCAGGAGCACGAACGGGATCTTCTCCACGTAGACGCGGCGCGCGGGCTCGCTCCACCACCCGAGGGACCCGCCAAGCCGTCGGAGCGGATAGACGTCCAGGATCAACAGCACGATCGGAAGACTCACCGCCATCGACTTGGAGAGAAGCGCGCAGCCGAACAGCGCCACAGAGAGCCAGTACGATCGGCGGCCGGGCGCCTCCCGCGCGTACGCCCGGAGGTACACCAGGATCGTCACGAGGTAGAAAAGTCCGGAGAGCACATCGCGCCGCTCGGTGGCCCACACTACGGATTCGACGCGCTGGGGATGGATGGCGAACACGAGGGCGGCAAACCCTGCGGAAGCTCCGAGCGCGCGACCGCGGTCAGCAAGACGGGGCAGAGCCAGCGTCAGGATCTGCAGGACGACGACGTAGAAGATCACCGCGTTCGCGGCGTGCAGGAGGAGGCTGGTCAGATGATACCCGAGGGGATTCATGCCCCAGAGCACGTGGTCCAGGCCGAGGGTCATCCAGGTCAGGGGCGCGTAGTGGCCCATGTGGAACGTCGTCCACATCCAGCGGAGGTGGGTTCCAGCGAGCCCCCGATACTGAGGGTTGTCTACGAAATTCTTGCTATCGTCCCAGTCCACAAACTGATTTTGCAGCGCTGGCCAGAAGGCAGTGAAAGTGACGAGAGCGACGAGCACGGGCACATGCCATTGGATCCAGCGCGAGGCCGAAGCGCGGACCATCGAACCGTCCTCTGAACCACTCTCTGGAGGACGCGCCTCCACAGGGGCTTCGACCGGCTCAGGCCCGCCATGTCGGAACAGTTGCGGGTATTGGGACCTGGCGGCCGCTTCTAGCTTCCGCGATTTACTCTTACGGCCCATTCGTCAGGGGCTCCGATTCTTTTGGGGCGTGTGACGGGCTACATCCCTTGCCGAGCAGTATGAATAATCCGTCCAGAGAGTTTCTCATATGCTCTCCGTGGGGCTGGAATCGGACCCGCCAAACGTGCCCGGAAACGTGCCCGCGACGGTCTGCGCTCGACCCAGAACCAGCTAACGCGTCGTCTTTCCGATCCTGTTCATCGCTGCGCTTACTTGCGATGTAATTGGCCCGTGGTTTCGCCTTGGCTGTTTGTTCGCGTCGGCGCGACGGCGTGGGTGCGCGAGGACTCGCCTAGCGCCGCCAGCGCCTGATCGCGATGGGGGTCCCCGGGGCGAGCTCGCACGTGACGTGGAACTCGTCCACGAGATGCTGGATGCCGCCGAGCCACTGGTGGAGGCGGCCAGGCGTCGGGTCTCCGGCCTCGAGGATCTGCCCGGCGCCCGGCTTGTCCGGGCCGCTGGAGACCGCAACGACCTCGATCCCTTGCGTGTCTCGGTTCTCGATCACCCTGAGAACGAGCGTTCCCCGCCGCACGTGGGAGACGATGTTACGAGCGAGCGACGAGACCGCGGTCGCCACGAGGGCGTCTGTCGCGGACAACCTGGCTGTCGTTGCCAGCTCTCGACCCTTGTGACGGGCGGAGACCACGTCGATGTCGCCGTCGATCGGCACCGCCATCTCACCGCGAATCTGGGCGCGCCGGTCCCCGCGCCGCCTCTCGGCGGCTCGCGTGTCTTGACGTTGACGCCGCTCTCCCCGCCGACGGTCGAGGATCACTTCGAGGCGCTGACCGGCGAGTCCGCGGTTGAATTGCTCGTATCGAGCGAGGTTCTCGCGCCGCACGATGACGAGCAGAGCGCCCACGATCCGCCTCCACCAAATGGAACGACGTTTCGTCGCTTCGCGGCCATGTAGTGACCGACGCAAGGGATTCGCGCAATCGGGCGAATCCAGGAACCAGGGCAAGCGATCTCCTGCAAGCGAACTCCTGACGGAGGGGCTCGACTCTCGAGTCAGAAATCTCCCGAGCGCCGATGCGGGATTTCCCGGTGGGCGGTTCCGGGTTCCGACCGCTGGTGTGGTGGCTTCCGGGCTCTAGGGTCTGAGTGGGGGGGAGTTCCGCATGCTACACTCGGGAGCGAATGACGGACATCCTGGTGGAGCACGAGGGTCCGGTGGCGACGGTCGTCTTCAATCGGCCGAAGATGCGCAACGCGATCAGCCTCGCCATGTGGACCGAGATCGCGCGCGTCACCGAGGGCCTCGCCAAGGACGAGTCGGTCCGCGCCATCGTCTACCGCGGCGCGGGCCGGGAGGCGTTTGCCTCCGGCGCGGACATCTCCGAGTTCAAGGAGCACCGCAAAGACACGGCAACCGCGCTCCGCTACAACGCCCAGACGTCCGCGGCCTACACGGCGATCCGGGAATGCCCCAAGCCGACCGTCGCGATGATCTTCGGCTTCTGCATGGGCGGCGCCATGGCGGTCGCCATGGCGTGCGATCTGCGCTTCGCCGCGGAGGGCTCGAAGTTCGGCATCCCCGCGGCGCGGCTCAGCATCATCTACGGCGTCGACGCCGTCGGCCAGCTCGTGGACCTGGTGGGCCCCGCCTACGCGAAGGACATCCTCTACTCCGCGCGGACGGTGGGCGACCGCGAGGCGCTCGCGATGGGTCTGGTCCAGCGGCTCCTGCCTCCGGACGAGCTCGAGCGGACCACCTACGACTATCTGCGGCACGTCGCCGACAACGCGCCCCTCTCCGTGCGCGGCGCCAAGCTGACGATCGAGTCGTATCTCCTCGGATTGACGGAGGAGCGCCGCGCGAAGCTGAAAGGCCTGGCACTCGAGGCCTTCGAGAGCGAGGACTACAAGGAGGGCACGCAGGCGTTCCTCGAGAAGCGGACGCCCAAGTTCCAGGGGCGCTAGCCCCCCGCGTGCGCCTCGCGTTCCTCACCTCCACGCCGCTCTCGCCCACCGAGGGCAGCGGCACGTTCGTCGCCCTCGACGGCCTCGTCCGCGGCCTCGAGCGTCTTGGCCACGTCGCGCGGGTGCGCCCCCTGCGCGTGCGGACCAACTTTCATACGCTCGACCGCTGGCTCTACAACGTCGGTGCGCTCCTCTCGCCGCCCGCGGGCGACGTCGTCGTCGGCGTGGACCTCGACGGGTTTCTCCTGGCGCGGCGGCGCCGCCGCCCGTTTGTCGCCATGCTCAAGGGCATCATCGCCGACGAGCTCCGGAACGAGCGCGGGACCGTCCGGGCGCTCTTGACGGTCCAGGCCCGCTGGGAGCGAGTCAACGCCGGGCGCGCCGACCGCGTGGTCGTGTCGAGCCGCTACTCCGCGTCCGTGGCCGGCGAGGCGTACGGCATCCCCCCGGAGAAGCTGGCGGTCGTGCCCGAGCCGATCGACCTCGGCGAGTGGCGGCGGCGCTTCGCGCGGGCCGAGCGGCGCCCGGCGACGCGGCCGACCGTGCTCTCGGTGGCGCGGATGTACCCGCGCAAGCGGCTCGCGGATCTGCTCCAGGCCGCGGTGCTCCTCCGCGCGCGAATCCCGCGGGTCCAGGTCCGCATCGTAGGGGAGGGGCCGGAGTCCGTGCGCCTGCGGGCGCTCCACCGTCGGCTCGGCCTCGGCGACGCCGTCGTGTTCTTAGGGGAGGTCCAGCGGACGGCGCTGGCAGTAGAATATATGAGCGCGCACTGCTTCTGCCTGCCGACCGTGCAGGAAGGGTTCGGCATCGTGTTCTCAGAGGCGATGGCGGCGGGGCTTCCCGTCATCGCCTGCCGGGCAGCCGCCGTGCCGGAGGTCGTCGAGGATGGCCGGACGGGCCTCCTCGTGAATCCGGAAAGCCCGGACGCGCTCGCGACGGCGATGGAGACTCTGCTGATGAACGAAGCGTTGCGGAAGGAGTTCGGCGCCGCGGGGACGCGGCGGGTGGAGGCGTTCGACCTCGAGCGCGTCGCGCAGCGCTTCCTCGAGGTCCTGCCGTGAGCGCCGACGTGGCCTACAGCACCCGGCGCTTCACCTTCGCCGCGGCCCACCGCTACTGGGTCGACGACTGGTCGCCGGCGGAGAACGAGCGGGTCTTCGGCCGGCTCACGGGGGTCCACGGCCACACCTACACGCTCGATGTCACGATCCGGGGGCCGATCGATCCGCAGACGGGGATGGTGATTGACCTCGGCGAGCTCAAGCGGATCGTCGGCGAGACCGTGGTCGAGCGCTTCGACCACGCGGATCTCTGCGCCGACCCGCTCTTCCGCGGGCGGGTGCCGACGACCGAGAACCTCGCGGTGGCGGTCTGGGAGCTGCTCGCGCCGAAGCTCGGTGCCGACCGGCTCTGGCAGGTCCGCGTGTGGGAGGATCCCACGCTCTACGTCGATTATCGGGGTACCTGATGGTCGAGCTGACGCGGGTCTATCACTTCAGCGCGGCTCACCAGCTCGTGAGCCCCGCGCTCTCGCCCGAGCAGAACGCCGCGCTCTACGGCGACTGCCACGGGTCCCACGGCCACAACTACTACCTCGAGGTCACGGTGGCGGGGCAGGTTGATCCGGTGACGGGCATGGCGGCGGACCTGGGACGGCTGGACGATGCGGTGGGCGACGCGGTCGTCACCCGGGTGGACCATCGCGCGCTCGAGGACGTCCCGGCGCTCCGCGGGGTCGTCACGACCGGCGAGGGCCTCGCCCGCGCGTTCTGGCGGCTCCTGACGCCGGCGCTGCCGGCGGGGGCGCTCAGGCGCGTCACCGTCGTCGAGACGGCGAAGAACCGCTTTGCCTACGAAGGCGGAGAGGGATGATCGAAAAGCTGATAGAGCAGCTCCTGAAGGAGCTCGGTCAAGACGTGAACCGCGAGGGGCTGGATAAGACCCCCGAGCGCGTCGCGAAGGCCCTGCGCTACCTCACGTCCGGCTACGACAAGGACGTGAAGGAGGTCCTGAACGACGCCATGTTCGTCGAGGACTACGACGAGATGGTGATCGTGAAGGACATCGACTTTTTCAGCATCTGCGAACATCATATGATTCCATTTTTTGGGAAGGCGCACGTCGCGTACATGCCGCGCAAGAAGATCGTCGGGCTCTCGAAGATCCCGCGGCTCGTCGAGATGTACAGCCGGCGGCTGCAGGTGCAGGAGCGGCTCACGACCCAGATCGCCAACACGCTCAACGAGGCGCTCCAGCCGCGCGGCGTGGCGGTGGTCATGGAGGCGATCCACCTCTGCATGCTGATGCGCGGGGTGGAGAAGCAGAACTCGAAGGCGGTCACCTCCGCGATGCTCGGCGCCTTCCGCGACCGGCCCGAGACGCGGGCGGAGTTCATGGAGCTGATCAAGTCGGGCCGGGGGCTCCAGATTTGACGGACGCACGGCAGGCGCTCGAAGGACAGGTCGCGCTCGTGACGGGCGCCGGACGCGGGATCGGCCGCGCGATCGCGATCGCGCTCGCGACGGAGGGCGCGGCGGTCGTGCTCGCGGCGCGGACCCGGCAGCAGCTCGCCGAGGTCGCGGCGGAAATCCGCGAGCGTGGCGGCCGGGCGCTCGCGGTCCCGACCGATGTCACGCAGGACACCGCCGTGGAGGCGCTCGTGGAGCAGACGGTCGCCGAGTTCGGGCGCCTGGACGTGCTGGTGACGGCCGCGGGAACGGCGTCGTTCGGTCCGGTGGCCGGGGCGAAGCCCGCCGACTGGGACGCCATGCTCGCGGTGAACTTCCGCGCGGTGATGGTGTGCTGCTGCGCCGTGCTGCCGGTGATGGTCCACCAGCACCGCGGCACGATCCTGAACATCGCTTCCGTGGCCGCCCAGCGCTTCATCCCCGGTGCCGCCGCCTATGCGGCGACCAAGGCGGGCGTGGTCGCCTGGAGCCGGGTGCTCCGCGAAGAAGTCCGCGCCGAGGGCGTGCGCGTCGGCGTCCTCGTGCCGGGCGCCGTGGACACGCCGCTCTGGGACGCGATCCCGCAGGGACCGGACCGGAGCCGGATGCTGCGCACCGAAGACGTGGCGCGCGCCGCCGTCCTCATGGTGACGCTCCCGCCCGGCGCCGCGCTCGAGGAGCTGACCCTGCTGCCCGCCGGTGGCATCCTGTGATACGATAACGGCGTAGGAATTACCGGAAGGGTGCGCCAATTCGGGAGGCTCGAATGGTCACGATGACTGACACGGCCGCGAAGAAGATCTCGGAGCTGCGCCTCGAGGAGGGCAAGCCCGAGTGGGGGCTCCGGATCCGAATCGTGGGCGGCGGCTGCTCCGGCATGTCGTACGAGCTCGGCTGGGAGGACCAGCCCCAGCCCGACGACGACATCGTCGAGGCGCGCGGCATCAAGGTCTACGTCGACAGGCACAGCGTGCCGTATCTCACCGGCAGCGAGATCGACTACGTGGACAACAGCATGCTCGGCGCCGGCTTCGCGATCAAAAATCCGAACGTGAAGTCGAGCTGCGGCTGCGGCCAGTCCCACCGGTTCTAGCAGCACCTCCCACCGTGCGCGTCCGGGTCCACCTCTTCGCCCGATATCGTGAAGTCGTGGGGCGAGAGCGGATCGAGTTCGAGCTTCCCGAGGGAGGGACCGTCGAGTCGGCGTGGTCGGCCGTGGCCGAGCTCCACCCCGAGCTCGCCCGTTACCGCCCGTTCACGCTGTTCGCGGTCGGCCACGAGTACGTGACTCCCACCCATCGGCTCCGCCCCGATGACGAGCTCTGCCTCTTCCCGCCGGTGAGCGGCGGCGCGGGCGGCGACACCTACCGGGTCGTCTTCGCACCGCTCTCGCCCGACGCGATCGCCGCCGCGGTCGAGGATCCGGGCGCCGGCGGCATCGTCATCTTCTCCGGCGTCGTGCGGAACGAGACGGAGGGGCGATCCGTGAAGTTCCTCGAGTACGAAGCGCACGCGCCGATGGCGGAGGCGAAGATGCACGAGATCGGCGAGGGGCTCCGCGCCCGCTGGCCCGGGGTGCGGCGCGTGGCGATGCTCCACCGCGTCGGCCGGCTCGAGATCGGCGAGGCAAGCGTGCTCATCGCGGTGTCGGCGGCGCATCGCGCGGAGGCGTTCGCGGCGTGCCAGCACGCGATCGACACGCTCAAGCGCACGGTGCCCGTCTGGAAGAAGGAGCACTTCGAGGACGGCGAGGTCTGGGTGGGTCTCCAGGGGGGGTAGCGTGGTGACCCTGCTCGAGCGGGTGGAGCGCACCATTCGCCGCCACGCGATGCTCGCGGGCGGCGAATGTGTCTTGGTCGCCGTGTCCGGCGGCGCCGACTCCGTCGCGCTCCTGCACTCGCTCGCCGCGCTCGCCCCGGCGTGGAGCCTCCGGCTCCACGCGCTCCATGTGGACCACGGGTTGCGCGCCGATTCCGCGCGCGACGCCGAGGCCGTGCGCCGGCTCGGCCAGCGGCTGGGCGTCCCCGTCGACGTCGCGACGGTGACCGTGGAGCGGCGCGGGTCCCTCGAGGCCGCGGCGCGCGCCGCGCGCTACGCGGCGCTCACGGCGTGCGCCGACCGCGTCGGAGCGGCGCGCATCGCGCTGGGCCACACCGCCGACGACCAGGCCGAGACCGTGCTGATGCGCGTCCTCCAGGGCACCGGGATGCGGGGGCTCGCGGGAATCCCGCCGGTTCGCGACCGGATCATCCGCCCGCTGATCGAGTGCCGCCGCGCCGACGTCGTCGCCGGGCTTCACCGGGCCGGGCTCGAGTGGATCGAGGACCCGTCCAACCAGGACCCGAAGTTCCTCCGAAACCGGATCCGTCACGAGCTGCTGCCGTGGCTGACCGCGTCGTACGGCCCGGAGATGCCCGACGCGCTCGTCCGCGTCGCCACGGCGGCGCGCGCCACGATCGGCGCGCTCGATCGGATCGCGGCCTCCGAGCTCGAGCGGCTCGCCGAGACGGGCGAGGGCGCCGTCATCCTGCCGATCGAGCCGCTCCGCGGACTGCCGCGCGACGTGGCCGGCGAGGTGCTGCGCCAGGCGGCGGCGCGGCTCGGGAGCCACGCCCCGCTGCGCGCGTGGGCGCACCGCGGCCTGCAGCGCCTGCTCGCCACGCCGCCGCCGCGGCAGCGATTCAGGATCGGCGGCGTCACGCTCGAGGTGAGCGGCCCACGCCTGCGCCTGGCGCTCGGCACCCTGCCTCCGCTCACCGAGCGCGACGTGACCGTGCCCGGCAGGGTGACCCTCCCGGAGATCGGACGTGCCCTCGAGGCAACGTTCCACGATGCCGAGGCGTTCGTGATCTCTGACGATCCGGGTCGGGTCGCGTTCGACGCCGACCTGCTGCCGGCGACGTTCGTGGTGCGGCCGCGCCGTTCGGGCGACCGCTTCACGCCCTTCGGCGGCGTCGAGCGGAAGCTGAAAGACTTCCTGATCGACGCCAAGGTGCCCCGCTGGGAACGCGACCGCGTGCCCATCGTCGAGGCGGCGGGGGAGATCGTGTGGCTCGGGGGGCTCCGGCGAGGCGCGGCGGCACCGGTCGTCACGCGCACGCGCCGCATCCTCGAGCTGGCGCTCGTCCCGGTGGCGGAGCCGCGAGTCGCCCGGTAGAATCGAGACGCGCAGCCGTCGATGAGAACGCGAGCGGTCCTCCTGCTAGTCCTCCTGGTCGCGCTCCCGGCCCACGCCCAGGAGCGGGCGCAGCCCAAGGTCGACCCGCGCGCTCTGCTCCACGCCCTGGAGGAGGCGTTCACCACGGCCGCCGATCGCGTCACGCCGGCGGTCGTCAACGTGAGCGCCGTGCCGCGAAAGCAGTCCGCCGAGGAAGCGCCCGAGCGGTTCCGCGAGTTCTTCGGCGAGGAGTTCTACGAGCGCTTCTTCCGCCGCCGCCCACGCGAGGAGGCGCGGGCGAGCGGCTCCGGCGTGCTGGTGGATCCGCGAGGATACGTCTTGACGAACAACCACGTCATCGAGAACGCTCAGGACATCACCGTGCGGCTCTCGGACGGCCGGAAGTTCACGGCGAAGCTCGTGGGTCGCGATCCGAAGACCGACCTCGCTGTGCTCAAGGTGGAAGCGCCGGCGCCGCTGCCGGCCGCGGAGCTCGGCGACTCCGACCACCTTCGCGTCGGCCAGTGGGCGATCGCGATCGGGAACCCGTTCGGTCTCGATCGCACGGTGACGGTCGGGATCATCTCGGCGACCGCGCGCAACCGGGTCGGCGTCGCGACGTACGAGAACTTCATCCAGACGGATGCGTCGATCAATCCGGGGAACTCCGGGGGGCCGCTCCTGAACCTGGACGGGAAGGTGATCGGTATCAACACGGCGATCGTGGCGGCGGGGCAGGGGATCGGGTTCTCGATCCCGATCAACCAGGCGAAGGAGGTCATGCGCCAGCTGATCGCCTCCGGGCGCGTGGTGCGCGGCTGGCTCGGCATCGCGATCCAGGACGTGACCGACGAGCTCGCCGGCACCTTCGGCGTGCGCGAGGGCGTGCTCGTCGCCGAGGTCATGAAGGGCGGGCCTGCGGAGGCCGCGGGCGTGCGTCAGGGGGACGTCATCGTCGAGCTCAACGGCGCGCCGATCAAGGAGGTCCCCGAGCTCCAGCGCCGCGTCGCCGCCGTCGCGCCCGGGCAGCCCGTGCGTCTCAAGGTGATCCGCGAGCGAAAGCCCGTGGCGCTCAGCGTGACGGTCACCGAGATGCCCGCCGAGGAGCCCGTGCTTGCCGGCGCGCCGGACGAGGAGAGCTGGGGGCTCGGCGTCGAGCCGCTCAGCGGCGAGGCCGCGGCCCAGCTCGGGCTCACGATCGCGGGCGGGCTGCTCGTCACCGACGTCGTGACGGGCGGCCCGGCGGACCGGGCCGGCCTCCGCCGCGGCGACGTCATCGTCGAGGTCGGCAAGAAGCCCGTCGCCGATCCCGCCGCGCTCTTCCGTATGCTCGCGCAGCTCAAGCCGGGCGACCGCGTCCTCGTCTTCGTCCAGCGCCCGTCGAGTGGCGGGCGTGCCGAATACCTCGTCATGGAACGGTCGCGCCAACCGTGATCGCCGAGACGCCCAAGCTCGCGCGCCGGGGCACCGTCCTCGTCGTCGACGACGAGGAGGGGGTGCGCGCGTCGGTCCGCGTGATCCTCGAAGAGACGTGCGACGTCCTCGAGGCGGAAAACGGCGCCGCGGCGCTCGACCTGCTCCGCGTCCACGAGGTCGACCTCGTCATGCTCGACCAGCGCATGCCAGGAGAGCCCGGGATCGAGGTCCTGCCCCGCGTCCTGGCCGTGGACCCGACCACGGTCGTCGTGCTGGTCACGGCCGTGCGTGAGGTGCGCACGGCGGTCGAGGCGCTCAAGCGCGGCGCCTACGACTACCTCACCAAGCCCTTCGACGTGGACGACATCCTGCTGCTCGCCCAGCGCGCGCTAGAGAAGCGGGCGCTCGAGCGCGAGGTGCTGTGTCTGCGCTCCGCCCTGGCGGGCAGCGCTCCCGAGCCGGGGTCGGGTCCCGGCTTCGAGAGCCTCGTCGGGCGCCACCCGGAGATGGTCAAGATCTACCAGCTGATCACGCAGATCGCCGACACGCCCACGACCGTGCTCATCACGGGCGAGAGCGGCACCGGCAAGGAGCTCGTCGCGCGCGCGATCCACACCCGCAGCGACCGGCGCGGCCAGCCGTTCGTCGCCGTGAACGTCGCCGCCATCCCCGACACGCTGATCGAGTCGGAGCTCTTCGGCCACGAGAAGGGCGCGTTCACCGGGGCCCACGCCCGCAAGCTCGGGAAGTTCGAGCTCGCCCACGGCGGGACGGTGTTCCTCGACGAGATCGGCTCGCTGCGCCTGGACCTCCAGACGAAGCTCCTCCGCGCCCTCCAGGAGCGCGAGATCGAGCGCCTCGGCGGGCTGCGGCCCGTCGCGATCGACGTGCGCGTCGTCGCCGCGACCAACGTCAACCTCAAGACCGCGGTGCGGACGCGCGAGTTCCGTGAGGACCTCTACTATCGCCTGA
>WNET01003261.1_pt1 | contig 17315 bp, 9 predicted proteins | sample 5399911 | NCBI WGS metagenome assembly WNET01 (sample SAMN13153333, study PRJNA577476) | soil metagenome | isolation source: 40 cm grassland meadow soil pre-rain plot 2 | place: USA:California | collected 2015-09-08 | reverse complement strand
TGGGTTTCCCCTGATTCCCGCTCCGCGAACTAGTACACGACCATCCCGATAAACGGAATCACTTGGGCGTACCACGAGGTCCGGCACGCCGCGATTGGGTCGGTCAGGTGGTTGAGGGGGTTGTACGTCGGCCCGAGCCCGCCGCAGCTGTTCGGGTTGGGTCCGGTCCCGCTGAGTTGCGCGTACGTGTAGTTCGTGGGACCCGCCATGCCAGAGACGAGGATGCTCATGAAGAAGGTGGCGGACCCCCAGGTGTTGGGGGCGCCCGTCGAGAAGGGCGTCTTGGCGTACGCCATCATCACGTACGGGGTGCCACCGGTGTCCTGGTTGAAGGTGTTGATGTCGAAGACCCCGATAGGACTCGTCACCGAACACCCGACCGGCAAGCCGGTACGCGCGTACTGGAAATCGTTGATGGCCCCCGCCGTGCCGGGGTACGGTGCGACTCCGCCCGCGATCGCTGTGATCGCCGTGCTGCACGGCGCGACGATGAACGCGACGGCACCGGCCGAGGACTGGGTGTTCTGGAAGAACGCTTCACTCCACCCATCGATGAAGATCGTGGTGTTGCCGTGATTCACCATCTTGTAATGGAATAGGGCCCCGCCGTTCCCGTTGAGTTGGGCTCGCGTGACCCGGTATGGTTGGTAGGTGCTCGGCGAGTTGTACGGGGTACTGAGGTTCGACACCCAGACCTCCCCGGTCCGGATCTGGACGTAGCCGATGTATTGCCACAGCTGGCTCGGGATCGTCCCGCCGTTCCCGCCTCCGCCGATGAGGGGCGCAACCACGTCCAAGACGAGGCGGGTCGTTGTCTGGTGGCCTTTCAAGTCGGTCGCGTTCAGCAGGATGATGGATCCGGCCCAGCTGAGGGCGGGATACGGAGGCTTCGTACAGGCGTTCCCTCCCAAGGAGAAAATCCTGTCTCCCGCGATGCGGTCCGGGGAGACCCCGTTATCTTTCATCTGCTGGGGGGCGGCACACGACGTGCCCGACCCGTACCAAGCGGTGATCGTCGCAAAGACCGAGTTCACATTCAGGTCGTTGTCCGGGTCGGTGAGCTTCGCGAAGAGATAGAATCCCTGGGTTGCCTGGACCGGGTCGATCGCGTCGGTGGACAAGACTCCGTCCGTCCACTTGTCGACGAATACCGGGGGACGTGTGCCGGCCGGCGCGTTCATGGGGCCGGTCCAGAGGACGACGCTCTTCAAGTGATCGACGATGATGATCGTGATTTGGTCTGAGGACCGGAGACCCGTTGCACCCGTGCTCTGGTAGGCCCAGCGCTCGCCGATGTCCCAGACGCTGTCCGTGCCGTCCAGGAGGCCGCTCGGGGTCACCAGGAAGCCGTTGAACTTGTGCAGGATGACGGTGTCCGTCTGCGGCGGGTTTACCCCGCGCTGCGAAATGACGTAGATGATGGTCGGCACCGGCTGAAGCGCCTCGCCGCCTTGGTGCGTGAGCGTGATGTTCACGCCGATCTCCAGTCCGCCGCCACCGTAGATCGGGGTCATCTCGGACTGGATGTCGGTCCGGGCCTGGGCGGCGGGCGTGGGGATGCCTGCGACCCAGACGATGATCACGGAGAACAGGACGACGGTCATCGCGAGGATCAGGATCGTGCCGATGACTTCGGACACACCCGACTCGTCTTCGCGGAGGATGGTTCGCATGAGGTGGCCTCCCGGTGGGCTCAGGGAAACACACTTGCACCCGACCCGACGATATATAAATTGTTCGTGGTAGTTACCAACCCGTGATAGCGTGAGAATCACGGGGCACGCGTGGATTCCTCCCCTCCCGGTCTGAGGCCAACCATCGAACCCGGACGAAGATCGATGGAACCCGTCTCCCGCGGATCGAGTTCCGTGCCATTTCATCCATCCGGGATCGTCGCGGGCCGAGTCCAATGGCCCTGACTGCTCGCATGCCCGACCGAAACCGGATTTTTATTACCGAAGAAGGATAGAAGATGACTTCTCGGAGGAATCCGATGTTCTCTTGCGTGAGAACAGGTACGTATCGGGATGGATAATCATCCGAGAACCTTTTTAAGAATCTGCCCTGGATGGGCAGCGGTTCATGCCCGCCGGTCGCATCCTCCACGATGTAGCCTGGTGCCTCTTCCTGCGGTGATGCCTCGATGTCCAGCCGCGCCGGCCGCAACGCGAGGGCCCTCACGCTCCTCATCGTTTGGTCGGTCGCCCTCGGCGGACTGTTCGCGACGCTCCTCGCCCTCGCGCCGGCGGCGCGCGCAGGGACCTGCGACCAGGTCGGCGGGGTCATCACGGGCGACTGGACGATCACGAACACGCAAGTCTGCACGGGAATTCTGTATTCGGTCGACGGCACGATCAACGTGAATTCTGGCGGCAGCCTCACGCTGACCGATGGCGGCCTGAGTTTCGCGAAGGACACGTCCCACCAGGGATACGCGTTGAACGTGAACGCGGGCGGCGAACTCGTCCTCGACCACTCGATCGTCACGACCCAGACAGACTCGATTTCTCCCTTCCTGAAGTTGGCCTTCACCGTCTCCGGCGCGAACAGCCGGTTCACGATGAGAAACGGCGCGGCCCTCAAGTTCCCGGGTTGGTTCAACGCGACGAGCGCGACGATCAACATCACGGACTCGAAGATCACCGGCTTCACCGACCCGGAGATTTCCGGTCTCGGCCTCAACACGGATGACAACAATGACGCGCCCCTGATGGCGTGGTCGACGACAACGGCAAGTCTTTACCGGTCTCGGATTGAACGCTTGTACGAGTACGCGGGTGGCACGCCCGGCAACGTCGTCCTGACCGCGACGAGCAACCTCTACGCCTACGACTCGTACATCGGGGTGGATTACTCGAACACGGCGGGCATGCACAACGAGCTGCGCGTCGACGGGACCTCGAACGCCTACTTGTACAACATCACGATCGACCGCACGGAAGACCCGGCGGCGAATGCGGACTGGCAGCCGGCGTTCCGTCCCACCGCGGCCGGCGGAAACGTCGACTTCATGCGATGGCTCTACGCGACCGTCGTCGACTCGAGCGGAATTCCCGTGAGCGGCGCGACCGTCTGGTCGACGCTCAGCCCGAGCAGTACGACCGCGCAATATCCGGACAACGGGCTCGCGACGACGCCGACCGCTCGCACCCTCTGGTATCTCGGTCGGACCGCGAGCGGAACGAACGCATGGAATCGCACGGACTCGGACGGGCTCGCGCGGATCCCGCTGTTCACGGACCAGATCACGACGGCCACCTTGCCGAACGCCGAATCGTTCGGGAACTACCACCAGCAGGTCACGTACGCGGCGTCGAGTACCTCCGGCGACGAGTTCTACGACCCATACCCGGCCGTCAGCGCGGCGGACAACGCCAAGTGGGTCACGATGTCCTTCAGCAACCTCCAGGTGTGCCCGACGGGCGTGACCACCTGGTCCTTCAACCGGCAAATCGTCGGCTCGGTCTCCGTGTCCAGTTGCCTCGAGATTTCCGGCTCCGTCACAATCACGGACGGAGGCCTGTACGTCGATCAAGGCTCGGACGGCAACGCCCGGGCCTATGTGAAGATCCTCGCGGGAGGCCGGCTGACCTTGGTCAACTCCACGGTCTGGAGCAACTACCCGCTCGCCTTCTACGTCGCGAACGGCGGGACGCTCGTCACGAGCCGAGGCAGCGCCCTCACGTTGGCGGCGAGAGGTTCCCCCGGCACGCTTCGCGAAGAGGGACCCAGCTCGAGCGTCACGATCACCGACACGGCCATCGATGCAAACGTCACGCTGTTCGGCGGCAACGCCACCCTCGTGCGCGATTCGTTCCTCGGCCCGGGCCTCTGGATCGACACGGTCCAGACGACGCACCTCTGGGACGCGACGCTCACGGGCGTCACCACGCTCGCCTTCACGACGGACGACGGCAACGCGAACACGGTCGACTTGGACATCCGGAACGCGACGTTCGACCAGGTCCAGACGTCCCAGCTCGTCTTCGGCGGGACCCAGAACGTCCAGCTGACGTCGGTGCAGACGTTCGATCCGAACGGGTCGTGGTGGGTCGGCATGATTACCGGAGGCGCCCAGGTGAGCCGTTACTGGTGGCTTCGGGTGAACGCGGTCGACGGAACCGGGACGCTCCTCGCGGACGCGAATGTCCACATCCTGCTTCAACGCCTCGATCCGAACACGCTGACGCCCTTCACGGTCCCGAACCCTGCGGTCGACGACATCTACCTCGCGAATTCGACGACGTGGCCCGTCTCCGCCCCGAGCGGCTCGATCCTGTATCGGGCATTCGCGGAGAGCCGAACGACGGCCGCCCGCGTCGTGAACAACTCGTATCTGGCGACGGGATCCGCGGTCGTCGATCTCACGACGTACCAGCCGGACTCCCCGGCCTCCGCCCTCGTGACGGGCGACGAGATCGTGCAGCTGACGTTCTCCAGCCTGACGCCCGACCTCAGCATCACGTCGATGACCGTCCAAGGTGGGAACGGAGCGTCTCCCCTGCAGCCGATGAACACGGACATCCAGGTCACGGCGGCGATCCGCAACACCGGGCAAGTCACCGTCCGCAATGTCCGGGTCAGCTTCTTCGAGGACAACGTGGATCGCAACGGCGACGGCGTGATGGACTTCGCGCCCCTCGATTACATGGGGGCGGGCGTCTGGATCAACGACACCGTCCTCGCGCTCGTCCCGAAGAACGCCACGACCACGGCCACAATCCTCTGGCATCCGAACGGCGCCCTCGAGTCGAGCCGCACCGTTTCCGCGGTCGTGGACCCGCCTCTGTTCGCGGTCACGGACGGCGGCGCGATCCGGGAGACGAACGAGCTCAACAACATCCTGCCTCGGACCTTCACGCTCTTCACGTGGCCAGACCTGGCGATTTCGTCCGGGGACATCCAGTTCGCCGCGGACCCCGTCCTGAACAACGATGCCCAGGTGCGCGTCGTGGCCCATAACGTCGGGACGAACCGGGCCGCCGGGGCGATCCTCGAAGTCTGGGAAGGGGCCCAGCGGGTCGCCGGACCGGTGACCTTCGACATCAGCCCCGGCGCCGACGCGACCCTCACGGTGCTCTGGCGCCCGGCGTCCACGGGAACCCACGTCTTGATGTTCAGCCTGCGGACCACAATGGGGACCGACATCCGCAACAAGGACTATGTCCTGGGCAACAACAACGCGACGTTCTCGGTGAATGCGCTGACGCCGCCCGACTTGGCGTTGCATCAGAGCGACTACCCCGGGGTGCGGACGGTGAGCCAGAATCAGCCGTTCACGATTGACGTCCTGGTCTACAATGCCGGCCAGACGGCCGCGCTGAACGTGTCCATCGCGGCCTTCTTCGGCGCCACCGAAGTCGGCCGTGTGGACGGTCGCACGATCGGCACGTTCCTGAATGTCTCCCTGAACGTCAGCGGCATCCCTCTCACCGGCAACCAGCAAATTCTCCTCAAGGTCGATCCGGACAATCGGATCAACGAAGGCGGCGCCGCGCAAGAGGCGAACAACACCGCGACGGTCGTCCTGAACGTCCAGCCGCCCCAGGGTTACGTGGCCCTGCTCTTGCCGACCGCGGGCCAGCGGGTCGAACCGGGCGCATCGCTGAGCGTCACGGGATACGTGCGGGACGCGAGCACGAATACCGGGATCGCGGGCGTCGGCCTCACGATTGAATTGCGACAAGGCGCAGCCGTCATGGCGTCGAACACGACCGTGACGCAGGGCGATGGATTCTTCCTTGGCGTGCTCGCCGTGTCATCGGGACTGGCCGACGGACCGTACGACGTCGTCGTCACACCGTCGTCCGCAATCATCGGGCCGCAAACCCAACCGATTACGGTGAAGAAGACCTTGCCATTCCTCAGCAGCCCGGTGCCGATCCTCGGCGTCCCATGGTGGCTCTTCCTGGTCATCCTCGGCGCGGCGGTGGCCGTCGTCGTCGGCATCACCCTCTACTGGAAGGTCCCTTCATCCCGGAGGACGCGACGACGTGCCCGAAGTGCGGCGTCGAGTTCGAACGGGACATGGCGAAGTGCTCGAACTGCCAAGCCTGGATCCCGGTCGACGTGAAGCAGTGCCCGGAGTGCGGCGTCGAGTTCGCGACCGGCGAGGTCGAAATGGCGGACTACGAGGAGAAGATGCGCCTGCAGTACGACGAGGTCGTGGCGAAACTGCGGCAAGATGCCTCGAGCCAGCTCGGACGCGACCTGTCCGACCGCGAGTTCCAGGAGTGGTGGAAGAAGCAGCCGACCTTCCTCACCTTCGAAGACTGGCTCCGCGAGGAAGAGGAGATGCGCAAGATGGGCTCGAAGCCATGCCCGACGTGCGGCACCCTCAACTCCGTGACGGCCAACGTCTGCCACAAGTGCGGATCCTTGATGCGCGAGGTGCAGCGGCCGCCGGGTGGCGGCGGAGGCGCCGCGCAGGTCCCATCCGCGGCCCGTCAGCCCGTCCGGGGAGCGGCCCCCGCCGAGGCTCCATCGGGGTCGCAATCGGCGCCCACGGTCGTATCGGCGGCGCCGGCCGGAGCTCCGGCCACGGACGCGATTCCGCGCCGGGTGATCCGCAAGGCGATCACGCCCCAACCGCTCATCCAGAAAAAGATCGTCAAGAAGCCGGTCGAAGACGAAGACGACGAGTCCCGCTCCGATGCGAGCGACGAGGATTCGAAGGAAGAGGACTCGTGAGCTCGCTCGTCTCGTGACGTTTCCTTCCCGTCATGGTCGTTCCGTGGAACCGGTTCGGCGCGGACCGAACGATAACCAAAGGACCATGGCCCTCCCTCGCCCTCTTCATGCCGTGCGGCTCCCTCGCGCCGTTTGGCGCCTCTTCCTGATCGTGGTCAGCCTCGTCCTTGAGATCCCGGGAACGGTCCGCGCGATCCTCCGCGTCTGACCGCAGAAGTCCTTATCTCGCTTGGGCGATGCGGCCACGGATGCGGCGGGAGGATCGGCGAGTCGTGGCCGTCCTCGGGTTCCTTCACGGCGTGGTCCACTCGAACATCTTGTCGATTCCCGTGTTCCTGCTCGCCTGGAAAGCCGAGTTCGGCGCGGACGACATGACCCTCGGCTTGCTCGCGGCGGCGGGGTACGGGTTCTACGGCGTCGCGGCCGTCCCCTTCGGGTTCCTCGCGGATCGGCGGGCGCCGGCCCGATTGTTGCTCGTGTGTGCCGCGGGAATCGCCATATCGATGGCGGGCGTCGCCGCGAGCCCGTCGATCCCCCTTCTGGCCGTCTCCCTCGGAGCATTGGGCCTCTTCTCCGGCGTCTACCATCCCACGGGCCTATCGATCATTTCCCGCGTCGTCGTCGAGCAGGGCCGCGGGATGGGATGGCACGGGATGGGCGGGAGCCTCGGCATCGCGTCCGGCCCCGCGTACGTCGGAGCCGCATTGGCGGTCGGCTTATCCTGGAGGCTCGCGGCCGCGTCCCTGGCGGTCCCGGCCCTCCTCGCCGGTATCCTCCTGCTGGCCCAGCCTTTGCCGGAAGAGGCCTCCCACCGTCCGGCCGAAGCGCGCGTCCCGCTTCGCGGGCTCCTCACCCGCTCGTACGGGTTCATCCTGCTCGTCTACATGTTCGCGGGGTTCGCGTACCAAGGTGGCCTCACGTTCCTCCCCCAACCTCGATTCATCGGAGCGCGCTTCTTTGCCCTCGCCCTCGCGCTCGGTGCCGTCGGGCAGGTCGTCTCGGGGACGTTGGCCGACCGCCGCCAACCGGGCCGCCTCCTGTTCGCACTGTCTGCCGCGACGGGCGCCATTCTCCTCTCCTTGGCGGTCTTGCCGGGGGGGAGCCCGTTCATCGCGGCGGCGTTGGTGTTCGGCTTCCTCCTCTTCTCCCTCGAGCCGCTTCAGAATACGCTCGTGACGGGAGAGGTGCCGCGGTCCCTGCGGGGGATGGCCTTCGGATTCACGTTCCTGAGCGTCTTCGGCATCGGATCGCTCGGGGCCGTCCTCGCGGGGTGGCTGCTGGCCCACGATGCGAGCGCGACGTTGTTCGTGGTCCTCAGCGCCTGCATTGCGGCCTCCGGGACGTTCGCCCTCGGCGTCCGTCGTCGGAGCGCGTCGTAGGCCGGCTCAGGCCGCGGGCACCGCGACGCCTTGCGCCTGCAACGTGTCGCGGATGATCTTGATCATGCCGTCCGGGTCCTTGTAATACGACGACACGATCTTCGCGACGTCCCGGTAGTTCTTGATCTCCATCCGCTTCATGTACTCGAAGATGTCGAGGCGGCGTTTGACCTCCTGTTCCATCCTCCGCTGGTTCCAGTTCCGGGCGAGGGAGATCTTCTCGTAGACGTACGAGTGACCGCTGTAGTTGAACGTGTCATCCGCGGGATTCCAGGTGTACGCCGAGTTCGTGATCAGCTCGTTCGACTCCGGGTCCGTCCCGACGACCTCGACGATCGCCTTCACGCGCCGGGTCATGTCGGTGCCGACCTTCACCTGCGCCTGGAGCAGGACGATGTCGAGGGCCGCGACGAGGGCCCGCGGCAAGTTGATCGGATCGTTCTCGAGGCGGTGGACCATCGCTTGGACGTCATCCGCGTGGAACGTCGTGTACGCGGACTTGCCCGTCGCCATGGCCTGGAACACAACGAACGCCTCGGGTCCACGGACTTCTCCGATCATCATGTACTGCGGCCGCTGACGCAGGGCCGCCGTGAGCAAGTCGAACATGTCGATCTCGCCCGCGGGCTTCCCCGTGGAGGCGACCCGGCCGCCGAACCCGGCGCGGGTGAGCAACGGCACCCAGTTCTCGTGGGGCAGGTTCAGTTCCCGCGTGTCTTCGATGGACACGATCTTCATCTGGGGCGGGATGAACAGGAGGATCGCGTTCAGCGTCGTGGTCTTCCCCGAGGCGGTTCCACCGCAGATGAGCATCGACTGCCCGTTCTCGATCGCGAGCCACATGTACGCCATCATCTCCGGCGACATCGTCTTGAACCGGACGAGGTCGAGCGGGGTGAAGGGGTTCTCCCGGAATCGCCGGATCGTGAACGAGGATCCTCGCTTTGTGACGTGCATGCCGAGGGTGGCCTGGAGACGCGAGCCGTCTGGGATCGTCGCGTCCAGCATCGGTTGCGCGACCGAGATGTGCTTCCCCGACCGCTGGGCGAGCCACACGACGAACGAGTCGAGCTCCTCCGCGTTGTCGAACTTGAGGTTCGACGGGATCGAGCCGTATTTGCGGTGGTAGATGTAGAGCGGCACGCGGACGCCGTCGCACGAGACATCTTCGACCTGTACGTCCGTCATGACGACGTCGATCGGGCCGTACCGGATGAAGTCCCGGTACACGTAATACAGGACGCGTTCCTTCGACACGGGATGGAGTTCGACGCCGAGTTCCCGGAGGAGGCCGTCGACGATGCGCCGCAAGTAGTTCTCCTTCCGGGCGCGATCCGCGTCGTCCAGCAGCTCGAGGTTCTCCACGAGGATCTCCTTGAGGACATCGAGGAGTTCCGACTCCTCTTCGATGAGCTTCGGCTCGATCGCCTCGTAAAAGTACTCGTTCGCCATCGTGTCGTAGAGAATCCGGACGTACGAGAAGTTCTTCAGGATCGGCTGGATCTCGATTTCGTTCATGTTCCGCTGAACGATCTTCGGGATCGTCGTGATCTTGCCGAGGCTCGTCTCCTCGACGCTGCTCACCTTCGGTGACTTGACTTTGATGCCCTTGTCCCCGAGGAGTCGGGTGAAGTAGCGCTTCTTGATCGAATCGAGCGTCGCGGCGGTGCTGCTCTTCTTCTTCTCGTCCATCCCGTCGAGCATCCGTTTGGCTTCGTCGCGTTCGGAGGCCTTCCGGTCGGGGTCCTCCGTGGGCGCGTAGTTCTTCTCCGTGGATTGGGCCATTCGGTCACCTCAGATGAACAGGAACGCGAACAGGGCGATCACGAGCATGATGAAGCTGTGCCTCAGTCCGTTCGGGATCTTCCCGGTGTCCAGGACGCCCGCGAGGATTCCGTCTCCGAGGCCGTGCACGACCGTCGCGATGAAGAACGCGATCCGGATCGAGTTGACGACCCCCGGAAGGTCTTGGGCCAGAGGGCTCTGGATGGCGCCTCCCGTGGAGGCCAGCGCGCCGCTCGCCTTGAGCATCTGCGGCAGGAACGTCACGTCGAGGATCCAGATTGTGACGAGGAAGACCATGAACGAGATGTAAATCACCGCGATGTACGTCGACATCGCGATCCGGCGCTCGTCCTCGGTCAGCTGGTTCTCCTTCGTGTCATGGCTGACCATCGTCAGGACGTCGGCGACGTCGCCTCCGGCGTCGGAGGACTTGACGATGATTGCGACGACCCGCCCGACCATCGGGGTCTTCACGCGCGTCGCGAAGAGGCGCAGGGCCTCCGTCGCGGGCACGCCCCAGGTGATCTGGGCCGCCATCTTCTTGATTTCCGGCGTGAGTTTCCCGTAGCGGCCTCCGGACGAGACGACGATCGCCTCGGCCAGGGTCATGCCGAACCGCCCGGCCTCCGCGACATCGCGGAGGAAGTCCGGGAGCCGGCGTTCGACCTGCTTGATCTCCCGCTGCAGCTTCGCCACATAGAATCCGTAGGGCCCGATGAAGCCGAGCGTCCCCACGACGAGCCAGTACAGGAACCGTTCCACGGGACCTTGGGTGGGTCGGAACGCGAGGTTCACCGAGTTGATCACGTTCAGGAAGGCGATGAACCCGAAGAGGACGAACAGGGCCGACCCGAGGCCGATGACGCTCTTGCGGCGGTCCCCCTTATCGCTCCGGCGCAGGCGGGCCTTCTCGAGCTCGACGTTCGCCATCTCAGCCCTCCTGTTCCATGTTCCAGATCACGAAGATGAACCCGAACTGACTCATTGGGATCATCAGCCCCACGACGACGTAGAGCAGCGTAACAACGAACCCGGAGCCTGTCGGATCCTTGGTAATGAGGGCCATGATCGCCATGATCACGACGAGGAACAGGGGGAACGCGACGACGACCGTCACGAACGACTCCGCGAGCATCCCGAGCGTCTCCATCTTCTTCCGCATCTCGAGGCGGTCTTCTTTCTCGAATTGCTCCGCCTTCACGAGGAAGTACGGCTTGAGCTGGCCCCCGCTCGTGGAGGTCGTCACGACGCCCTGCAGGAAGTCCGAGAACTTCGAGGACGGGGAGCGCTGCGCCGCCTTCCGGAGCGCGGTCAGGATGTCTAGGCCAAGCAGCTCCGTGTCCCGGGTGATCCATTCCGCCTCCCGGGCGACCTCGCCGTAGATGGTCTGTTTGGAGAGTTCCTTGAAGATCACGTCGACCGGGACATCGGCCGAGGCCATCGCGGAGACGAACGACATCGCGCCGGAGATCTTCTTGTCGATCTTGCGGCCGCGCTTCTTCGCCATTCCGGCGGGCTTGCCGTGATAACCGACGGGCAGGCCGAACGCGTACATGTACGAGAAGAAGATCGGAAGGGCCGCGAATGCTGAGGATGAACAGGAAGAGCGAGGCGACGAACGCGGCGACCACCGCGCCGACCGCTGCGAACGTGGTGTTCATCCAAGCGAGGGCCAGGTACTCCTCCGGACGCAGCCTGATGTGGGCCTTCAGGAGGTTGTCCTCGAGCTCCGGGTTGCCTTCACTCCGGGCCTGGACGAACTTCCCGAACATCCGCCATGCGACCTGCGCCTTCGGGGGCAGGCTGACATTCACGGGCTTGGCTCCCTTCGGCAGCTTGACCATGTGGGCGGCCTTGTCGGACTCCTCGCCGGGGCGGAACCGCTTCGTCTTCGTGAGCGTGCCCCGCGTCTCGAGTTTCTCGAATGCCGAGCTAGCCAACGGTCTCGCCTCCCGCCTCGACGGCTTTCAGGACCGCGTGGTCCTGCCAGCCCATCTCCCCCCGGACGCGTTTCGCGGTCTCCTCCGGGTACTGGTAGTATTGGACGACGATCTTCGCGATCTCTCGGAAGTCCAACATGTTCTTTTGCATCATGTAGTTGATAATGTCGACCCGGCGCTGAAACTCGGCCTCCATCTCCTCGTGAGTCATGTTCTTCATCTCCATGATCTCATCGAACAGGAACGAGTGCCCCTTGTAGACGAAGGTGTCCGTCGCGGCGTCCCATTCGTAGACCGTGTTCGTGATGAGTTCGTTCGTCTCCGGCTCAAACCCGACGAGCTCGACGATCTGCTTCATCCGCCGCACGATGGAGTCTCCGATTCGAGCGTGGGACTGGATGATGACGAAGTTCAACGCGGTCAACAGGATGCGCGGCGTGTTGATCGGCGGGTTTTCCAGGCGGTTCACCATCGACTTGACGGAATCCGCGTGCATCGTGGACATCGTCGGGTGGCCCGTCGCCATGGCCTGGAACATCGTGTACGTCTCCTTGCCGCGGACCTCTCCGACGACGATGTAGTTAGGCCGTTGCCGCAACGCGGCCCGCACGAGGTCGTACATGTCGATCTCGCCGCCCGCCTTGCCGTCGGCGCCCCGTTCGCCCACCCCGGACCGCGTCGTGCCCGGGATCCAGTTCTCATGGGGTAGGTTGATTTCCCGGGTGTCCTCGATGGACACGATCTTCGCGCCCGGTCGGATGAAGAGGGCGGCGCTGTTCAGGGTCGCGGTCTTGCCGCTGGCTGTCCCTCCACAGACCATCATGGATTTGCCGTTCTCCACAGCGACCCAGAGGTACGCGACCATCTCCGCGCTCGCGGTCCCGAACTTCACGAGTTCGACCGGGGTGAAGGGCTTCTCCTTGTACCGCCGGATCGTGAACGAGGATCCGCGGGTCGTGACCTCCTTGCTGTATGTCGCTTGGACACGATGGCCTTCGACGGAGGTGCCGTCGAGGATCGGGTTCGCGACGGAGATCTGCTTGCCGCATCGCTGCCCGAGCATGACGGCGAATGAGTTCAGGGCGTCCTCGTCAGCGAAGACGACGTTCGTCTTGATCGATTCGAACTTCTGGTGGAAGATGAACAGCGGGATGCCGGTGCCGTCGCACGAGACGTCTTCGATCCTTAGGTCGGACATCAGGACGTCGACCGGGCCGTATCCGACGAAGTCGCGGATGATATAGTACACGATCTTGTCCTTCGACGCCGGCGCCAAGCGCAGGCCTCGGGACTGGATGAACGAGTCGACGGCCTCCTCGAGGTATTCCTTCTTGTCCTTCTCCGCCATCTTGTCCCATTCGTACTCGAGGGTGCGGTTCAAGGAGTCCTTGATCATGTCGAGGAACTCCTTCTCTTCTGCGTTGAGCTGTGGCTCCCAGACCTCGTACACGTATTCGGAGCGGTCGTGGTCGTAGACGACGCGCGAGTAGGTGTACGGCTCCCGGATCGGGATCACCTCGATTTCCTCCAAGGTGTCGCGGGAGAGATTCGGGATGTGCGTGAGGTAGGAACCGCGCGTCCCGGACCACTCGGCCTTCTTTTGGATCGCGCCCCTCGGCATGAGGATCTTCTTCTGTTTCGGCATCTGTTCCACCTCAGAACTGAACGTTCGATGTCGCGTCTCCCACTCCGACCTGGACCTGCGCGTGCTGCAGGCGGAAGTAGCTCAGGGGGAGCACGGGTGAGTTATGAATCTCTAGATGCATGATGTAAGTTTGAGTCGTCGGGTTGTACTTCGCTGAGAGGATATAGATGATTGTCGCACCGATCTTCGCAGTGAGGGAGATATCCAACGAATTCTGTGAGAACAGACAGGGAGAAAATGACGTCGACGGGCACAGGTTCAGCGAGGACGCGAGCGTCGCGTTCAGGAATCGGTACCACGCGAGGCCATACCGGGAGGGGTGGTCGACCCAGATCACGGCGTTGGCGGGGAATCCTCGGTAGTCCTGACGGTCGAAGGCGAACACTTGCGTGTTCACGACCTCTGTGCTGGTCCCGGACACGCTGCCCGCCCCGTAGAGGCTGACCAAACCGAACGAGATGTCGAGGGTGTTGTTCGTCTTCAAGACGCTGAATGTCGGCTGGGCCCGGATGACTTGGCCGTCCGACTGGGACCGAATGACCGCTCCGTTCTCGTACGCGATCGTCTGCGGGATGTAGTACCTATTGCCAACGTCGAGCTGGATGGCACCGCTCGACGTCTCATTGACGGTCGCGACTTGCAACGGAACCGTCGGGTTGGGTATGTACGAGAAATTCACCCAGAAACCACCTGCGTCCGGGAACGACTGGAGCGTGCCGAGCGTCGATGCCGCGAAAATCGGGACGCCGTCGACCCCGAGACTCACTGCGGACGAGGCCGTCACGGGGATGTAGTGCGTCCCCGCGATCTGGGCGGCCTGTGCCGAGAGGATCTGAAGGTCGATTGCGCCTTTGATCCCGCCGAACTGGCCCAGGGCCCCGTTCATGTGAGACGCCTCGGAGTCTTTCATCCAGACGGGCACGTACTGGTTCACGATGAGGCTCAGGAACGTCAGGAACACGAGGAGGGCCATGATCGTGCCGACCGTCGAGGCGACCCCTTCCTCGTCCCCGCGAATGTCGCGGATCAAAAGACGCATGAAGTCACCTGAGGAGTATTCTCCGTGGACATTCCATCGACCCATCCTGGATGACGCTATTTATAGGTGTCGCGCTGAAAATCTGACCTTGAGAATGAGTTGATTTTCTCCATGTGAACGGGACCGTTTTTCGCCCTCCATTTTCGAGGCGATTTCGGTCCCCGCGGAGGGCCTAGCGCCGCCGTTTCGGTCCTCGCTTCGCGGCGGCGTAGAGCAGCGTCGCCTCGCCCGCCATGAAGCGCCGCATCCCGTCAATCGAGGCGTATTCGTTCGGCGCGTGAGCCCGGGATCCGTGGCCCAAGCCGGTCGACACCCAGGGCAACCGGAGGTACTCGTCGAAGGCAAAGGCGGGCATCGTGCCTCCGCTCGAAGGCCAGACCTCCGGTTTCCTCCCGTTCGCCTCGACCGCTTCGATCGCGGCCTTTGCGATCCACGACTCCGGGTCCGTCTTCGCGGGGCCGTACGGCCCGTGGACTTCGATGCGTAGGTCGTCGTACCCCCGTTTCTTCAGGTGGGCGCGCAATTTCCTCAGGGTCACCTCGACCGTCATGTCCTTGACCAACCGAATGTCGATCTTCGCGTACGCTTCGTGCGGGAGGACCGTCTTCGTGCCGCCGTGTTCGATGTAGCCGGAGTAGATGCCGCAGATGTTCACGGTCGGTTCGAACAGGTATGTGAGCAAGAGCTGGTCCTTCGGCACGTCAAACTTGAACTTCGCGGTCCGCTCCTCCTGGAGCCACGCGGACGGGTCGAACGTCTTCGCGAGGGTCTTGACCATCGCCGCGTCTTTCTTCGTCGGCGGGACGACGTCGTCCCAGATTCCATCGATCGCGGGACGTTGGTTCTCGTCGACTAGCGTGTTGAGCGCCTGCAGGAGTCGCCAGACCGGAGACCCGATCCACACGGCGTTCGAGCTGTGGATCTCGCTGTCCATCGGGCCGCCGGATTGCGGATTTCCCCGGGACCAGATCGTGAGGTAGAGGCATCCCTTCACCCCGAGGTAAATCGTCGGCACGCCGCGAAGGTCCTCGGAATAGTCGTTCGCGATCGCGGCGTCCGCCTTCAATTCTCGGCGGTGCGTTCGGATGTATTCGATGAAGTTCGCGCTGCTGATCTCCTCCTCGCCCTCCGCGAGGATCTTCAGGTTCACCGGCATCTCGTCGACGTCGCGGATCGTCTTCCAGGTGAAGAGATGGTTTGCCAGGGCTCCCTTCGAGTTCGTCGAGCCGCGGCCGATGATCGCCTGGCCGACGCCGGGCACGTCGCGGATCTCCGCGGCGAACGGCGGCGACTGCCACGCGTTCAGGTCGCCGACCGGCTGGACGTCGTACATCTCGTACACGATCAGGGTGACAGGCGCGCCCACGTCCAGCTCGCCGATGACGAGCGGGTGGCCTCCTTTCGACCAGGTCCGCGTCTTGCAGCCGATGTCCGCCATCATCTGCCGGACGAGCTCCGAGCACTCTCGGATCCCTTCGCCGGTCGCGCTCACGGAAGGCTGACGCAGCAGGCGCCGCGTGTACTCGAGGGCGTCCGGGAAGCGTTCATCGAGCGCCCGCCCGACCTCCGGCGGCGCGAATCCGGCCATTGCCCGGCGGGAACGAGGACCGACTCAAAAGGTTCTCGGTGTCTCGCGGCGCCGCTACGTTCTTGGGCGCGCCCGCGATTGCGACACCCGATGTTCCGAATCGAGGCGGACGTGCTGATTCCCGGACGCGGGGATCCGATCAAGAACGCGGCGCTCGTCGTGGACGGAACGGTGATCGCGTATGCGGGTCCGATCGAAGGCGCCCCATCCGCGGCCGGTGCGACCGTCGCCAACGTCCCGGCGCTCATGCCGGGAATGTGGGATGTCCACGGGCATTTCATGGGGATTCGAACCCTGAACGTCGAGGAGATCGCGCGGACGCCTCTCGCGGTGCTGGCATCTCGGTCGACGAAAGATGCCGAGGTCGCGGTCTCGGCCGGATTCACGAGCATCCGGGAGCTCTCTGGGCTCGGCGTCCATCTGGCCCGCGTCGTCGCGGAAGGGACGGTCCGCGGGCCGCACATCTACGGGGCGGGCGGAGCCCTGAGCCAGACCGGAGGCCACGGGGACCTTCACACGTTCCCGCTGGACTTCGTCCACGATGTGTTGCGTCGGACCGGGTTCTCGTACCTCTGCGACGGCGTCCCGGAATGCCTGAAGGCGGTCCGGATGCAGCTCCGCGTCGGGGCGAGAGTCATCAAGGTCCTCGCGTCGGGCGGCATCGCGAGCGAGCTGGACCACCCGGTCCATGCGCAATTCTCGACGGAGGAACTCGAGGCGATCGTCGCGGAGGCGGCGCGGGCGGATCGGGTCGTCGCCGCCCATTGTCACGGCAAACCCGGCATCATGGCCGCGCTCCGGGCCGGATGCCGGACGATCGAGCACGGCACCTTCCTTGACGAGGAAGCGGCGGACCTCATGCTCCAGCGCGACGCGATTCTCGTGCCCACGAGGTTCATCATCGACCGGCTCGTGCGATTCGGGAAGGAGGCCGGAATCGCGGACTATGCATACCGCAAGGCCGTCGCGGTCAACGAGCAGCACCAGAAGGCGTTGCGCCTCGCGATTCGCAAAGGCGTGCGGATGGCGACCGGGTCGGACATCTTCACGTCCGCCGGGGGACCGGCCGGATGGGGCCTCAACGGCCACGAGGTCGGGCATCTCGTCGAGGCCGGGATGAAACCGCTTTCGGCGATCGAGGCCGCGACGGCCACGGGGCCGCTCACCCTCGGCCCGCAAGCCCCGGAATCAGGACAGCTGAAGGCCGGCTATGACGCGGATCTCCTCGTCCTCACGAAGAGTCCGCTGG
>WNET01000449.1_pt1 | contig 17557 bp, 13 predicted proteins | sample 5399911 | NCBI WGS metagenome assembly WNET01 (sample SAMN13153333, study PRJNA577476) | soil metagenome | isolation source: 40 cm grassland meadow soil pre-rain plot 2 | place: USA:California | collected 2015-09-08 | reverse complement strand
GAAGAGGGAAAGGAAGCCACCGTCATCCCGTTGCTGCTGCGCGTGGTAGCCAAAGACCCGCAAGTCCAGGCGGCGCAGTATTATCTGGGCATCGCCTACTCGCGGAAGGGCAACTTTTCCAAAGCCCTTCCTCCCCTGCGCAAAGCCGTCGAGCTGCGGCCGGATGCACTGATGGCACAGTACGAGCTGGCCATCTGCCTCTACGAAACCGGCGACCTGAATACCGCTGCCGCGTATTTCGAAATCTTGGTGGAAAACCGGCCCGATTGGAGCGACGCCCGCTATTCCTTGGCCTCCATTTATGCTCGTACTGGACGGCCTCAGGAAGCAGCCAAGAACCTGCTCGTAGTCCTCCAGGGAGAGCCGGACCATTACCGCGCGAACCTGCTTCTCGGGCGCATGCTGTTTCTGAACGGCACTTTCGCCGAGGCCCTGCCCTACCTGGAAAAGGCCGCGGCTGTGCAAGCGGATTCTAGCGAGGCGCATTCCTTCCTGGCGGACGAATACGACAGGCTGGGCCGCGCCGCGGATGCCGCGCGAGAGCGCGCTGAAGCCCACCGGCTAAGAGCTTCAGGCCATCCCTGAAACCTTGCGTGCCTGCGCGCCCAGCACCAAGCGTTCCGTGCACGGCGCCGCCCTCTGCTAGACAGCCACGATACGCAAAGCTATACTTCATTTTCAAACTCAGGGGTGTTCCATGGTTCACAGAAAACTTTATTTATCGCTAGCGGTCTTTTTGCTTTCTCTCCCGGTCTTTGGACAACAACAAAGCACTCCCAAACAAAAACCGCGAGTCATCGTAGTCGGCGTGAATGGCATGGAGCTGGACATCATCCGACCGCTCTTGCTGAAAGGCCAGATGCCGAATCTGTCGAAGGTGATCGAGAAGGGCGCCTACGGGAAACTCCGTACGGTTTCTGCACCCAATTGTCCGCGAGTGTACAGCACGCTGTTCACAAGCACGGATCCGGAGGAGCATGGCGTCAGCGGTTTTATTGTTGGCGGGATCACTGCCAACACGAACATGCTTAAGGAGGAGCCCGTCTGGTCGATGCTATCAAAAGGCGGGATCACCGTGGGCATGGCGAATGTTCCGGCAACTTTCCCCGTCATGCCGGTGAACGGGTACATGATCAGCGGGATGCTCACGCGGGGCAAGAACTGCGAAGACGGCGTACTTTGCGCGCCCAAGCTGAGCGAAGTGATGGGCGGTGACGCTGTTTATCCCAAGAGCATGCAAGCCGAGCTTCTGAAAAATGTCGGCGACTTCTATATTGACTGCGAGCGGATGCCGGCCGCGGCAGATCTGAAGGGCCACGAAACGGAGCTCATCGACAAGTGGCTTGGCAAGGTACAGCTCATTCGCGAGCAGCAAACCAAGCTTTTCGATTACCTGCTGACGACCCACCCGACCGAGTTCACTTTCCTGGCGCAATCGTGCGAAGACCGCACCGGGCACTGGCTCTACCCCATTACGCCGTTCAATGTTGGCTACAATGCGAGCATCAATAACGTGCGACAGGATGCCTTTCCGGACCAGTACGTGGCTTTCGACAAAGTGCTTGGATCGATCCTAAAGCATGTGGATGAGAACACGTACTTAATTATCTTCTCCGACCATGGGATCAAACCCCTGCGCGAGTTCGAGGAGAAAGATCCCCACGCGCACATGGACCACGAGAAGACCACTCCGGTTATCGCCAAGCACGATTTTGCAGATGGCGATGACGTCCCCGGCTCGTTTTTCGCCATGGGCCCCGGCATCAAGCATGACCTTCGGTTGATGGGTTTGGGAGCCAGCGTGTATGACGTGGCGCCTACCCTATTACACATCTATGGCATCGAGCAGCCAAAGAAGATGCGGGGACGCATTCTGACTGAAATCTTCGAGAGCTCCGACAATAAAGTGGCCGTGAAGAAGTAACTCGTTCGAATCTTCCCGCCAGAGAGAGGAACTTGCTTTGATCCCGTCGACCGGCCGCTCATTACGGCCGTTTCGATTTTTGTAGTGCCTTGGCCTGCGATTGGGCCCGTTGAGCATCTTGCCGCCGCCCAAGCCCAGTGTAGGCCTCTGCGAGCGCCTCAAACATTTCTGCACCGCTGCTCGAAGAACCAGCAACCGGCTCAAGCAGCTCCACCGCATCGGCAAACTTTCTCTGGTGGATCAGCGCCTTCGCGAGGTCGATCTGTGCTTCGAAACTTTCGGGCTGCAAAAGTACAGCGGCTACAAACTGTTCCTCTGCCGCTCTCGAATCGTTCAAACCCAGATAAACTCGCCCAAGTGAGAGCCGCGCTGCAAACTGGTGAGGATTCAACTTCAAGCTTGCCTGCAGAGCGTCCCTCGCGCCGGGCAGATCGCCGCCTAATTCCAGCGCTCGCCCGTACTCAAGTGCATCCGTCGCATCATTCGGGCGCGCGTCTTGCGCCCGTCGCAAATAGCCGGCAGCTTTGGCGTAATTCCGTGAAGCAATCTCAAGCCGGCCCAGTTGTCTAAGAGCGATCGCCGAGCTTTCATCCAATTGTAGGACCTTCTCAAGTGCCACTCGAGCCTTATTGGGCTCCCCGTCTTCTGACGCCATCATCGCGGTGTGCAACAAATTCTGCTCCTCAATCTTGTCTTTGGGATCGGGCAACAACGAGGGCTCGGGAACATCCGTAGCGCTTCGAGCGTCGGCGGAGCCCAAATACCCGAGCGCGTGCAGTTCATCGATGGTGCTCAAGGATACCGCCCCAGGCGAACTTTTTCCGGGTGCCGGTGATTTGGCGCTTAACTCCGCGAGCACTCTGCGCAATTTCTGAACCGTTCCATCCCAGGGCTCGTAATGGTTGCGCAATTCGCCGGGATCGGCGCGCAGATCGTAGAGCTCCGGCTTCGGCGCCTCGATAAACTTGAAGCCTTCCTTTCGAATCGACCGCAGCGGGGCCCATCCAAACCGCAGTGGGTATTCGGTTTCACCGAAAACCGTGCGGGGAGCCGCCTCGACGCCGTTGAGGAATGGCTCCAGAGAATCGCCATCCAGACTCGCCGGAGCCGCAACGCCGAGCAACCCCAGAATCGTGGGCATGATGTCCGTTGTGCGAACCTGCGCGTCAACCGTCCTGCCCGCTTCGGGTTCATTTGGTAGCTTCACAATTAGCGGAACGTGAGTCGTCGAATCGTAGAGAAAGATGCCGTGAGTATCTTCGTGATGTTCGCCCAGTCCTTCTCCGTGATCTCCCACCACAACAATCATTGCTCCCTCATACCACCCCTGTTTCTTGAGGTAAGCAAGGAAGTGACCCAACGCCGAATCCGCGTAAGCAATTTCTCCGTCGTAGAGCCGGTCCTTGTAAACATCGGAATACGGCGGAGGCGGCTCGTACGGATCGTGTGGATCGTAGAAGTGCACCCAAACGAAGTGTGCACCGGCTGGGTGCGCGTTGAGCCACGATTCTGCGCGTTGCTCTACTTCCATACCTCGGCGCTCGATGCGTCCCCACCGGGACTTAGTTGTCGTGAGCTCTGGGAAGTTATCGTAGAATTCGAAACCGCGATCGAGGCCGGGCGCGAGATTCTTGCTGTCGAGGATCACCGCGCCAATGAATGCCGCAGTGCGGTAGCCCCCCTTCGCGAGTAATTCTGCCAGGGTGGGATAAATAGCTGTCAAAGGGACACCGAAGTCGCTGACTCCGTGCGAGCTCGGCAAAAGCCCAGTCATGATGCTCGCGTGCGAGCTATTCGTGATGGGGCTGGGCGTGAACGCTTGAGTGAAGCGGATTCCTTGCTTTGCTAGCAGATCTAACGCGGGAGTTTGGATTCGGTCGTATCCATAGCAGTGAACGTGGTCGGCACGCAGAGTATCGATGGTAATGAGAAAAACGCCAGGACGGGCGGTCTTGTCCGGCACAGGCTCGCGGGCTACGCTGGCGCCAGCAGCTAAATAGCAGCCGAGGAGGACAAAAAAGATCCGCATAGCATCGAGCGTATCACAGCCCGCGTTTTCGACAACTTCTCTGCTTTTCCATCACTGTGATTTAATCGGCGTTCCCCGCACCACTTCGTATCCTCATAACGTGCAAACAACTACTCTTTTTCACGTCACCTTTTGAAGCCTGACGCTTTGGTCGCCTGCCGACTGCCCGTGATACACTGCGCTCGCTTAAAGCGAATCAATTACTTCCAAACGGAGACGCACGATGATTCGATGGCTAGTGGGAATCGCGGCATTGCTCAGCACCCTTGCGGCCGCGGCGCTTTCCACCGACACAACAGCCCCCGACACCCCTGAACCCGGTTCCATCGAAGCAATCGCGAAAGCCACCGGCGATCCGCGTTTCCTTTCCCCTTGGGTTTCTTATCTTCCCCAAGCGCACGGTGTTCCCTCACCACTCGCCTTTTTTGGCCGCATCCCCGGCACCCCCGGTGAATTCGTTGACACGGCGAAAGCGCACGCCTACTGCCGTGCCCTTGCCGCGGCGTCACCGCGTGTTCGCGTTTTCTCAATCGGTCGCAGCGAAGAGGGCCGTGATATCTTGATGCTCACCGTCGCCGACGAAGCCGGCATTCGCGACCTCGACCGATTGAAGGCTGCCACAGCATCCCTCGCTGACCCGCGCACGCTTTCAGCGGCCCCAGCAGAAGCGCTCATCGCCACTTCACGGCCGATCTACTACTTCAACGCTGGCTTGCATGCCGATGAAACCGGTTCCGCAGAAGCTGTGCTCGAACTCGCCTATCGACTCGCCGTCTCCGACCAGCCGAACATCCGCCACATCCGCAAACAACTCATCGTTCTCATCAATCCCGTTTCGAATCCCGATGGTCGCGACAAAATGGTGGAGTGGTTCTATCGCTACCTCAAGGGTAAGACCAATCGGGCCACTTTGCCTCGCCAGTCTCCGCCGTACTGGTCCAAATACGCCTTCGTCGACATAAATCGTGACACCCATCAGCAAACTCACGAAACCACCAAGGCCGTTCACCGCATGTTTCACGAATGGCATCCCACCGTTGTCCACGATCTTCACGAAGGCTCTCCCCTCATGATGACCTGGAACGGTACCGGGCCTTACAACCCAAACATCGATCCCATCACCTATACGGAATTTCTCGAGCTCAGCTTTCATGAAGTCCAAACCATGACCGCCTTCGGCATGCCCGGCGTTTCCACTTGGAATTTCGGCGAAGCCTTCAGCCATCTCTATCTTGATTCCGTGGCCATGAATCACAATAGCATCGGCCGCGGCTATGAAACTCTCGGCAACGGCACCGCTGAGACCCTGCATTACTCTCTCCGTCCTTCACAAACCTCCATGGAGTGGTACCGCCCCACTCCTCCTCCCGCTGAATTTGACTGGTCCGAGCGCGACAACCTCAACTACACGGAAACCGGCGCGCTTGCCGCTCTTGACTTTGCCGCTCGCAACTCCAAAGAGATGCTTCGCAATTTCTACAAAAAAGGTTGGGACTCGTGGCGCAAGGGACTCGATGAACCTCCCTACGCCTATCTCATCCCGGAAGATCAAGGAGATCGCAAACGCGTTGCCGACATGGTGGGCCGTCTCCTCGAGCAACGCATCGAAGTTGCCCGCGCCCAAAACTCCATCACTCTCAAAGAGGGCAACTTCCCAGCAGGCACCTACGTCATTCGTCTCGATCAGCCCTATCGCAATTACGCAGTCGATCTCCTCTCGCCTCAGGTATTTCCCAAGGACAAAGGCGAACCCTACGATGATGTCTCGTGGGAGTTTCCCGCGAATTTCCATCTTGCTGCCATCCCCACCGCGGATGCCTCCATTCGATCCGCGGCACTCACACCTCTGAAAGAGACGCCACGGCCGGCGGGCGCCGTTTCTGGGGAAGGTCCTGTGTTTCTGCTGAAAGATACCGGTCAGGAGAGTCTTTTCGCGGCCCGCTATCGGCTTGCTGCCTTCGATGTGGAAATCGCCGAGCACCCATTCAAAGTGGGCGGGGTCGACTTTCCTGCCGGCTCCTGGTTTTTGCCCGCCAGGGACGGCCTGGCCGGCGCGATTCATTCTGTCGCCACCGAGCTTGGCCTGGACTTCGTCAGCACTTCTGCTTCTCCCGTCGTTTCGCATCACGCTGCGAGCGTTCCGCGCATCGGCGTTTGGGTGCCCTGGGCTGACACCGACTCCATCGGCTGGATCCGCTACATCCTCGATCAGCACCGCGTTCCCTATACGTATGTTCGCGACGAAGACATTCGCGCCGGTAATCTTCGGGACCACCTTGATGTGCTTCTCTATGGCCACGTCGATCTTGAACTCGCTGAGCAAATTGAGGGCCTGCCCAAACGTTGGAGCCCTATGCCCTTCAAGAAAACGCCGCAGACCCCCAGCTTCGGCACGCCAGCCGAGTCCGACGACATCACCGGCGGTATCGGTTACGCAGGCCTCGTGGAAATACAACGCTTCGTGGACAACAGCGGTTTGCTGGTAACCCTGGGAAGCGGTTCGATGCTCGCTCTCAACGGCGGCATCGTGCGTGGCGTGCGCTCTGTCGCTGGGGGCGTCCCGCGCAGCATCGCGGGCGGGGGCTCGGCTTCAGCCACAGCCGCGCAGAATTCCGCCACACGTACTCCCGGCGCGCACGTGCGTGTCACTTTCGCTCGGCCGGATCACCCCATTGCCTATGGTTACCCGGCGCACACCTATGTCTTCCGCCAAAACTATCCGCTCTACAGCGCACCCCGCGCATGGCTGCGCATGGCCTATTGCACTACCTGCCTCGATGGTCCCGAAGACCGCTCTGGGATCGTCCTCGAATGGGGCGACTCCGCTGGCGCTCCATTTGTCATCAGCGGCCAGGCCTGGGGCGAAGAAAATCTTCTGCGCCGCCCCGCAATTCTCGACATGCCAGTCGGCCGCGGTCACGTCGTCTCGTTTAACTTCAATCCTTTTCACCGCGACATGAATCGCGGCGATCATCGTCTCGTTTGGAATGCCATTTTAAATTGGCAAGCAATTCTTTCAGCCCCCGCACCATCCCCCATTTCCACGTCAAGCGAACTGGATCAATCGGATCCGTAATCTATATAGGTCCGAAGTCATATTGCTCTTGTTAAGTCGGATTCCTGGACATCTGCTGAAGGATTGCATCGCGTGTTGCACTTGGAGCCGATCGCGTCGGCCACAGCCAGTCCTTGTCCCGTACGCACTTGAGGTTCTTCTCGAAGATGAAGACAGGCTCCTTGCCCGGTAAGATGCGGTCACCCATCTCGTGCCACGTACCATCCTTATTGACCGCGGCGTAATGGATCGTCATCGGCTCGGCGAGGATTCCCATGCGCGCGCCGCCATTGACCTGCTGTTGCCGCACCTGTATCATCCGCGCATCCCAATTTCATTTCCATCGGAGAGGCTCACCATGTTGAAGCGTGCGAGATACGTTGTCGCGATATATGTCGTAGCGATCGCAGTGGTTGTGCTGCTGGTTGCTCCTTGTTTGTTGCAGGCGCAGCAGCCACAAATCAGTCCTGACGTGTACGGGCAGCTCAAGTATCGGTATATCGGCCCGGAGGGCAACCGCGCCACATCTGTTGCCGGAGTGCCGGGGAAACCGAACATCTGGTATGTGGGCGCGGCCTCTGGCGGCATTTTCAAGAGCACGGACGGTGGAATCCACTGGGATCCTGTCTTTGACTCAGAGCCGGTGGCGTCCATCGGTTCACTGGCGGTGGCGGCGAGCGATCCGAACATCATATGGGCGGGGACTGGTGAATCTTTCATCCGCAGCCACATCTCCGTAGGACAAGGGATCTACAAATCCCTCGACGCCGGCAATACCTGGTCGTTGATGGGATTGGAGAAGGTAGGTCGCATCGGCCGCGTGGAGATCGATCCGCGCAATCCGGACGTCGTGCTGGCTTGCGTTCTGGGTCACGGCTATGGGCCGCAGCCGGACCGCGGCGTCTTCCGCACTACCGACGGCGGAAAGTCGTGGGACAAAGTGCTGTTCGTCGACGAGAACACAGGCTGTTCCGACCTGGGAGCGGATCCCAACAATCCGAGAATCCTTTTTGCCGGGATGTGGCAGATTGAGATTCACACTTGGGGCCGTACCAGCGGCGGGCCTGGCAGCGGGTTGTTCAAGTCGACCGACGGCGGCCTGACTTGGAAGCGCTTGGAAGGGCATGGCCTGCCGCATTCTCCGGTAGGCAGAATTGCTGTGCGCGTGGCCAAGAAAGATTCCAACCGTGTTTACGCGGAAATTGAAACAGGCGACGGCATCCCGCAACTGAACAGCCCCGGCCAACTCGGCCAACTATGGCGTTCCGACGACGGCGGCGAGAACTGGGAGATGGTCAACTCCGACCGGCAGCTGCGCGGGCGCACGCATTACTACACGCGCACGGAGATTGCACCGGACAACGAGAACGAAGTGTTTTTCTTCTCCGCGTCATTTTCGCGGACGCTCGATGGCGGCCACACGCTCACAAAGCTGCCCTCCAATCCCGGCGGTGACAATCACGAAATGTGGATCGATCCCACCAACGGAGATCGCATGGCGGCGGTCAACGATGGCGGCGTGAATATTTCCGTAAATCGCGGGAACTCCTGGAACCACGTCAACCTGCCCATCGCGCAGATGTATCACGTCACCGTGGACGACCAGATTCCCTACTTCGTTTATGGCAACCGGCAGGACGGCCCGTCATGGCGCGGCCCGAGCAATAGCCTGCAGTTCGGCGGCTTCTCCGGCAACAGCATCCCCCGCGGCGCGTGGCACCCGGTGGCCGGAGGCGAGAGCGGCTTCGCCGTGCCGGATCCGGTTGACAACAACATCATCTGGTCCACGGGAACCGGATCGGGCAGCATCGGCGGCACGGTAACCCGCTTTGACGAGCGCACGCACCAGGACCGCGAGGTCGAGGTGTGGCCCGACTATGTAGCCGGCGCGCCGGCGGCGGAGGCCAAGTACCGCTTCAATTGGGAATTCCCCATCGCCATTTCTGCCCACGACCACAACAGAGTGTACGTGGGCAGCCAGTTTGTGCACGTGACCACCGATGGCGGCAATAGCTGGCAGATCATCAGTCCCGACCTGACGCGCAACGACAAGAGCCGCCAGCAGATTTCGGGAGGGCTCACTCCCGACAACATCGGCGTGGAATATGCCGGCGTGATTTTCGCGTTGACCGAGTCGGCGAAAGAGGCGGGCCTGATCTGGGCGGGCACTAACGATGGACAGGTACAAGTGACGCGCGACGGCGGAAAAAACTGGACCAACGTCACGAAAAATCTACCCAATTTCCCGGAGTGGGGCACAGTGGACAATATCGAGGCTTCACGCCATGACGCAGGGACGGCTTACCTGACCGTTGACGGCCATCAGGTGAATTTCCGCGACCCGTTTGTCTACAAGACCGCCGACTACGGAAGAACCTGGACGTTGATCACCAACGGGATTCCGCACAACATGCTGAGTTACGCGCACTGCGTGCGCGAAGATCCCGTCCGAAAGGGACTCCTTTATCTCGGCACGGAGGGCGGGCTGTACGTTTCCTTTGATGACGGGAAAAACTGGCAGCCGTTGCAGTCCGGCCTGCCGCACGCGCCGGTCTACTGGCTGACCGTCCAGGAGAGGTTCCACGACCTCGCGGTGGCCACTTACGGGCGCGGCTTTTGGATCCTGGACGACATTACTGCGCTCGAGCAGTTCACGCCGGAGTTCGGCGCGGCCAAGGCCCATCTGTTTGCGCCTCGCAATGCATATCGCTTTAAGCAAGTGGTGCAGCCGGCTGCCGTCGAGTACGACCCAACCACGGGGAAAAATCCGCCCTACGGCGCGTCCATTAATTTCTATCTCAAGTCCAACTTGGGAGAGAAGGACGTGGCCAAACTGACCATCGCGGACGCCGGCGGTAAAAAAGTGCGCGAAATCGAATGTCGCGCACCCAAACCTGGCGCCGCAGAGGCAAAAAAGCCCAGCGAAGATGATGATTTTCCCGATGTCGAACCGCCGCCTTGCGAAGTCAAGGCCGGCGTCAACCGCGTGTGGTGGGACTTACGCTCGGAGCGCAGTACACAAATTCGCCTGAGGACCACGCCTCAATTTGCGCCGGATGTCCCGTTTGGACCGGAAGGCTGGCGCAAGCCTCCTGCCTTGGGTCGCCTGGCGGTGCTGGCCCTGCCGGGAACTTACACGGTCACGCTCACCTTGGGAGAAGAGAAATTCACACAGAAGCTGACTGTGCTGAAGGACCCGCATACCGCCGGTTCGGAGAGTGATATCGAGGCGCAAACGCGCGTGGAGACCGCGCTGTTCGACGAGATGGACGCAATGGCGGCCAGGGTGAACCAGATCGAGTCTCTGCGCGCGCAACTCGTTGCCCTGGGGAAGGAGCTGGGTCCGGAGGAGGACGCGAAACCGATCCGCAAACCCGCCGACGAACTTGGCGACAAGCTCGCCGGCATCGAGGGAACCTTGCTGCAGCTCAAGCTAACCGGCCGCGGGCAGGATGATTGCCGCTGGTCGCCAATGCTGCTGCAGAAGGTCGGCTATCTGTTCAGCCAGCTCGACGGCACTGCGGATTTTCCGCCCACTACGCAGCAAGCGGCTGTGCAAGAAGAGTTGAAGCAGCGGGGCGACAAAGTGGCGGAGGACTTTCAGCAGTTGGTGAGGAAAGACCTGGCGGCGTTCAACGCCATGCTGCGCGAGCATAACATCAGCAACATTTATCTCAAGACGCCCTGACGCAGGGTCTTGAGCGAAACCCGACTTTCTACGGCACTCCGGAACCAGACGTCAGTCGTCCAAACTGCGTCGGTTGCCAATCCGTCCACCGATTTGGCTTTTGGAACCGACGCGTTCACGAGAACAATCCGGGAACAATACGAATACCCTACTGCGTTTTCTCAATACTTTGCGTTCCTTAGAGCTCCACGTAAGTGCTTGAATTTCCACATCAAGTTGCTCTGTCACGGCAGAGGTCGCGAGTTCGAGTCTCGTCGTCCCCGCCATAACTTTTCAAACTTACAGAATAGGCTCCATCCCCGCGCGGGCACAAAAAGGGACCAAAGATGCACAGGCTCCTGGGCCCTGCGCCGTTCATTTGGACCTCTATTTCGTGACGAAGAGCCTAACGACAGCCGTCTGCGCAGATCGCTTTTCGGATCCCCCGGCCATACACGCACTTGTCTGCCTGAGAGAAATCGTTGAACTACCTTGCTGGCACTGCTTCCAGAGGGCGGACATCGCGTTCAACCTTATCAGCAATCTCATCTTCGGCGACTTCCAGGTCATAGCGCGTTTGGAGATTCGTCCAGAACGTCGGACTATTGTTGAAGTAGCGCGCGAAGCGCAGGGCTGCGTCAGCAGTAATTGCGCGTTTCTCGTTGACGATATCGGCGATCCGCGTCACAGGGACGCGCAAGTCCATAGCAACTCTATTCATACTTAGTCGCAGAGGGAGCATAAACTCTTCTCGTAGAATTTCTCCTGGATGCACCGGCTTAAGTTTTTTCGTCATCCTGCTGTCTCCTAGTGATAATCCACGATTTCAACTTCGTAGGCATGCCCATCGCGCCATTCAAAACAGACGCGCCATTGGTCATTGACGCGAATGCTGTACTGCCCTTTCCGGTCTCCTCTCAGGCGCTCTAGCCTGTTTCCTGGCAGCGTTGAGAGCGTCCGGATGTCCTGCGCCGCATCTAGCATGTCCAGCTTCCTAAGAGCCTGACGTACCGGCTACATAGGTAACACTTTTGGGCCGAACGCATTCTCCAGCGGTTCGAGCACGCGGGTCTCCAGATCGAAGTATCCCAAATCATAATCCATAAAGCTTACCAGCCAGATGTCGTCTTGCACTTCCTTGATGCCGACAGCCTGCCCGGCGAAGACAGTGCTGAAATTGATTTTTTTTCGACCGAGACAGATGCGGCCGCAATGGGTGACCACGACAGTTCGGTCGTGGAAAGGGTAGTCGATCTCTGGCAAGCCCTGGTACGGCCGAGTCGTGGCCCGATAGACATCGGCAGGACACTTCATGTCTAACGTCTCGTGTGGTCGTTCCTTGTTGAAGACCTCGATGAACTTCTCGAAGCGCGCTTGCTGCTGAAGGAAATTCGCGGCCGCCGGTTTGGTAGCCTCTTTTTTCAAAGTGAGATGCATGCGTTCATGCCGGCCGTTTTGCTGAGGATGGCAGGGTTTGATGCGCTCAATGCCGATGCCCAGCCGGAGCCACCAGACCGCGAGTTTGCTCAGGTTGAACGAGGCGTGCGCGGAAGCGAAGGGCACGCCGTTATCGCTGCGGATGTTGACCGGTAGGCCGCGCTCCTTAAAAAGCCGCTCAAACACACGGAAAGCGTAGTCTTCTCGGGTAGAACAAAGAGCCTCACAGGTGAGGAGATAACGGCTGGCATGATCGGTGACCGTCAGCGGATAGCAGTACTGACGATTCCTAGCAAGAACTCCCCTTTGTAATCGGTGCACCAAAGTTCGTTGGGACGCTGGCCCAAGGAGAGCGCCGTGCCTTGCGCGCGACGACGTAAACGGCCGCGGCGCTCGACAAAGCCGTGGCGATCCAGCAGCGCATGGATGGTGCTCTTGGCCGGAATCTTGATCCCGGAGAATCGGCGGATCAGGCGCTCGCGAATCTTTCGCGCACCCCAGGTGGGGTGCTCACGCTTCACGTTCAGGGTGTAGTTCTCCACCTGGAAAGGCAGCTTGTGCGCGTAGTGATGCGGGCGGCGGCTTCTGTCGGTCAGCCATTGCACGCCACATTCCTGGTAGCGTTCAAAGATCTTGTAGCCGGTCTTGCGGGAAATCCCGAACTCTCTGCACAGCTCTGACATCGCCTCGCCGGCTAGCCGGCGAGCTACAAACTGCAGTCTTTCATCCATCGCCGAACACTCCTTCCATGGCATGCTCGCACCCTCCCCCAAGGGAGAAAGTGTTACCCATGTGTCCGGTACGATGTGTTACCTATGTTCAGGCCGCTCAATCCGGGTCACCCTTGTGCGCCTCCAATCCTCTTTACGGAGCCAAGGAATAGGTCCATTTGATCGCGAACCGAGTTTCCCGAACCTGCGGGGGATTCGCCGGGGCAATGCTGGCGAACTGCGTGCCGACATTATAAATAATGTAGAGGTCGCTGTCGGGCCGATAGTTGTAGCGAAGCCGCAAATTCGCACTCACCGCCTGTGTGTTTGATGTGTCCATCTGGATGAGACTCGTAAAGGTCAGAAAGCGATTGAACGAGTAATTCCCCTGCAGGCTTGCCAGCACGACGGAAAAATTGCCATTGGGCAGTGGCAATCGAAAGCGGTCCCAGGTCTCGGAAGCGGAAACGGAGAATTTCGCCGTCGGACGGTAGTTTGCGCGCACGCGGAATTCGTTCAGTGTCCCGCCGTAATAGCTGCCAAAGCGCTCGAAAAAGTTGTAGGTGAACTTCCGGTCCTGCCCCGAGCCGTAGGTGAGTTGGTGCCGCGTGAAGTGATACAGGCCGACCGGAATGAACACGCTCTTGTAAATGTGGAAAGGCGTCGTGATCCGCTGCGTGAACACATCGACGATGTCATCGTCCGTGTAGGCGCCGTTGTGGAACTCAGCGCGGAACGTGTTCTGCCACTCCTGCGTTGAAACTTCACCGAGTGTGTCCGGCGCGTGAAGCAGAAATCCTTCGAATTGCAATTCTCGGATGCCGGGAATGCTCGGCCGCACCTTGAAGGTCATGTCTCCATACGTTTCGTCGGAGTCGGGCCGCTCGACAAAACCAACTTCCGGGTTGAAGTTGGGCCCGGTCTTCCTCCGCTCCACGATTCCTTCTACCCAGTTTGACCGGTACGTCAGTGACGCGCCGACATCGCTGTTCCCGCTGGGATTTCCCAGCGACTGCGTGCCCGCGATGTGTGCGTCCATGAACCAGTCCTTGAAGAAAACCAGCCGCGTATCGACACCGCCTGTCTGATTGAAGCTATCGAGAACATCACCCGACCGTTTGTCGATGCCCATCACTCCGACATAGGAGCCAGCCCAGAGGGATTCCTTCAGGCGCGCCACTGCGAAATTCGAGTAGGGGTTGGGGCCGCTCGAACGCGTTTCCACATCCATAACGCCAAGTTCCAGGTGTCCAATCCGGCCCGTGAGTTTGGCTCCGCCGTTAATCGGAACCTGATTGCCGGTGATGGGATCGATTCCGATTTGCCGGCTGAAGAACAACTGGTCCTGGTCCCCCAAGGAGAAATTGAATACGCCAGCGTTTTCGAGAAAAAACTGGCGCTTCTCGGGAATGAATACTTTGAATGGCGTGATGTTGAACGGTTCGAGATCGACTTCGGTATCGGCAAAGTCCGTGTTGCCCGTTAGATTTAAGAGCAGATTCGAGCTGAGACCGTATTTCACGTCCACGCCGCCCGTCAGCGGGAACTTCGGATCCTGCCCGGTTTGCTCGTCATACCGCGCTAGTCCATACGGTTTCACGATGAAGAGCCGGCCACTGCCGATATCCCTAATGCCTTCGAGGTCTCCGGCCTGCGATACCTTCGTGATCCCGAACGTCCTGCGGTACGCCTTCCATAGATCAGACTCGTTCTTCCTGCGGATGAACCGCTTGAAGTTCACGCCCCAATGAACATCCGTGGAATGCGTGAAGTTGAGCGTGGTGAACGGAATTTCTATCGTCGCGGTCCAGCCGTCCGCTCCGATTCGCGCTTCTGACGTCCAGACGCCGTCCCAGCCAGAATCGAAATCGGTGCTGGAGTTGTCTCTTTGCTCCTCGATGATCAGGCCGTCGATTTGCGTGCCCAGCGGATTGACCTGGAAGATATACGCGCCGCGGCGGTCGTGATTCGAGTCAATCAGAATTTCGAAGTGGTCGTCCAAATCCTGGCTTACATCGCGGCGTAGTTCGCTCGCGATGATGCGCGCCGGCTCTGCATCGAAGCAGTGAATCCCAAAATAAACAGCGTGGCGCGTATAGAGAATGCGCACTTCCGTTCTCTCCGTCGCAGACTGCCCTTCGTATGGTTCCTGCTGACGAAAGTCGGTGATCGTTTTCGCCGATTGCCAGATCGGATCGTCCAGCGTCCCGTCAAGTTTCGGACCGTGATCGACGCGAACGGCCTCCACCGTGTCTGCCGCCCGTGTTTCCACCTGAGAGGTTGAATTACGCTGTGGCGGCGCGCCTGCGCGGGCGGACGCACCCAAGGACAAGGCAACGAACATCCCCAAGACGCAGGTCCACTTGTGGATTCCGCTGATCACGTTTCCCTTGCCCGCACGGTCCGAACCTGGTCGTGCGCCGACCCCAAACGAAAAACTCAATCTTCGAGTGTCGGCAATGTCCTGAGTACTTCATTGGCCTTCGGGCCGCCGGTCAGCAAATAATTCTTTGGGTTTTCTTCCGCGACGTCCTGTCGCGAGTCAACCTTCCGGCACCGCCATCAGTCCTGCGTAGTCCGACCTAGTCTCGGGTCGCACAAAATTACTGACCAACCGCGAAAACCTGGATCATGGCCGAGTTCGAGCCTTGCCGTCTCACAGCGACGTACAGCCGGCCCAGATCCGGAGAGAAAAAACTGGTGCGTGCTCCCTTAACGGTAGACACGCGGGCAATCTCCTTATAGTGGTCAGCGTCTTGTTGCTCAAAAACGGAAATCGCGCCTTCTCCACCGGTGGCGTAAATGCGTTTTCGGGCTTGGTCGAAAAAGATGTCGTCGCAATCTCCAACTGCCGAAAGCGTTTGCACGATCTTCCCGCTTCCCGTGTCTATGACTAGCAATCGTGCCGGGTAGCGAGTAACTACATCGCATAGTTTGCGAGCGACATACCAGTGCCCCAAGTTGTGACAATCGAGTGCGCCTCCCTATCCACGACGGCAATTTGTCGCGATTTCGGCAGGTTCACGTAAATTCGAGGACCATTCTTTTCACGTTGGAACGATTCGGGATGTGCATCCAGCTTGGTTTCCGCTATCTTGTTTCCGTCTGTGTCTAGCTCTGCGAGGGCACCGGCCCCATAGCCGACATACACACGCTGACGATTGGAATCGAATCGAAGGTTATCGGCATCGTCGCCATACTCGATGGTTTTGAGGAGCTTCAGCGAAGTGCCATCTAACATTTTCACTGTGCCGTCCTTGGAACTCGCAACAAATAAGCGGCCATTGTTTGCGACGAAGAGGACACCTTGCGGCTCTTTAAGCCCAGAGATTGTATTCGCGCGTTTACCTGCCTTGAGATCGATGACCTCAACCGTATTGTTGCCAAGCGCAGAAACGAACAGCCTCTGACCCTTAACGTCAAGCGACATGTGGTCGATGCGTCCTTGCACGTCCGGCAGTTGGATCGTCTTCTCCAGTTTCAGTGGTTCGTTTGCTTGAGTCTTTCCCAGCGTTGCTGAAAGAAAGAGCAACATGGCTAGGCGCATTTTTATTCCCATCCTCACGGCTTGCTCCGATCTGAGGTAATAGCTTCATATACGATCATGCGTGCAACGGGCTGTCCTTTTTCTTGTTGCTCAGGTGCATACACACGATGGCTTGTCGAATCCACGGCGAGACTATGGACCATTTTCTCGACCGGGAAGTCCTCAAGCTTTCGATAATGTTCTGCGTCCTGCGCTTGAAAGACTGAGATGAATCCGCTGGAACAAGCCACATAGATTCGCCCCAAACTCGTATCGAATTTCACAACGTCAGCGCCCGCAGGCAGGGATAGGTGCGCGATCGATTTGTGAGTGTCTAAAGCAAAAACCGTAAACGTTCGATTCCCACTGCAGAGGATGAATGCACGATGATGTTCCGAATCAACGGCCATGCCATGATTGAATTGGCAGCCATCCACGGGATATTTCTCGAATAATGTGTCTGTTGCCGGATTGATCTCCGCGATTTCATTTGTGTTTCGGAGATTTACGTAGACCTTGCGTGCCGATGAATCATATTGCGGCATGCCCGTTTCGCTGGGGAATTCTATAGTTTTGACAATCTCATCCTTGTCGACGTCCACGACCGCCACTGCCTTCCCCAAAGTATTCGAGACATAAACCTTGTGAAAAGGAGCGGCATACGTGCTCCCGTTGGGCTTGGCCGCGGTTGCCAAGCGCTTGACTACTGTCATCGAATGCAGATCGACAATACCGATCTTCTCCTCGCCCCAATCGGATGTGTAAACCTTGCGCGCTTCAGGAACGAATTCGAGGCCAGTGATACCGGGAACGCCGGGAATCGCTTTGACCACCTTGTTTGTCTTCATGTCGATCACGTACAGAATCCCTGGACCCAAATGAGCCGAAAGCAAAAATTGATCCTCATCGTCTGTGGTCAGGTAGTCGAAGCGCTGGCCTTTGGGACCGGGGAGATCAATCGTCGCAATCTGCTTGAGGGTTTGGGCGGGCAAAGAGGCCGCCAAGACCAGAATTGCGATAAGAGACCTTCGTACATTGCTCATCGCCGTGTCCGAAAGTGCGACCCGCGAATGATCATATCCAGCCATTAATCTGCCTCTTCCGGTGGCCGGATCGCCGCGAACTCTCGGTACAGCACAAGGTCGTAAGCGATTTTGAGCGTCCCGGCAATGAAGAACGGAATATCAATCAACGCAGGACGAGAGAACA
>WNET01000365.1_pt1 | contig 17575 bp, 13 predicted proteins | sample 5399911 | NCBI WGS metagenome assembly WNET01 (sample SAMN13153333, study PRJNA577476) | soil metagenome | isolation source: 40 cm grassland meadow soil pre-rain plot 2 | place: USA:California | collected 2015-09-08 | reverse complement strand
AGGACGTCCAGGGCCGGCTCTCAGTGCGGGTGATGGATACCGACGACTCGAGCCGGGTCGGCGGGCTGCGGGTGACGGTCTACGCCGGCGTTGGCAAGCCGAACGGTGGAGGGACCCGCAACCGCTTCCTCGGCATGGTGTCCTACCGCTCCAAGCAGTACACGCTCGCGGCTGAAGCCGCCGCCACCCGGGACAGCCTGACGGGCGCTGCAGTGAAGGACGGCCACATCTACAGCGCCTTTGGCGTGTACCACGTGCCCCGCTCGGGGGCGGCGGTGATCGCACGCGTTGATGCCGTTACGCCGACCGTGGGTGGGAACCGCCTGACGCGTTTCATCGGCGGCGTGTCCTATCAGGTCAACCCGCAGCTCCGGGTACTGGCCGACTGGGATTACCTCAACTACGAGAACGCCCCGGCCACGCCCGACTTCACCCGGTCGCAGGCCCTGTTCCAGACGCAATTCACCTTCTAACCCGGACAAGTTATGACGCGAAGACGATCAAGCATCACGCGGAAGGATGACCATCCCGCCGCGCCGCCGCTCCAGGTAGTCCGGGTTCGTGAACAGCCGGATCAGCGCCATCCCCGCCACGAAGCCGCCCACGTGCGCCCAGAACGCCACCCCGCCTTCCCCGTGCGACAGCGCGCCGGCGGCTCCGAGCACCAGCTGCACCAGGAACCAGTAGCCGAGCATCACGTAGGCGGGGAGCGCGACGGTCGTGATGAAGAAGCCGAGCACGATGAGCGTGTGCACGCGCACGCGCGGGTACAGCAGCACGTAGGCCCCCATCACCCCGCTGATGGCGCCCGAGGCGCCAACCATCGGGACCACGGAGCCGGGGTTCGCGAAGGTTTGGGCGGCCGCCGCCGCGATCCCGCACAACAGATAGAACACGACGAACCGCGCGTGCCCCATGGAATCTTCGATGTTGTTGCCGAACACCCACAGGAACCACATGTTGCCGAGGATGTGGAGCCACCCGCTGTGCATGAACATCGACGTCAGGACGGTGGCGACATGAGGGGGCCCGATCGGGTTGGGACAGGCGAGCAGGCGGCCCAAGGCATCCCGCCCCAGCGGGATCGCCGTGCCGACCGGTACCCGGCCCAGCACCTCACCCGGGATGAGCCCCAGCTGGCATACCGAGCGGAGCACCGCCTCGTTCGTCCCGGCACCCTGGACGAACAGCCACGCTGCCAAGTTCGCCGCGATGATGCCGACCGTGACCACCGGCGTCAGGATGGTCGGGTTCTCGTCTTTGTAGGGAAACATGTGAGGAGGGGGAATCTAGGCGGTTCCCGCCCTCGCCGCGCCCCTGTCATTCTGGCATCTTTCGGAGGCACGGCCTTTGCTTGTGCGACGAGCAGCGACGCAACCGCATCAACCTCAGGATAAGGAATTCTCGTCATGGCTGAGAAAATCATCGGGATCGACCTCGGGACGACCAACTCGGTAGTCGCGGTGATGGAAGGCGGCGATCCCGTCGTCATCCCCAATGCCGAAGGCGGCCGGGTCACGCCGTCCGTGGTCGCGTTCACGAAGGATGGCTAACGGCTCGTCGGCCAGGTCGCCAAGCGGCAGGCCGTCACCAACCCCCAGAACACGGTGTTCTCGATCAAGCGTTTCATGGGCCGGCGGCTGAACGAAGTGACCCAGGAAGCGCAGCGCGTTCCCTACAAGGTCCTGGCGGGACAGAACGATCTCGCGTCGGTGGAGATCCAGGGTAAGCGCTACACGCCGCCCGAGATCTCCGCGATGATCCTCCAGAAGATGCGGCAGACGGCGGAGGACTACCTCGGCCACAAGGTCGAGAAGGCGGTGATCACGGTCCCCGCGTACTTCAACGACTCGCAGCGTCAGGCCACGAAGGACGCCGGCAAGATCGCCGGGCTCGACGTGGTCCGCATCATCAACGAGCCGACGGCGTCGGCGCTGGCGTACGGGCTGGACAAGAAGAAGGAAGAGAAGGTCGCCGTGTACGATCTGGGCGGCGGCACGTACGACATCTCGGTGCTGGAGCTCGCCGAGGGCGTGTTCGAGGTGAAGTCGACCAACGGCGACACGCACCTGGGCGGCGACGACTTCGACGCCCGCATCATCGACTGGCTCGTCGGGGAGTTCAAGCGCGACCAGGGGATCGACCTGTCCAAAGATCCGATGGCGCTGCAGCGGCTCAAGGAAGCCGCCGAAAAGGCCAAGATGGAGCTGTCGACCGTGATGCAGACGGAGATCAACCTCCCGTTCATCACGGCGGACCAGTCGGGGCCCAAGCACCTGAACCTCACGCTCACCCGGGCGAAGCTCGAGCAGCTGGTGGACGACCTGGTCAAGCGCACGATCCCGCCGATGGAGCAGGCGTTGAAGGACGCCGGGCTCAAGCCGACGGACATCGACGAGGTGATCCTGGTGGGCGGCCAGACCCGGATGCCGAAGGTGCAGGAGATCGTGAAGACCTTCTTCGGCAAGGAGCCCCACAAGGGAGTCAACCCGGACGAGGTCGTGGCGATCGGCGCCGCGATCCAGGGCGGCGTGCTCGCGGGCGAAGTGAAAGACGTGCTGCTGCTCGACGTGACGCCGCTGTCGCTCGGCATCGAGACGCTGGGCGGCGTGACGACGGTGCTCATCCAGCGCAACACGACGATCCCGACCAAGAAGTCGGAGATCTTCTCGACGGCGGAGGACAACCAGACCACGGTCGAGATTCACGTGCTGCAGGGCGAGCGGCAGATGGCGCTCGACAACCGGACCATCGGCAAGTTCCAGCTGACCGGGATTCCGCCCGCCCCGCGCGGGGTGCCCCAGATCGAAGTGACGTTCGACATCGACGCGAACGGCATCCTGCACGTGTCGGCGCGCGACAAGGCCACCGGCAAGGAGCAGAAGATCCGGATCGAGGCCTCGTCGGGTTTGAGCGACAAGGACATCGACAAGATGGTGAAGGAAGCCGAGTCGCATGCGTCCGAAGACAAGCGGCGTCGCGAGGAGATCGAGCGCCGCAACCGGCTCGACACGATGGTGTATGAGGTGGAGAAGAACTCGAAGGAGTGGGTCGACAAGCTCGACGCCTCCCTCAAGTCCCGACTCGACAAGGCGGTCGAGGGCGCGAAGCAGGCCCTCCGCTCGGGGCAGGCGGACGAGATCTCCCGGGCGCTGGACGAGCTGCAGCAGGCCTATTCGGCCGCGGGGGCGTCGCTCTACGCGGCGCAGCGCGGCGCCGGCGGCGGTCCGGCCCCAGGCGCGGAGCAGCCGAGCGGCGCGGAGCCGGCCGGTGAAAAGAAAGAGAACGTGGTCGACGCCGACTACGAAATCGTGGACGACGACAAGAAGAAGTAAACCCTCTTAACGGAAGAGACGACGATGTCGGTACGCACGCGGGACTGGCTCAAGTTCGGGGCACTGGTGGCGATTGCCTTCATTTTCGGCCTGGCGTTTGCCTCCACGCTCGGTCTGCCCAAGGCGGGCGGCCTGCCGGAGTCGGTGGCCGCCGCCCCCGCCCCCACCCCGTCCGAGCTGGGCGCCCAGGGGAGCGCGCCCCGCACGCCGGTCGTGGTGCCGAAAGCGGTCGCCGACTTGGGCGACGCCTTCGTGTCCATCGCCGACCACGTGAAACCAGCAGTGGTGTTCATCAAGTCGCAGCACGTCGAGCGGGCCGACAACCAGCGCCTGCCCCCGGGCTTCGAGGATTTCTTCCCTCAGTTCCGGCGACGGCCGCAGGTCGAGCAGGGCTCGGGCTCGGGGTTCATCGTTTCGGCCGACGGCTACATCCTGACCAACAACCACGTCGTCGCGGGGGCCGACAAGGTCACCGTGAAACTGTACGACAAGCGCGAGTTCACGGCCAAGGTCGTGGGCACCGATCCCAACACCGACGTGGCGGTGATCAAGATCGAGACCCGCGGTCTGCCGACCGCTCAGTTCGGCAACTCCGACTCGACCCGCGTGGGGGAATGGGCCCTGGCGATCGGGAATCCGCTGGGCGAGGCGTTCGCCTTCACGGTGACGGCCGGGATCGTGAGCGCCAAGGGACGCCTGCTGCAGGGCCTCCAGCAGTCCCGCTACGCGATTCAGGACTTCATCCAGACCGACGCCGCCATCAACCCGGGCAACTCGGGCGGGCCGCTCGTCAACATCCGCGGCCAGGTGATCGGGATCAACTCGGCGATCGCGAGCGAGACCGGCTTCTACGCGGGCTACGGCTTCGCGATCCCCATCAACCTCGCGCGCACCGTGATGGACCAGCTGGTGAAGTCCGGTCACGTGGAGCGCGCGGTGATGGGCATCGGGATCGTCGACGCGGACGAGAACGACGCCGCGGCGGTGGGGCTCAAGCAGATCACCGGGGTGGTGGTGAAGAGCTACACCGACGACAACTCGCCGGCCAAGAAGGCCGGCATCCAGCTAGGCGACGTGATCGTGGCGCTCGACGGCGAGTCCATCGACAACACGCCGCAGCTGCAGCAAAAGGTGGCCTTCAAGAAGCCGGGCGAGACGGTTGAGATCACCGTGCTCCGCCAGGGCGGCGAGAAGCGGACCGTCACGGTGCGCCTCGCGCGGGCGCCGAGCGAGGCGGACAGCGAGGTCGCCGCCGCCAGCTCCAAGGCGAAAGGTGAGGCCGCGTCGAGCAAGGAAGAGATGCTTGGCATCTCGGTCGAGCCGCTCACGCAGGACGACGCGCGCGACCCGCGGCTCCGGCCGGTGGTGCAGCGCGGCGGCGGGCTGATCGTGACGGACGTCTCGCCCGACGGCCCCGCGTACCAGCGCCTGCTGGCCGCCGACGACGGCGGTCCGGACATCATCGTCGCGGTGAACGGCGCGCCCACGCGGACGCGCGCCGCGCTCCGGGAAGCGCTGCGCAAGGTGAAGCCCGGCGAGGTCGTGACGCTCCAGGTGTTGCGCCGCACCCCCGACACCGCGGACGGTTGGGCGGGGACGGTCGTGCGGCTGCGGGCGCGCTAGCGGCTGCGGGCGTGGTAGGGGCGCGGCATGCCGTGCCCCTACAGCCGGCCCCGGAGCATCACTACCGCGGTCGCCACCTGCCACACCACGGGAAGCACGAAGGCCGCCTGGTCGGCCTTCGTGTCTTCCCGGAACACGAGCGCGAGCAGCATCCCCACGGCCCCGGCGGCCACGCCGCCGGCGCCGAGCCACCGCGGCAGCACCTGCCCGTCCAGCACCCCCCAGCCGAACAGCGCGGTCGCCAGCGCGAGCGCGAACCCCGCGACGCGCTGCGCGTCGAGCACGAACGGGCGCAGCATGTCGAACACGAAGACGGCCCGCGTGGCGGTCATTCCTGCATCCGAGGTGGCGAAGCTCCGCGCCAGCGCCCACCCGGCTCCCCCCATGAACGCGACGATGAGCACCCACGACGCGTAGGCGAACGTGGCGACCAAGATGCCGGCGCGCACCGGGCTCTCCCCGGCCGTGCCGACGTGCCGCCGTATCACACCGACCAGCCCGGTGAGCGCCAGCGGGAAGCTGAAGAGAAACGCCCAATGGATCGCCGGCCACGTCCGGGACCGCGCGATCGCGGCGAGCTGTGCCGCGCCGTCCTGGCCCGCGAGATCGGGATGGAGCGCGCCCGCCACGACGGCGAGCAGTGAGCCCACGAGCAGGCACAACGGAAAGACGACGGAACGGGAGAAGAGCCGCATCGCACCTCCCAGGTTGGTCGGCCTCAATCTAGCCCCGACCAAGCGCCGCGCTATATTGGAATCCGAGACGCACCCCGGAGGGGAGCGCTGCCATGCAGCTGACGCGGATCCTGCGCGAAGGGTTCATCGCGGGGTTGATCGGAGCCGGGGTGGTCGCGCTCTGGTTCCTGATCGTCGACATCATCGCAGGACGCCCCTTCTTCACGCCCGCGATGCTCGGCTCCGCCGTCTTCTGGGGGGTGCACGACCCCGCGCTAGTGGTGATCGAGTACTCCCGCATCATCGGCTACACCATGATCCACGTCAGCGCGTTCATCATCGTGGGGACGATCGCGGCGGTGCTCGCGGCCGAGGTCGAAGTGGCGCCGGCCACGTTTTATCTGGTGGTCGTCTTCTTCGCAATCTTCGAGTTCGGGTTCTACGTGACCGTGGCGGTGCTGGCCCAGCCCCTGCTCGGCGCGCTCGCCTGGTGGAACGTGGCGATCGGCAATGCCATCGCTGCCTACGGGATGGGCTATTACCTGTGGCGCGAGCACCCCAAGATCGCGGCGAGCCTCAAGCTGCATCCCCTGGGAGAGACCGACGAGGGCGAGTAAGGCGGCAAGGACGGCAGGGACGGCAAAGGCGGCACGGTAGTCGTCACCGCTAGCCTGCCGTCGTTGCCGTCAGTGCCGCCCTTGCCGCCCGTACGCTTCCAGCGGCACCGCCCCATCCGCGTCGCCGCGTTCTTCCCGGACGGACCACCGGAACCAGACCACGCTCGCCGCCCCCCACAGATAGATCGTCCCCACCACCCACATCAACAGCCCGCCCAGCTGCTGGTCCGCCAGGGGAGCGAGGCCCTCCCAGACGCGCGGCGCCGCCACGTAGAACGGATAGAGCACGCGGTCGGCGAGCGTGATGAGGGCCCCCGCGAGCGACATCGGAAGCCCCAGCGCAAAGAGGTAGAGCAGCTGCGCGAGGTAGCTGGCGCGCGGCAGCTCGGGCACGGGGGAGAGCACGGGCCACCACATGATCACCGCGGTCGCGAGGAACACGAGATGCTGCACGATGTGCAGCGCGTGGTGCTCGAGCGCCGCCTCGTAGAATCTCGGGAAGTGCCACAACGTGATCGGTGCCGAGAAGATCACGCCCGCGATGAGCGGCCGCGTGGCCCAGCGCGCCACGCGGAATACGGCCGGAGGTCCGAGCAGCGGCCGCACCACCCACGCCGGCGTGCCGTAGAGCAACAGCGGAGGGAACACCAGGGTGAGCACCAGGTGCTGCACCATGTGCGCGCTGAACAGGTAGGAGTCCGAGAGGTTGTGCAGCGGCCCGTTCAGCGCGAGGAACAGCACCACGAGCGCCGCCGCGAACGACGCGACCCGCCGCGGGCGGGCCCGCAGCCCCCCCAGAGACACATAGAGCCCGCCCAGGAGGACGAGCCCGATCACCACACTCGGATGGAGGTCCCAGCGCTGCCAGGGACCTGGCGGAGCTAGGGTCATCCGCCTCCCGCCGCACCCCGCAGCGTGAGCGCGCCGAAAAAGAGCAGCAGCAAGGCCACGAGCACCCCCGTCGCGAGCAACAGCGGTGCCCCAAACAGGAACGTGAAGAACCGGCTGTCGGCCTTCAGGTGCATGTAGAACATCACCACGAGCGAGAACTTCGCCGCTGACAGCACGAGCAGGGTGGGAACGAGCACGGCGTGGAACGCCGGGACGTAGAAGACGCCCACCTCGAGCACCGTGAGCACCACGAGCGCCGCCGCGACCCGGAGATACACGCCCGCCGTCGGGTGCGCGCGCTCGCCTGCGTGACCGTCTTCCGCCATCACCGTCCCCCTGTGCGTATTGCCTATCCGTCTACCCGTCTATCCGTCTATTGAATCAGGTAGACCACGGTGAAGATCACGATCCAGACCACGTCCACGAAGTGCCAGTACAGGCCGGTGATCTCGACCGTCATCGCGTTGGCCGGCCCGAGCTTGCCCTGCAGCGCGCGTACCCAGAGCGTGAGCAGCCACAGCACCCCCACGGTCACGTGCGCGCCGTGCGTCCCCGTCAGCACGAAGAACGTGCACCCGAACAGGTTCGTCGAGATGGTGAGCCCTTTGTGCACGAACTCAGTAAACTCGATCACCTGTCCGCCCAGGAAGACGAGCCCCAGCAACGCCGTCGAAAACAGCCAGATCTTCCCCCACTTCATGTCGCCGCGCTGCACTGCCGCGAGGGCCAGCACCATCATGAGGCTCGACATCAGGAGGTCGAAGGTGCTGACCGACGTGAAGGGGATGTTCAGGATCTCGTGCGGGTACGGCCCCACGACGCTCCGGCCCTTGTACACGAGATACGTCGAGATGAGCGAGCCGAACAGCAGGCATTCCGAGCCGATGAACGCCCAGAAAGCCATCTTGCGGCTGTCGAGCCCCATGCTGGTGTGATGAGTCGCTGCAACTGCGTGCGTCATCGCTCAGACCTCGAAGGGCTCGAACGCCCAGCGATAGATGCCGAAGAGGAGGATGGCGGCGCCCACGAACACGACCCACAGGGTATGCGTGAGCGGCGCGAGCGCCATGACCGGGAGCCCGAAGGCCGCCACGATTGGCCACCAGGAGCCCCCGGGCATGTGGATCGGCGCAGGCGGCCGGGCGGGCGGGTCCTTCATCGGCCCGTGGCGCTCCGTGCGCCACCGCGGCAGCCGGCTCTCGACCGTGGGAATCACGGAGAAGTTGTACGGCGGCGGCGGCGACGGGATGCCCCACTCGAGCGTGGCGCCGCCCCAGGGATCGTTCGAGGCGGGCGCGCCGTGCGTGCGGCTGCGCCACAGGTTCGCGACGAGAATCAGTATCGAGAGGCCGATCAGGAGCGCGCCGATCGTCGAGACGAGGTTGAGATCGCTCACGCCGAGGTCGGGCGAGTAGGTGTAGACGCGGCGGGGCATGCCCAAGAGACCGATGAAATGCATCGGGAAGAACGCCAGGTTCATCCCGATGAATTGCAGCCAGAAGTGGACCTTGCCGAGCGTTTCGTCGAGCAGCCGGCCCGTCATCTTGGGCCACCAGTAGTAGATGCCGGCGAACAGGCCGAAGATCGTGCCCCCGAAGAAGACGTAATGGATGTGCGCCACGACGTAGTAGCTGTCCGTCTGCTGCAGGTCCGCCGGCGGCGACGCATGGCTCACGCCCGACAGCCCCCCGATGATGAACATCGCGATGAACCCGACCGCGAAGTGCAGGGCCGTGGTGCCGCGGATGTCCCCGCCCCACAAGGTCGCGATCCAGTTGAAGATCTTGACCCCCGTCGGCACGGCGATCAGCATGGTGGTCGCGGCGAAGACCGAGTCCGCGATCGGCCCGAGGCCGACCGAGAACATGTGGTGGCTCCACACGCCCCACCCCATGAAGCCGATCAGGATACCCGAATAGACCACGACCGTGTAGCCGAACAGCGGTTTCCGGGAAAAGGTCGGCAGCACGTCGGACACGATCCCCATCGCGGGCAGGATGAGGATGTAGACCTCCGGGTGGCCGAACAGCCAGAACAGGTGCTGCCACAGGACCGGCGTCGCGCCCGCCTCGCGCACGTAGAAGTGCGTGCCGAAGAACCGGTCGAACATGAGAAACAACAGGCCGACCGTGATCACCGGAAACGCGGTGATGATCAGGAAATTCGTGACGAGCGTCATCCAGCTGAACGTCGGGAGGCGCATCATCTTCAGACCGGGCGCCCGCAGGTTCAGGATGGTGACGACGAAGTTGAACCCCGCGGCGAGCGACGAGATGCCCAGGATCTGGAGGCCCAGCAGCCAGAAGTCGATGTTCGGTCCCGGCGAGTATTGCCGCTCCGTCAGGTTCGCGTAGCCGAACCAACCGGCGTCGGGGGCGACGTTCAGCACGCCGGCGTGGAACAGCGGCCCCGCGAACCAGCTCGCGTTCAGCAACAGCCCGCCGAACAGGAACACCCAGTAACTGAAGGCGTTGAGGCGGGGGAACGCGACGTCCCGGGCGCCGATCTGCAGCGGCACGATGTAGTTGAAGAAGCTCGAGCCGAGCGGCATCAGCGCCAGGAAGATCATCGTGGTGCCGTGCATCGTGAACAGCTGGTTGTACGTCTCGGCGCCGACGAGGTGGCCGTCGGGGTGCGCCAGCTGGAGCCGAATGACGAGCGCCTCGACCCCGCCCACCAGGAAGAACGCGAAGGCCGTCCAGAAATAGAGCAGCCCGATCCGCTTGTGGTCGGTGGTCGTGAGCCAGCTCTTGAGCCCTCCCCCTGTGGCCTCGCTCATTTCAGGCTCTGGAGATAGGCGACGAGCGCCGCGATATCGGGGTCGGTGAGCGGCGGCTTCATCCGGGTCATCAGGGAGCCGGGCTTCAGCGACGGAGCGTCGGCGATCCAGCTCGCGAGGTGCGCCGAGTCATTGGGGAAGATCGCGCCGGCGATGGTGCCCCGGCTGCCGACGTGGGTCAGGTTCGGTCCGATGACGCCGGGCGACACCCCCTGAATCGTGTGACAGGCGAGACAGGGCGAGTGGAGGAACACCTCTTTCCCGCGTGCGGCGAGGCTCCCCGTGGCCGGGGCCGCGGGTCCGCCCTGCTCCGTTTTCACCCACGCCTGAAACACGGAATCGGCATCGACCAGCACGCGCAGCCGCATGTTGGCGTGCGACGCGCCGCAGAACTCGGCGCACTGGCCGGAGTAGTCGCCCACGGCATCGGCGCGGAACGCGATCCGATTCACGTGACCGGGGATCGCATCCCGCTTGCCGCCGAGCGCCGGCGCCCAGAACGAGTGGATCACATCGGCCGAGGTGATCGCGACCTGGACGGGCCGGCCCACCGGCACGTGCATCTCGTTCGCCGTCGTGATCCCGAGGTCGGGATACTTGTACTCCCACCACCACTGGTGGCCGGTCACCTCGACCCGGAGCGCGTCCGCCGGCGCGTCGCCCGCGGTGGCGAAGATGGTGCGCACCGTGGGCACCGCGACGAACACGAGGATCACCGCCGGCGCCAGCGTCCAGGCGATTTCGAGCACGGTGTGCCCGTGCGTCGGCTTCGGCGCCGGCCGGCCCTCGCGGTGCCGGAAGCGGATGAGCACGATCACGAGCAGCGCCTCCACCACGACGAACACGCCCGCCGCCCACCAGAAGATGTCGGTGAAGAGATGGTCCACGGCCCGACCGAAGTCGGACCGCGGGTGGAGCGTCGATTGTGGATAGGGGCCGCCGCACCCGGAGATGGTGAGCGCGGCAGTGAGCAGCCAGAATCTCAATCGCGGCACGGCGTCGACGGTCCTCGGTGTCGGTCACGAAAGCTCAGGACAGTAGCACGACCCGGCGCCCGAGTCAACGAACTTGCGCCCTCGTACTACTTCACGTTCCGCGCCGCCATCCAGTCCCGGACGTCGCGCTCCAGCAGATCGAGCGGCAGGGCGCCGTTCCGGAGCACCTCGTCGTGAAACGCGCGGACGTCGAAGCCGCTGCCAAGGGCCAGAGCGGCGGAGTCGCGCAGCTCCCGTAGCTTCAACTGGCCGATCTTGTACGCCAGCGCCTGCCCGGGCCAGACGATGTAGCGGTCCACCTCGACGGTGATGTCCTGGTCCGCCTTGGGCGCGTTGTCCTTGAAGAACTGGATCGCCCGCTCCCGGCTCCAACCCAGGGCGTGGATCCCGGTGTCGATCACCAGCCGCACCGCGCGCCACATCTCATAGGTGAGCTGGCCGAACTTCGAGTATGGATCCTCGTACAGCCCCAGCTCCGGGCCCAGGCCCTCGGCGTACAGCCCCCAGCCTTCCACGAAGGCGGTGTAGCCGCCGTAGCGGCGGAACTCGGGCACCCCCGTCATCTCCTGCGACAGCGCGATCTGGAGATGATGCCCCGGCACCGACTCGTGCAGCGTCAGGGCCTCCATCTCCCACTTGGGTCGCGATTTCAGATCGTACGTGTTGACGTAGAACCAGCCGGGGCGACCCGCGTCGGGCGAGCCGGGTTGATAGTACGCGGTCGTCTGCGAGCGGGCGGTATAGGACGGGATCGTCGTCACGCCGTATGGCAAGCGCGGCAAACGCCCGAACAGCCGTATCAGGCCCGGGTCGATGCGCTTGGCGATGTCGCGATAGCCCTGCACCAAGCTCGCCGAATCGGCGTAGAAGAACCGCGGATCGGTCCGCACGAACCGCGCGAATTCGGCGAACGTCCCCTGAAACCCGGTGGACGCGATCACGCTGTCCATCGTCGCGCGGATGCGCCGCACCTCGGCGAGCCCCAACTCGTGGATTTGCTGGGGCGTGAGGGACGTGGTCGTGAACTGCCGCACCCGCAGCGCGTACCACGCGGCGCCGTCCGGCAGGGCGCTCATGGCCACGGTCTCGCGCGCGCGCGGGAGGTACGTGCCGGCGAGATAGTCGCGCAGCCTGCGGTAGGCCGGCGCGACGCGCTCCGTGTAGGCCGCGACCGCCGCGGCCGCGAGCCGCGCTCGCTCTGCGGCGCCAATCGCCGCCGGGAAGTGCGTGAAGGGCTTGAGCAACGGACTCGCGAGCGCGCTGTCGGGGATCAGCTCCGTGATCTGCTGCGGCACGTCGCGTAGGGTGATCCGCGGCGGTGTGACACCCGCGCCGAGGCCCTGCTCGAGCAGCACCACCGTCTGGTCGACGAGCGTGGGGACGCCGTTCAGGCGGGACATAATATCCTCGTAATCGCTCACCCGCGCCGTCGGCATCCGCGCGAGCAGCTGCCCCACGTCCTGTTGCACGCCGCCGAGCTGGGTGACCGCAAGGTATTCGTCGGGAAAGCGGCTCGCTGCGATATGCTCCTCGACTCCCCGCTTGAACAGGTCGTAGTTGAGCCGGTCCGCGGCACCGAGCCGCTCGCGCCGGATGGAGTTTATGACGGCGAGTGGCTCCTGCAGCTCACGCTTGCGCCGCGCGATGGCGGCGAGGGAATTGTCCGTCCAACGGGCGTTCTGTCCCGGGTACCCGACGTCGGTGGCGAACTCCGGGTACTCGGTCATCTGGTATTCCCAGTTGACCCGAAACAGCTCGTGGAGGCGGGTGCTGTCGTCGAGCTGCCGCGGATTCGCGAGCAGCGCGGCATAGCGGTCGTGAACGGATCGCGCCGCCGGGGGCCGTTGCGCGGCCGCCGGCACGCCGGGAGAGACGAGCAGGAGCGCCACGAAGCCCATCACCCAATCAGCCTCGATCACGACGCCGGCCGCTCCGCGGCGGGCGGCCTGACCTCCGCTGCGCGCGGCGCGATCGCCGCGGCGCTCGCCGACCGGAGCGCCCTGTTCAGGGCGGGGAGGTCGCGACCGAGGGCCAGCTTCAGCGCGACGAGCTGCTTCTGAATGTCCGCGGCGAAGATGCGGAATACGTCGTAGGACTGCGCGGTCGGGCGCGCGTCCGTGCCCGCGACGACGCCGACCAGGCCGCTGATCCGCTCGAGCGGCCCTGGCGGAAAGTTGAGGGGGTCCTGGAACGAGCGGTTGCGGACCTGATACAACGCCTGCTCGATGGCGCCCAGGCGCTCACCGAGCGCCCGCGCGAGCGGGGCCAGTCGCGCCGTGTCGGCTCCCACCGCGGCCGCCACCAGGCGGTCGTCGAGCTGGCTGCGCACGTTCCGGATCGTAGCGATCGCGGTGGTCGCCGCGTGGACGGTATCGCGCAGCCGCTTCAGGAAGGCGACCTGCTCCCGCAGCTCGGCCGGCGTCACCTTCGATCGGGGATCGACTTTCAGAGTGAACCGCTGCGCGTACGTCCTGCCGCCGACGCGCAGACGCGCCTGATAGACCCCGGGCAGCACCATGGGGCCGTCGGTCGCCACCCCGACCATTCCCCAAAACGCGGCCGCCTCTGGGGAGCGCATGTTCCAGGCGAACATGTTCAACCCCGCCTTGCTCGGCGGGCGCGGCGCTGGCGGCGGCCGGCGCGGCCACGGCTTGTCCCGGTCCTTGAGCGTGTCGGAGACGATGCTGTCGATCTTGACGCTGTCCGTCACGCCGGCCTGCTTGAGACTGTCGGTCCGAGCGCGCTTCACGCTGTCCGCCCGAAGGCTGTCCGCGGCGGTGAGGGAGTCCTGCTTGCTGGTGAAGCTGCGGACCACCCGGCCGGTCGCATCGAGCACGTCGAGCCGCACCTCCTGGCCCTTGTCCTTGAGCCAGTAGTAGATCATCGCCCCGGTGGGCGGATTCTTGCCCATGGGGTGCGCATCCGTTCCGCCCGCGAAGAAGCCGCCGCCCCAGTCGACGCGGTAGGCGTCGCGCGGCTTGAAGAGGTAGGCCGCCGCCTTGGGGATCGCGCGCCCCAGCTGTCGGAGCGGGGAGATGTCGTCCAAGATCCAGAACGAGCGCCCGTGCGTCGCCGCCACGAGGTCGCCTTCCTTGATCGCGAGGTCGTGCACCGGGACGATCGGCAGGTTGCGGCGCAGCGACTGCCAGTTCGCGCCGTCGTCGAACGACACCCAGACTCCGCGCTCCGTGCCGGCGAACACGAGCCCGCGCCGCACCGGGTCTTCGCGCACCACGCGCACGAACTCGGTCGCCGGGATGCCGTTCACAATCTTGGCCCAGGTGCGCCCGTAGTCGGTCGTCCGGTAGATGTAGGGCGCCATGTCCTCGAGCTGGTACCGGTTCACGGCCATATAGGCCGTGCCGGGCGCGAAGTGGGACGCCTCGATGATCGAGATGCGCGTGAACGGGGCGACATCGGGCGGCGTCACATCCTTCCACGTCTTGCCGCCGTCGCGCGTCAGGTGCACGAGCCCGTCGTCCGACCCCGTCCAGATGAGCCCCTTCACGCGCGGCGACTCGGCGAGCGCGAAGATCGTCGCGTAGTACTCTGCCGTCGTCTGGTCCGACGTAATCGGCCCCCCCGACACGCCGAGCGTCGCGGAGTCGTGCCGGGTGAGGTCGGGCGAGACGGCCGTCCAGCTCTGGCCCTCGTTCACGGACTTGAACAGCACGTTGCCGCCGATGTACAGCACCCGGGGATCGTGCGGCGAGATGAGGAGCGGCGCGGTCCATTGGAACCGGTACTTCCCCTCCCCGGCGGGGTGGCCGTCGGGACTGTCCGGCCAGGGGTTGATGATCCGCCAGAAGTCCGTCTTGTGGTCCACGCGGGCGAGGAACCCCGAGTTGTCGCCCCCGAACGTGACGTCGGGGTTGTCGGGTCGCGCCTGGATGTGGCCCGACTCGCCTGCGACGTCGTACCACTCCGCGCGGTCGATGCCACCCGGGAAGCGGCTCGGCCCGCACACGCCCGAGTTGTCCTGCTGCGCGCCGCACACGCGATAGGGGAAGTGATTGGTCGTCGTCACGTGGTAAAACTGCGCGGTCGCGTAATCCTGATCGCTCCAGGTCCTCCCGCCATTGAACGACACGTTGGCGCCGCCGTCGTTTCCCTCGATCATGCGCTGGGGGTCGTTCGGCGCGATCCACATGTCGTGGTTGTCCCCGTGCGGGTCCGGCAAGTGCCGGAACGTCACGCCACCGTCGGAGGACTTGTACGCGAGCACATTGAGCGCGTAGACGGTGTTCGTGTCCTTCGAGTCGGCGAAGATGCGGGAGTAGTACCAGGGGCGCTGCCGCAGCTTCCGCTCGTTGTTGATGTAGCGCCACGTCGCACCGCCGTCGTCCGAGCGGTACACCCCGCCCGCCTCCGCCTCGATCAGCGCCCACACGCGCGCCGGCTTGGCGGGCGACACGGAGAGTCCGATGTTGCCGAGCAGACCCGCCGGCAGGCCAGGATTGCGCGTCAGCTCGGTCCAGGTCTCCCCGCCGTCCGTGGACTTGAAGATCCCGCCACCGGGCCCGCCCGACACGAGCTGCCACGGTTTGCGCTGCGCTCGCCAGAACGCCGCATAGAGCACGTCGGGATTCGAGGGGTCGAGGACCAAATCCGAGACCCCGGTCGAGTCGTTGCGGAACAGCACCTTGCGCCAGGTCTTGCCGCCATCGGTGGTCTTGTAAACGCCGCGCTCGGCATTGGGCCCGAAGGCGTGGCCCTGCGCGCCCACCCACACGACGTCGGGGTTGGTGGGATGCACCCGCACGCGCGAGATCTGCTGCGTTTCCGCGACTCCGAGGGAGGTCCACTTCTTACCGCCATCCGTGGTCTTGAACACTCCGTCGCCGTGGGAAACGTTGCCGCGGATCGGGTACTCGCCCGTCCCTACGTACACGACGTCGGGGTTCGACTCGCTCACGCCGATCGCGCCGATCGTGCCGCCGAAGTACTTGTCGGTCACAGGCAGCCAGGTATCGCCACCGTCCGTCGTCTTGAAGACACCGCCGCCCGTTGTGCCCATCCAGTATTCATTGGGGCGGGACGCCGAGCCGGCGACGGCCACGCTGCGGCCGCCGCGGAAGATGCCGATCTCGCGCCAGGTGAGCGCGGCGAAGACGGTGGAGTCGTATGCCTGGGCGGGCGCGGGCCGCGGCGGCACGACGACGGGAACGACCACGGCGAGCACGGCGCGGAGCGCCGACGAGCGAACGGACACGGGGTTCGACCTCCTGACGATGGGTGAGCGGCGGAGTCACCCACGTAGCACGGAAAGGCCGAACGCCGCAAGGGCGGGCGGTTACGCTCCGAAACAGCGGCTCAGGGTTTCGGCAGCATCCCCGGCAGCGACATCTCCAGCGGCTTCTCGGTGATGGAGCACTTCGCATCCGAGCCCCGGCCCGTGAGCAGGAGCTCGTTCGCCTTGTCGTGCACCTTCACGAGCCCGAACGGGATCTCCGGCGAGGCCCAGGCCTCGCCTCCATCGTCGGCCTTCACGTGCAAGGCGCGGAACGTCCCGGCGGGCACCGTGACCGATTCCCAGCCGACCACCTGGGCCATGCTGCAGCGCGCGGCCCACTCGGCCGCCAACTTGTTGTACCCCACGCGGTCGGCCAGCATGCCGGCCGTCTGGCCCGATACCCGCATGGCCGGGTAGCCGCCCGCTCTGACGATCACGGCGTGCGCGCCCGCCGTGCCGGTGCTGAGGCTGGGAGTGAGAACTTGGACGATGCCGCTGTGACTGGCGTCTTTGCCGGCAAAATTCGCCTCGAACCAGTACAGGGTCGAGTCGCCCGCCCGCTCCGAGCCGACGACCGCGAGCCGCAGCTTACTGGTGCCAGAGCCGTTCCCCGTCGCATCGAACGACGCCCACTGGCCGACCGTCGCGGCGGTGACCGCCTTGCAGACGTCGGCGAGCTGCTGGGCGCGGGCGGGGCGTGGCAGCGCCGCAACGGCGCCGAGCGCGATGACGGTGATGAGACGATCTGGCTTCAGCATCGAGCGTGCTCCGAGCGAGAAGTGGGGCTCAATTATACACGCGTGCCGGGGGTTTTCCCCTCGCTGCGCGCGAGTCGAATACTCGCCCCATCGAAGTCGAGAGCGCCCCCCCCAGCGAGAACCCGGGCTGAGAGCCCGGGCTCGGCGTTATGTGCGCCCTGTAAGGGCGCACCCCCGGCCGAGCGCGCCCTCTCAGGGCGCGTAATCCCGGTACGATGGGCGCGACAAGGATTATGACATGCGAGGGCCGCTTCCCCATGATAAGCCAGTGCCCATCCGTCTCTACGCCATGCTCACGTGGACGACCTTGCGCCGGCTCCCGTTGATCCACTCCCGAGCGGCCGCGTTTCTCCGTCGCGTACTTCCCGAGATCGCTCGGCGTCACGACGCGCGGGTGATCGAGCTCGGCATCGTACGAAACCACGTTCACCTAGTGCTCGAACTGCCTGCTCGTGTCGACATCCCGCGATTAGTTCAGGGTTTGAAGGGAGCGAGCGCGCGAATCGCTAACCGGGATGGCATAATGCTGCGTGCGCGCCTCCGCTGGGCCGATGGATATGACTTGCGGTCCCTGGGGGTGCGTGACCTGCGGCGAGCCATTGCATACGTTCGCACGCAACAGGACAGACACCCGGATCTCGCGATCGATGAGAACCCGGGCTGAGAGCCC
>WNET01000362.1_pt1 | contig 17597 bp, 15 predicted proteins | sample 5399911 | NCBI WGS metagenome assembly WNET01 (sample SAMN13153333, study PRJNA577476) | soil metagenome | isolation source: 40 cm grassland meadow soil pre-rain plot 2 | place: USA:California | collected 2015-09-08 | reverse complement strand
TCCCTGAAATGTCGGCGATGGCAATGGCGATATGCGTCGGACTAAGCTGAATGAAATCATAGTAGTCGCCGCTGACGGACCGCGCGGCCTTGCAGATCGCTTCAATCTCCACTCCCGGGACAGATGGCAAAGTGCTTGGGAAAAGCTGATTTTGCACTTCCCGGGCGATGGAAATCTCATTCTCCAGCCGCTGCCGTTTGTTTTCCACCTCGATGAGCTCGCCGATGGAAGCCGTCATAGTGTTGAATGATTCGGCCAGTTCGCCGAGTTGGTCGCGCTGCTTCATTTGTATACGGTGGGAGAAATCTCTCTCTTTAACAAACTGGGTAGCTTGGTACAGGTCCGCAACCGCATTCGTGATGCGCCGTGTCAATACAATCCCGGGAATCAGCGCCACTATCATGATGAGAACAAGAAGAGCGCCCAGCCCGATCGCCATCAGCCGGTAGGTGTCGCGCAATTCGCCAAAGGAGGTGAACATTCGCGCGTTTAGCTGTGACGGACGGGCATTAAACACTGCCAGGACAGGCCGAAGCGGTTCAACAGTTCCGTCCTTTCCCACATATACGGAATCCAGCCTCGACACGACCTCTACCGGCACATCAATCCAGATCATAGGGGGCTGCAGCGACCGATTCCGGGCCACAATTGGGCTAGCCATTACATATTGGCCGTTGGCAGTCGGATAAATAATTCCTTGGCGCGCTCCGGGCACGTACTTCTCCATCAGGGTGAGCTGGATCGCGCCGAGATCCGGCGCAATTCCACTGAGAAAGTCAGCCGTGACCGGAACCCGCAAGGTCACCAGCCGGATGCGACCGTGCTCTGGCATCGCCCGTATGCTCATCAAGAAAAGCCGGTCGCCTTCCTGCACGATGCCGGCAAAGGACAGCGCTGCCGGCCCGGCCACCTTCCCCAGCAAGCTGGCATCATCGGAGAACGCGATGTTTAATTTCGGAAGCTCGCGGTCGTGCACGGAGTGAGATTGCGCCGCCAGTACGCGCTCGGATTCCTCCTCACCTATCCCCTTTGGCAGTGTCGCGTGCGCGGCGGCGATGTGTTCCGATATATCTGCGATCATGGCGATACGTTGCTGCAAGTCTTCGTGCAACAGGTAGGCGCCAAGCTGAGAATACAGAATGCGGCCGGCGAGTACAGCCAATGTAACGATCGACAAGAACGGTACAACCGCAATGAATAGGTAGGCGACGATGAGCCGGTTGCGGAGACTCCAGAGTAGCCGGTCTCTCCACCAACCAATCAGCCTGAACAGGAGATAGACGCTCGCGACGACCGCCAAGTATTTCAGAAAGTTGAAGGGACCGCCTTGCAAGCCAAAGAGGGCGGCCAACAACCCTCCGGCCGCGACTGCTGTGGAAACCAGATCGGGCCACGTCAGGCGGTTCCAAACTTCTTTTAGGCTGGCGCGAAAAGGTGTCATCGTGCCGTCATCGGAATGAATACTTTACCTGAATCGCCGTAGCGAATGCAGAGTAAGCGACTGACGATCTGAAGAAAGGCCGGCCATTCCAGCCCGCCCCGCCGAGGGGACGTCTTATTGCTGTTGCGCGTTGCTGACGCGGCTGTGATAGCGGCTGTAAGTGAAATAAATCACGAGACCGATGATCAGCCAGACAATCAGGCGAGCCCAATTCACCCACCCGAGTTTGTACATCATATAGCCGTTGAATAGGATTCCCAAGATTGGCACGACCGGCACCCACGGAGTGCGGAACGGCCTTGGCTGGTCTGGGTTCTTGGAACGTAAAATCATGACCGCGATGCAAACCATTATGAAAGCCAACAACGTGCCGATATTCACCATCTTTCCGATGTCATCGATGGGCGTCACGCTCCCGACGATAGCGGCGAGCAATCCCACAAGCAAAGTGTTTTTGTACGGCGTCCGGTATTTCGGGTGCACCGCCGCGAAGAACCCCTTCGGCAACAAGCCGTCATTGGCCATGGCATACAGCACGCGCGTCTGTCCGAGGAGCATCACCAGCATGACGCTCGTCAACCCTGCAAGCGCGCCCAGTGTGATGACGTGGGATGCCAGCGTCAGGCCGCGGTCAAGAAATGCTTCAGCTATCGGAGCCTCGATGTTGACGTCTTGCCAGCGGACCATTCCGGTCAGTACACCGGCCACGAGAATATAGAGAATGGTGCAGATCACCAGCGATGCCAAGATCCCAATCGGAAGATCACGCTGCGGCTTCTTGCATTCTTGAGCGGTCGTCGAGACGGCGTCAAAACCGATGTACGCAAAAAAGATGTAAGCCGCGCCGGCGCCGATTCCCGAAAAACCCATTGGCGCGAACGAGGACCAATCATGGCCCCAGTTCGAGAAGTTTACATAATGGATGCCCAGTCCGATGACGAACAGCACCACCGTCACTTTGATCGTCACGATCGCGGCATTGAACCTCGCGCTCTCTTTAATGCCGATAACCAAAATCGCGGTGATGACTAGTGCGATCAAGAAAGCGGGCAAGTTAAACCCAATTCCCACTCCAAACATTGTCGGCGCGTTCAGAAGCGCATGAGCCTGCTGAACTAATTCCGGCGACTGCCCTTTGACGATGGCATCGACTTTGTCGAGGAAGGCCTGTGTGCCCGGCTGCAGCGTGGCGTCTGAGGCCAGCGCCATCCGGCGCGCGACGATCTTCGTGGCAGTGCTCAACCCAGTCCAGTGGTCGTAGGCAAGCCACAAAGGCATCTTGATCTTGAAAATATTGAGCAACTCGATGAAATGGTTGGACCAGCCCGACGAAACCGTGCTCGCGCCCATGGCGTATTCCAGTGTTAGGTCCCAGCCAATAATCCAGGCGAAGAGTTCGCCCAGGGTAGCGTAAGCATAGGTATAAGCGCTTCCCGCCAGCGGAATCATAGCCGCAAACTCGGCGTAGCAAAGCCCCGCAAATGCGCATCCCAGCCCAGAAAGTACGAAGGAAAGCATTAGCCCCGGTCCAGCGTAGTGCGCACCTAGACCAGAAAGCACGAAGATGCCCGCACCGATGATCGCGCCTACGCCCAGCGCTGTCAGTTGAAACGGGCCGAGCGTGCGCTTCAGGCTGTGCCCGCCTTCCTCCTGACATTCCGCGAGCAGCATGCTCATCGGTTTTCTTGCGAACAAGGGGTTGCCCATGCAACTCCTCCTTTGGGGGTCAGCCCCACTTCCTCATAACGCTACCAATTTGGCCTTACGCATTGTAGGGGCGCAGCATTCCGCGCCCCTACAACAAAATTCGACTATCGCGCTGATCCGGCTTTAACGCTCCGCTCGACCGCCACGACCATAGCAGATAGACGGGAACCCCAAGCAAAACGATCTCCAGACCCTTTCCCGAGGTTTGCGTCTGGTAAAGCAAAAGCACAAACATAATTGCCACCGCCGCAAGAATATACAGTGCAGGAACAACCGGGTACCCGAACGCGCGATACGGCCGCTCGGCATCCGGCCGTTTTGCACGCAGCACGAAAATCCCCACGATCGTCAGCACGTAAAAGAGCAACGCGGCAAAAACAACGTAATTGAGCAGGTCGCTGTAAAGATTGCCGTAGGTTACCGCTCCGGCCGCGTCCACGTGCCGAGTTCTCAGCAAAATCAGGATTGCGATCCAAATCCCTTGATAAGTCAACGCCGTGCCGGGCACCCCCTTCTTGTTCAGGGTCCCAGTCGATTTGAAAAAAAGGCCATCTCTTGCCATCGCATACGTGACACGCGCGCCGGCCAGGATCAATCCATTGTTGCAGCCAAACGTGGAAATGATGATCGCTCCCGCCATGAGCATCGCGCCGGTTGGCCCGAAAATGGCGTTCAAGGCCGCGCTGGCCACGCGATCATCTGGCGCGGTCTGAATCTGCACCAGTGGCAACGTGCAGAGATAGGCCAGGTTCGCGAGGCAATACAGAGTGATCACGATGATGGTGCCGAAGGCCATCGAGAGGGCCACGTCGCGTTTCGGGTTCTTCACTTCCGCGGCTGTAAAGCCGATGTTATTCCACGCGTCCGCCGAAAACAGCGAACCGACTTGCGCCACTCCATATGCCACAAACAGGCCGAAGACGCCGCTCGCTGCGGTAATGGTCGGCACAAAGCTCTTCAGAAAACTCGCGCCCGGCTCAATGGTCTGCGCGTTGCGAATTGTCCAGAAGTGGCTGAAATTCTCGGTGATTGCCCCGGCATTTCTCCCTACAAAAATTCCGAGGAAGATTAATCCCACGAGCGACAGAGTTTTCGCGCTCGTGAACACGTTTTGGATCAGCTTGCCGAGCCGCACTCCAAGCGTATTGATGAACGTCAGAAACACGATCATCAGGACGCCCACAAACTGCTGAACCGACAGGCTGATGGCATATTTCGAACCCAAGGCAATGGGGTGAATGATCCAGACACTCGGTGAAATCGCCGTCCACAGCACACCCAAATAGCGCGCAAAACCAACGGCCACAGCCGCGATGGTTCCCGTCTGAATCACGAGGAAAAGCGTCCAGCCGTAAAGAAATCCCCAAAGCGGTGAGTACGCCTCGCGCAAATAAACGTACTGACCGCCCGCATGCGGAAACAGCGCGGCCAGTTCGCCATAAGAAAGCGCCGCGGAAATCGTCAGCAATCCGGTGAGAATCCACGTGAGCAGCAGTCCACCTGCGGAGCCCGTTTGCCGCGAAATATCCGCAGCCACAATGAAGATGCCCGATCCGATCATCGAGCCCACGACGATCATCGTGCCGTCGAACAACCCGATGGCCCGCACAAATCCAGGCTCCGATTTTGCTCCGGTGTCCGCGAGAGGATGCGTTGTGTCCGCCATTTCGACGAATACCTCAGGTTGACGCCGCGTGGCTAGCGGGGCCCAACAGGTCGATGTATTGCCGGGCACGCGCCGCAGGTTCAGGCGCGCGCAGGATATCGCTGATGACCGCCACGGAATCAGCCCCTGACTCGATTATCTCAGGGGCGCGCTGCAACGTAATGCCCCCAATAGCTACAATTGGTTTATCAGTTAGCGGCCTGACCTCTCGGATGAACTGCGTGCCAACCACTGGATCGAGGTTTGACTTTGTGCCGGTCGTAAAGATGGGTCCGACGGCAATGTAATCCACGGATGATGCGGCGGCCCGCTCGAACTGTTCGAGGTTGTGCGTGGACACTCCCACCAGTTTCTCCGCCCCAACCACGCGCCGCACTTCCTCCACGCCTAAATCTTCCTGGCCGACGTGAACGCCATTTGCTCCCGCAACGGCCGCGACATCGGGGCGGTCATTCACCACAAGCGAAACTCCCAGCGGTGAGAGCAGCAAAAGCAGTTTTTTTGACGTTTCGAACAGTTCGCGCGCGGACGCCCGCTTATTCCGATACTGAAGCAGCCGGACACCGGCAGTGGCAAGCTCTTGAGCGCAGTCTGTTTCGGGAACGGTAAGCAATGCTGCGTCTAATATCACATACAACCGCGGTAGAACAAGGCGCTTCAACGTTTATTTTCCGTTCGTCCCGAGCAATCTTTCGATGAAGTGGGTATCGAACTTCCCCGAGCCAAACTCCGGGTCGGCCAGAATCCGTCGATGTAGCGGTATCGACGTTTTGATACCCTCGATAACGAACATTTCAAGCGCCCGCTTCATGCGCCCAATGGCTTCAGTCCGGTCGCGTCCCTTAACGATCAGCTTTGCAATCATCGAATCGTAGTAAGGAGGAATGACCGCGTCGGCATAAGCGGCCGAATCCACGCGCACGCCTGTGCCTCCCGGCGCCTGAAACGTGGTAATGCGCCCCGCCGACGGCACAAAGGTCACCGGATCCTCGGCGTTGATCCGGCACTCGATAGCGTGGCCGGAAGCCATAATCGCACCGGTGGCATCTTCCATTTTCTCGCCGGCAGCGATGCGAATCTGTGCCTTGATTAGATCCACTCCGGTTACGAGCTCCGTCACGGGATGCTCGACTTGAATACGCGTATTCATCTCGATGAAATACATCGCGCCGTCCTGATCCATCAGGAATTCGACGGTCCCGGCGTTGGTGTAACCGATCTTTTCGAGCGCCTTCACCACTTTGGTGCCAAGCTCCTTGCGCTGTTTGGGGTCCACGACGGGTGAAGGCGATTCCTCCACCAATTTCTGGTGACGCCGCTGGATGCTGCATTCGCGTTCTCCCAGATGGACCACTTTCCCATGCTGGTCGCCGAGCACCTGAAACTCAATGTGCCGAGGATGTTCCAGGAATTTTTCCGCGTAAACGTCCGGCGTGCCAAAAGCCTGCTGCGCCTCGCTGCGCGCCGTCTGGTACGCAGACAGAAGCTCTTCCTGTTTACGCACCACGCGCATTCCGCGGCCGCCTCCGCCCGCGGAGGCCTTTAGAATGAGCGGGTATCCGATGCGCGCCGCCTCTTTCGCAAGCTGCTCTTCCCCGTCAACAACGCCCTCGCTCCCCGGAATCGTAGGCAGGCCGGCGGTCTTCACTTCCCTCCGCGCGCGGTCTTTTTCACCCATCATTTCGATGATTTCCGGCCTCGGCCCAATAAAAGTAATTTCCGACGCTTCGCAAACTTTGGCAAAGTTGGCGTTTTCCGAGAGGAATCCATAACCCGGATGAATGGCATCCACATTCGTAATTTCTGCTGCGCTGATCACCTGAGGGATGTTCAGGTAGCTTTCGCTGCTACGCGCAGGCCCGATGCAAACCGCCTCGTCTGCAAATCGAACATGCAGGGAATTACGGTCCGCTTCGGAATACACCGCAACCGTGGATATACCCAATTCCTTGCAGGCGCAGATGACCCGCAAAGCGATTTCCCCGCGATTGGCAACTAGGATTTTCTGGAACATGGTCTGGCGTGCCGGCTACTTTTTCCGGCTCGGACGAATGCCAAAGAGAGGCTGCCCATATTCAACCGGCTGTCCGTTTTCCACGAAGATTCGCATGACTTCGCCGGAGACGTCGGATTCAATCTCGTTCATCAGCTTCATCGCCTCTACAATACAGAGGACGTTTCCCGTCTCCACGTACGTGCCTACTTTTACAAAGGCCTCCGTCCCGGGGCTGGGAGATTCATAGAAGGTCCCGACGATGGGGGATTTAACCAGATGCAGATCTTCCGAGGAACGCGCCTCCGGAACTTCGCCGGACGGCGCCCGCGGGGCCTCCGGCGATCCCGGAACGATAATCTCAGGCGCGGCTACCGCTCGGGGTGACCCAACTATTACCCCTGCCGAAGGCTTTCGCAGCCTTATGCTCAGATCACCCCTAGTGTATTCGAACTCTTCGAGATTGTGCTCCGTCATGAACTGAAAGAGCTGTTCGATCTGTTGGATTTCCGGATTGCCAAACGACGGACTGGACCTGCTCGGCTTTTTGCGTTTCATGCCTTTTTTAGATCTCAATGAGATTCCGCGGTGCGCGGGTCAGTACTTCCGTACGGCCAGCGTGAACGGCTACATCGTCCTCGATTCGTATGCCTCCGATGCCTGCAGAATACACACCGGGCTCAATTGTGATTACGTTTCCCGGCTCCAGGCGCTTTTTTTGCCCTCGCGCCACCCTGGGATCTTCATGCACTTCGAGTCCAAGCCCGTGGCCCGTACTGTGAACAAAAAGATGGTCCAAACGATAGCCGGCCAGGACCTGCCTCGCCGCCGCGTCGACGTCCCCGCAGGCCGCGCCGCTCTTTGCCGCTGCGATCGCAGCCGCTTGGGCCTCCAAAACCGCGCCGTACCAAATCCGGATGCGTTTTGGCGCCCGCCCCATGTACACTGTGCGCGTTATGTCGCTGCAATAGTGGCCGAGTATAGCACCCAGGTCCAGCACGACCAACTCATTTTTCCCCAGTCGTTTGGCCGTAGGACGCGCATGCGGCAGTGCGGCTCGCTCTCCGAACGCGACGATCGTTTCAAAGGCCGGCCCCGACGCTCCTCTCTTTCTCATCTGGTATTCAATCTCGGCCCCCACTTCAAACTCGCGTATCCCCGGTTTCAGCAGGCCGATTGTGGATTGGACCACTTCACCCGCCAGGATGGCCGCCCGTCGCATTTGTGCCAGCTCTGTTGCGTCTTTGCGCATGCGCAGGCTCTCCACTCTGCCAGGAGCTGAGATCCACCTCACCCGCGCTCCGGCAGCCTTGCGAAGACTTTGAAGCTGCCCCACCGTTATCTGACTTGCATCAAACCCCACCCGCCGGGACCGGGAATCCCTCAAAAACTGGCCGACGGATTCAAACACGGACCCCTTCTGCTGGATTACGCGGACTCCAGACATTTCTGCCCGGCCTTGCTCCATGAATCTTCCGTCCGTGATGAAGGTAGCGCCCTTCCCTGTCACAATCAGAGCGCCAGACTCCCCAGTGAACCCTGTCAGGTAATACCAGTTAGCGGGGCTGGTTATCAGCAGGGCGTCGATTTTTGCGTTACGGAAGTCTGCTGTCAGGTTGTGGCGTCGCCGATGCAAAGGTGCCCTCATAAAATAAAACGAGGAGACTGTGGTCTCCTCGTTTTATTCCTTATTTGAAACGCCAATTCCCCAAGCTACCCGGGAATGATTCGCGGCGTTAAGAAGAAGAGCAGTTCCTGGGATGACGTCGAGACACTGGTACGCTTGAAGAGGTGCCCGATCAGCGGCAGGCTGCCAACGACAGGCACCTGAAAGATATCTGTGCGTTGACTGGACACGATGATCCCCCCAATCACCACCGTTCCGCCGTCCGCCACCGTCACTTTGGTTTCCGCGGCTTCCGTGTCTAGAGCCGGAATTCCCTGCACTCGCGGGATGCCGGCGTCGATCTGGGTGTTCTCCACTAGCACGTCCATGAACACGGTGCCGTCCGCGGTGATCTGCGGAGTGACCTCCAGTTTCAGCACGGCGTCTATGAACTGCACAGAGATCGTATTGTTGATGGTAGTCTGAATCGGAATCTTAGTCCCCTGCTTGACCGCCGCCTTTTCGTTGTTCTGAGTAATGATCTTGGGCTTCGATAGCAGCTTGCCTACGCCCTTCGATTCCGCCGCGGTAATCATGAAATCTAGGGCCAAGTTGGCCGATGTAAAAAGGTAGCTCACGCCGCTGGTGGGAGCGTTCGCACCAAGGTTCGTCACCAAGGGCATTTGAACGTTCGCCTGCTGGGGCGCCTGGCCAGCCACGGGTGGCTGTGGCACCGGTGGCGCGCCGAAAGTGAGTGCCGGTGAAGTGGAAACACCAGGCGTTATTGTTCGAAAGATTGGGCTCGGACCGACGGTCGAATTGCCGCCAAACACATTGTTGCCGCTGGAGGTCGCGAACGCGAGCTGCGTGCCGATGTCCCGCGCGAAGGAACGCGATGCCGAAACCACTCGCGCCTCGATTTCCACCTGCTGCGACTTGCGGTCCAGGTTGCGAATCAGGTTATCAATGATCGGAATGACCGATGGAATATCACGGATGATCAGCTGGTTCGAACGGTCATCGTACAGTATGTCGCCGCGCGAGCTAAGGAACTTCTTGAGCGTCGGCGCCAGCGCCGCCGCCTTAGCGTAGCTCAGTACCCGGGGCACAGTCACCGGAGCGATCGCTTCCGCCTGCGCTTTTTCCAGGTCGCGCTGCGTCTCCGCTTCTTTCTTTAACGTATCGCGTGAGGCGATCCTCAGCACGTTCCCGCTGAGTTGCTTGTCGAGACTGTTGTTCTGCAAAACGATGTCGAGTGCCTGGTCCCAGGGCACTTCATCCAGAACGATGGTGAGGCTCCCCTTGACCGCAGGATCCAGCACCACGTTGAGTCCGCTGATTTCGTGAATTAACCGGAAGAAGTCCTTGAGGTCCACGTCTTTCAAGTTTACGGAAATCGGCTCGCCCGTATACTTGCCCGTGGGCGCCTGCACTGCCGCCGGTGCCTGTGCCGCCTGGGATGCCGCCAACGTCGTGGCCGCCGTGTTTGCCTGCTGCACCGCTTGCTCGGCCGCCTGTTGCGTCGTGGAATTCGGGCGCACAGGTTCGTTTTTCTCGCTCAAAGATGCCAGAGTGAATGAGGGCTGGGTCAGTTCGCTTGGCAAAGCGAAGCGAGGAGCAGAAATCTTCAAATCCTTGGATGAGCCGCCCGCAGCCGTGCGGGGCGATGCTACGCTGTACTTGAATTCCGGCCGCGCCTTCTCATTCTGCTGCGACGTCAACGTCGTCGAACCGGACACCGGTTGCATTGGAGTCGTTGACGTATTTTCAAAGTAGATGACCACCGCTCCGCCGTCGCGCGCAACCCGATACGGGCTCGCCGTCGTAAGATCCACCACCACCCGCGCCACATCCGGCCGGTATTGTCCGATGCGCACTCCGCGCACAGGGGCGGAAATCCCGGGGATGACCGTCTTCTGCACGGCTAACCGGGCTCCCACAAAATCCAGCACCAGGCGATCCGGGTTCTGCATGCGGCCGGCGTGAACCTCGAGCCGTCCCTCGCCTTCCACGCGTACAGCCGACCGTTCCGGCGCCTGGGTAATAGCAACACTGGAGATGACAGCGGCAGCCGCCGTCGCGCCAGCGGGCGCCTGCGTCTGTGCAAGCACCGGGCTGCTCGCCAGTGCCATGCTTGCAAGGATCAAGTAGCCATGCCGAAGGGCCGGCCAATTCGTCTTCATTGCTGTTCTCCTGGACTGGAGTAAATTCGTTTGTTCACTTGCCGTTCGACGGGTTTTCCAAAGGCATCTTTTCCTTCTTCATGGAAGGAAACGCTATCCATCGAAATCTTTTCCACGCTGCCGTCATACAGCCGGTCGCCTTCGCGCAGGAAATACGTGCGCGCTTGCGGATTTGAAACCACCGCGATCATCCCATTCGGGGAACGCACGATGCCGTCAAGGCGCAGCGTGCTGACCTGCAGACCCAGTTTGCCCGGCGGCAGATTCGGGCCTCCCGCCTTGTTCTGCCTCCCGATTAAGGATTCGAACGGATCGCGCCGAGCCTGTTTGATTTCGCTCGCTGCAGCTGCCGGTGCGGAACCCGGAGTGGAAGCCTTCTCAACCGTCCTGCGAGCCGGTTTGGCTGCCTTAGCCTTGCCTGGCTGTTTCGCGCCCGATTTGGCTCCAGTTTTGGCTGCGGGGTTGCTAGCCGGCTTGGCCGCCTGCGCTGCAGGTTTCGCCACGGGCGTTGCCGGCTTCGTCTGGGCCGGCGTCGCCGGTTTAGCCGCTTGAGGTGCGGGCTTGGTCGCGGCCGATGCTGCAGGCTTGCCCGTTTGCTGCACGGGCTTGCCGGCATCCGCCTGTGCGGACTTCGCACTATTCGGCGTGGACGGCTTAGCCTGCGCCCGCAATCCGGGCGTCGCTGTCGCAACCAAAATCCCTAGTCCGAGAGTTATCGCTGAACGCATAGTTCGCTCATTCCCGCTCAGGGTTTTCCAGCCGCACCGGCTGCAGGCTTAGCTCCGGCTGCCGGAGCCGCACCCGTATCGGCGGGCTTGGTAAAAAATGTTGTTGCCGTGAAAATTCCAGACACTGTTGTCCCCGGGCGCACCGCGTACTTTGTGCCTTTTGGCTTGTCTGGATCGTCAAACGTCAGGTCGCCCACATTAATAATTCGTGACAGGCGGCCCAGTCTCCCGAAGAAATCCAGGATATTGAAGTACGGGCCGTCGGCCTGCACCTCAAACGGCATTTCGTAATGATATTCCTTGGGAACCACGGCCTGCGCCGTCAAGCGCCTGATCTGCACATTCGACGCGCTCGCCGCTCCCTGCAACAGCCGGATAAATTCGTCAGTTTCTTTTTCTTCCGGCACGATCGTTTTCAGCGTATCCAGTTGCTTGGAAAGCGCGTCCATCTGCTGCTTCAGTTCTCCGTAGCGCTGCTTGTAGACCTGCAGCTGCGTGACTTCCTGGTTCAGCTTCGTGCGCGTCTGGACGGCGGCATCCACCTCGTCCCGTTCCCTTGCAATCGGTGAACCAGGCACGTAAACGCCGACCAAAACCAGCACGACAGCAACCGCCGCAGCCACTAGGGCCTGCATGATCACGGACATATCTCGAAGCGGATTGGCCATGGCGCTCCCCTTATCCTTTCTTCGCCGGCGTCTTCGCAGCCGCAGCAGGAGCCGGTGTATTGGCCGGCCGTGCCTGCGCTGCGGTGGGCGGAGTGATTTCAGCTGATATCTGGAACACGAAGGTCTGCACCGCCGTATTCTTATCGTCTTGTTTTGTTTCCTTAATTTCGACTTTCTGGAAATACCCGGACCGCTTCAGTGCGGTAATAAAGTTCGCAACTGAGTTGACGGACGCGGACGAGCCCTCCATCGAAAGCGTTGTGCCTTTGCGGATCATTTCCGTCAGCCACAGGTTTTCCGTCCGCGACACCGTGTTGGCAACCATGTCCAGCAGTTCCTGCCCGCCCGTGCGGTCGCGCTGCAACTGCTCGATCGTCGAAACACGCTGCTGCAGGACGGCCTTCTGCTTCTCGAACGCTTCCACTTGCAGTTTGGTCTGCTCGAGGTCCGTCTTCTGCGCTGTCAGTCTTTTGATTTCCGCGTTTTCCTTGTTCAGCTGGTTCTGCCACGTGTAATAGAAGAATCCCAGAACCAGGGCGCCGAGAACCAGCCCTGCTCCGATGAACACCGCAGGAAGCGCTCCGCCCGCATCCACCGTCGAAGGAGCACGCCGTGAAGCCTTCGGCCGAATTTGTCCAAGAAGGTTTATGCGAATCATGGCTAGTCAAAGCTCCTCAGCGCCAGACCTACGGCAATAGCCAGCCGCGGCGCCATTTCCCGGATCTGGTCATCACTGTGCTTGCCGGGATCAATCATTACTTTGCGGAAAGGATTCAACTCTTCCACCGGCATCGCGAATTCTTCCCGCAGCAAGTCCACCAGCCCGGGAACGCGCGCCGTTCCCCCTGCCACCACGATTCGCTGGATGTTCTCGCCGCTGGCTGTCGCCCGGAAGAAGTCGAAGGTCTTTTGAATTTCCAGCGTCAGAATGTCGGAAACGCTGCGCAGTATCTGTTGTTTCTGCTCGTCGGTAACGCTCGGCAGCGAATCGCCCCTCTTCAGGCGTTCCGCGTCCTCGAAGCTGAGGTCCAGTTCCTTCTGCAGCGCATCCGTATACTGGTTGCCGCCCACGCTGACGTCGCGCGTGAACAGCGGCACCCCGCCGCGCACAATGTTAATGTTCATGACGCTCGCGCCAATGTTCAGCAGCGCCACCGTCTGCCCCGCATCCGGTTCGTAGTTGATTTCGAAGCAGTTCTGCAGTCCGAAGGCATCGATATCCACCACCACCGGCGTCTTTCCTGCCTGCGCCAAAACGTTGGTGTGGTTCAGAATCTTGTCTTTCTTCACCGCCACCAGCAGAACATCCATCTGCGAGTCCATCGACTCCAGCAGTTGATAGCTCAGGTTCACGTCCGCGATATCAAATGGAATGTGCTGGCTGGCTTCGGAAGGAATCCGATCGTAAAGTTCTTCCTCGGTCATCAGCGGCAGCGGAACGCGCTTCACGATTACCGAGTGCCCTGATACCGACGTCGCCACGTTTTTCGTCTTGATCCGTTGCGCGTCGAAAATCTTGCTGATCGCATTTGCAACCTGCGGTGCATCCATGATGGCGCCGTCCACCACCGTGTCCGGGGCCAGCGTTTCCATCCCGAAGCTCACGAGCTCATAGCCGGACTTTGCCGATTTCAGTTCCACGGCCTTAATCGAACTCGACCCGATATCCAGTCCCACCAGCTGTCGGCTCTTTTTTCCGAGTCCAAGCATTTCACGGCCCCTTTTCTAACCGGCGTTCCTGCGCCCCGCGCCAGACTAACGGCGTCTCGCGGTCGCCTGGCTCATTTTCCGCTCCATCCAGCGGTCCAGGATCGTTTTACGCAGTTTCCAACGGTTGCCGAGTTTAAACGCGGGAATTTCGCCTTCCGTGATGTAACGGTACAGCGTATCCGGCGAGATGCCCAGATACTGTGACGCTTGCCGCACATTCATCACTTCGCGCGATTCGCTCACGAGGAACGCCACCCCGGCATCCAGATGAAGCACAAAAATTAGCCACCGTGAGTTGCGCCGACCTGCGCTGCGAAGGTTGGAGGGCACAACCCGTGGAAGCTTTATGACATTCTACCACTCCGACCGTCAAGGGAATCTATAGGGCTGTTGTCCTATCAATACGGGTAGTTCTAGGCATTTCGGGGGGTATTCGCCGCTAGTACCTACCCAGGTTGGGGGCTATTCCTGCCGCTGCCACTATTAGTTGCGGTTTTGAGCGCTCCGCTCCCTGTCCGCGAGGACGGTTATCCTTTGCAATCAGCGCTTTTTCCACAGAAAAGTACTACTCGCGCCTTCCGATTGCGGATGCACTGCCCTCCTTATTTTCTTCTCGTCGAATCCGGCCGTGACATGCGCACGAGCCCAGCGCCGCACTCCCGCGTCACTTTTTCTCACGATTTATCCAGCGACAACGACCTCCACAGCCCATCTACCCGCTTCTTCGTCTCTTCATCCATCAAAATCTCGTCCGGCCAAGGCCGCGTAAATCCTTCGGACGCCCACTTGCGCGTCGCATCAATCCCCATCTTCGATCCAAAGTCTTGCATCCGCGCTGCGTGATCCAATGTATCCATCGGCCCCAGTGAAAACTGCACGTCCCGCTCGGGGTCCAGCGCACACAGCGTCTTCCAAACCACTTCACTGTAGTTGTGAATGTCAACGTCGTGGTCCACCACAACGATCACCTTCGTGAACATCGCCTGCCCCAGCGACCAAACCGCATTCATGATCTTCCGCGCGTGCCCGGGATACGACTTTCGAATCGCCACGATCATCAAGTTGTGAAAAATTCCCTCGGCCGGCATCGCCACGTCCACGATTTCCGGATACTGCATCTTCATCACTGGCAGAAATACGCGCTCCACCGCGTATCCCATATAGAAGTCTTCCTGCGGCGGCGGCCCCACCACCGTCGTCAAATAAATCGGCTCCTTCCGCCGCGTCACGCATTCCACGTGAAAGACCGGGAACTCCCCTTCCAGCGAATAAAAGCCCGTGTGGTCCCCGAACGGCCCTTCCGTGCGCATCTCATTCAGATTGACGCAGCCCTCCAGCACAATCTCCGCGTTCGCAGGCACCTCCAGGTTGTTGGTCTCGCAGGTCACCATCTCGACTGGTTCGCGCCGCAAGAATCCTGCGAACATCATCTCGTCAAGGTCCGGTGGAATCGGCAGCATCCCGGAAAGCGCGGTCGCCGGATCGGCGCCGATCGCCACGCTCACAGGAATTCTGCCTTCCGGATTCTTCGCCCTCGCTCGCCGAAAATGCTCCGCTCCATGCTTCTGCGTTTGCCAGTGCATTCCCGTCGTGCGCTCGTCGTAAATCTGCATGCGGTACATTCCCACGTTCCGCTTCCCCGTCTCCGGATTCCTCGTAAACACCAGCGGAAACGTGATGAACCGTCCCCCATCCTGCGGCCAGCACTTCAGAATCGGGAAATCAAGCAGGTTGACATCGCTTCCCTTCTGCACAACTTCCTTGCACGCGCCCGTCTTCACGCTCTTCGGGAAAAACGACCCTAGCTCCGCCAGCTTCGGCAGCATCTTGACCTTGTCGAAAAATCCCTGCGGCGTTTCCATTTTCAAGAATCCCTGGATGCGCTCGGCGACCTCCTCCAATCCGTTCACTTCCAGCGCCAGCGCCATCCGCCGCACGCTTCCAAACGCGTTGATCAGCAGCGGATAGCGCGATCCCTTCGGCTTTTCGAACAGCAGCGCCGGGTTACTCCCCGGTGGGACAGGTATTCCTGCCTGTCCGCCCTGCTGGCCGCACATGACCCGCTGTACCACTTCCGTAATCTCCAACACCGGATCGACTTCCGTGCGAATGCGCTTCAATTCCCCTTCCTTCTCCAGCCTCCGCACAAACTCCCGCAAGTCCGCGTATGCCACCGTGCTCTCCTGTAGCCGCAAACTGTAACACGAACCCTCTTGGGTTCTCGCCTGTAGCAATCCTGCGTTCGCATTTTCTCGTAGACGTTCCTCGCAACACTCGCTGCCAGCCCGGATTTCCTGCCACGCAAGCGCCGCACTCAAGGCTAGAAACTCCGCCATTGTCATCCTGAGTGCAGCGAAGGATCTCACCCGATCCACAACCCTTTCGCATTCTCACTCGCACTCGTTTCACCCTGACACAATCTGTCTCAGACTGAGCAAATTCGCCGTCAGCATATCGCCTACTTGATTTTGACCTCTCCTCTGACGCTTTCTAAGCGCTGTATTTGCTGGAGTTTACGGACATCCTCATTCTGGTCTTCATCTCAGTGTCCCCCACGCGGTTGGCATCGCAATTGCACTTCTCCCTCTGGCACGGAATCGTCTGTTCACACACCATTCGTGCGCTTTTTCGCTACTAAGCTCGGGAATCGTTGCACCGTCCCCGGCACCCAGTTTCGTTGCCTTATAAAGGAGTCGCCGCCTTTTCAAGGAGGAAGGTCGCAAACGCAACTTACGCCGGCAACTAATTCGTTTCAGTTGCCTGGCGCATCGACCCGACATGCTGCCCAACATGCTAAATGCCCTACACATCATCCGGCTTGATTATTTGTCCTGCGTTCTGACCGTTCTCGCCACCGTGCTCATTGGCAAGAAGCTCTGGCAAGGCTGGGTCGTTGCCGCCGTCAATAGCGCCGTCGTCTGTGTCATCGGCGTCCGCACCGCACAATTCGGATTTGTCCCCGCCAATCTCCTTTGCATCGCCCTCTACACCAGCAACCTCGTCAACTGGCGCCCCAAAAAGCAAAACCAGTAGTTTCGAGCGCAAGCGGCCCCGCGGTTAGTTGCGTACCGCGCACGTCAAAACCCCACTCAGACCGGACGGAATGATAATCTCACGGCGCATATCCTCTTCAGCAATCAAGAGTAAAGACTGTCGATCGCATCCGTGGTCCGATGGGAGAACATCTTTGCGACGAGGTACATATGCGAAGAGTGCTCATAACAATCCCGATTCCCCGTGTGACCGCGCATATCCCAAAACAAACAAAGCACTTAAAGTAATCCTGTTGAACCTCTTTGATAATGTCCCCTTCCGGCCTCGATAGCAATGTCCCTAGACCGCACCCTCCTGCAGGAGGATGCGGTGAAGAGCACAGCCACGAGCAGCGGAGAGTTGCGACGTGTGGAAGTATTCGGGCAGGTCGCCGGCGGGTCGTTGCGTTTGGTGATTCGGTCGGGACTGTCAACCTTGTCGGCCCCGTTCTTTCACGGGTCACTGGACATGGATCACGATCTACGTTTCCCCCGTAGTATCCTATGGGTAGCCTTATGAACCGCGTCTACCTCGATTTCAACGCCACCACGCCGGTCGAGCCGCAAGTGCTCGACGCCATGCTTCCCTACTTCTCCGCCGAATTTGCCAACGCCGCCTCGATCCACACACCGGGCCAACGCGCCCGCGCCGCGGTCGAGACCGCCCGCGAACAAGTCGCCGCGCTGATTGGTGCGCGCCCCCAGGAAATTGTCTTCACCAGCGGCGGCACCGAATCCGACAACCACGCCATCTTCGGTGTTGTAGGACAGGCATTCTTGACAGTCCCCACTTCAAGAAATGCAATCTCTTCTCCTCACGGCATCACCACCGCCATCGAGCACGAAGCCGTCCTGAATGCTTG
>WNET01001401.1_pt1 | contig 17839 bp, 14 predicted proteins | sample 5399911 | NCBI WGS metagenome assembly WNET01 (sample SAMN13153333, study PRJNA577476) | soil metagenome | isolation source: 40 cm grassland meadow soil pre-rain plot 2 | place: USA:California | collected 2015-09-08 | reverse complement strand
CCACGCCGACGGGCGAACATAAACTTGCCGGTCTCGGGGTTCGGTACCTGAATCTCCACTCAGTCGTCTCGGGGTCTGACATGATCGCCAGGTCCCAGTACCGAAGGAAAGTTTATCGCCCCTCTCTTGGGTCTCGGGAATCATGGAGAACGGCACGGTGCGAATCGGGTCGATCGTGATCGACGTCGACGACTTCGATCGAATGTTGTCTTTCTGGCAGGCGGCGCTTCGCTACGTGCCAGGTAGGCCGCCCACTCCCGGAGACCCGTTCGTGATCTTGAAGGACCCGGAGGGAAACGGGCCCAACCTCTCGATCGATGGGATGCCGCCCGAGCGAGGCCGATTGCATCTCGACCTGTACACGGACAACCAGGAAGGTGAGGTCGAACGGTTGCTGGGCCTCGGCGCGACCCGCTACCGGCCGAGGGAGCCGGGAGAAGACTTCGTAGTCCTCGAGGATCCCGAGGGCAACCTGTTCTGTGTCGTCGACACGAAGGGCTCTTGAACTGGCCTGCGCAAGGTCTTTGGGAGTCGGCCGCCGTCCGCCAGACATGTTCCTCCGGTTCTCGCGCTTCCGGTTCAAGGAGGGCAAGGAAGCCGAAGGAGTCGATATTCTCCGGAGACATTCGGCGGCGATCAAGTCGGCACCCGGTTGCCGAGACGTCTGGCTGGCGCAAGGCCAGCATCCCGCGACGGAATGCGTGGTGGTCGCCTTGTTTGAGAACGAGGACTCGTTGCGGCGCCTCGAGGGGAAGCTCCGTTCCGATCCGCTGCGCGGGGGCGACTTCTTCGCACTGCTTTCCCTGACGACCCAGCCGCCCGACGTAACGCAGTACGAAGTCCGGTCGCAGTCGACTGGGTGCTGACGACACGCTTATGCTCGATGTAAAGCATCCGGACCGGGGGAGAGCATGGCGGCCGGTTTCAGCGCCCTTGACAAGCGAATCAATCGAGATACTGAAGCGTTGCACGACTTCCTCTGGCACGGAGAACAGAAACAGGAGAAAACCTTGATCCGTAGCTTGCGCAACGACGCCCGAGCCGCCGATTCGTTCTTGCATCTCGGAGGTCGCCTTCGTGCGAACGCGGACGCGTTGGCAAGGGACCTGAAATCCTCAGGCAATGGGGAATCGCTCTTCGAATTGCTCTCGCACTCGTGGGGCCTTGGCGCGGCGACGGTCCTCTACTCCAAGCGGAGTTACCGAGGCGCCGCGGAACGATCCAAAGGTGTCGTCTCGAGCGCCAGTATCGGAGTTTGCGCGAATGCAGGATGTTTCGAATTCGTCGAGGAATGGGAAGCCGGGAAGACTGATTTCGAAACGTACACGGGCAAGCTCGCGGGCTTCTTGGAACCGAAAGGCTACATGGACTCGGGCCAGTTCAAACGAGTCCTGAATGCGGTGTACGACTTCGCAATGAGTTGGAATGCAGTCGCTAGTAAGGCGGAGCAGGCCCTCGCCGCGCGGGCTGCCATCGAGGGCGCAGGATGGTGTCTTCTGACGAGCGTCGCGATTCGCGAACTCTTAGGGGTCCCGCCCAAGTTCTCGAGTCGTGACTTCGCCAACATCGTGGAGAGGATTGCAGTCCGGACGTAGCTAGCCTCTAAGCGATTCTGCCTGCAGGTTACACCTTGGAACGCAGCTTGGGTCGGTAGGATTTCGTGCCATCGGGGAGCTCGGTCGTCACGAAATCGCTGTACAGGTAAGGGTAGTCTCGGATACAGATCTCTGCAATCTGATTGAAGACCATTCGGATTTCGACCTCGGCCGACGGATCCGTTCGCATCTCGATCACCCATCGGAGCGTGCGGTGGTTCGCGGACCAGATCAGATTCGTCGCGATGCCATCGGGGAGGATGCGCCTCAACGCGGATGTTAGGCGTTTCTTTGCGTCCATCGGCAACGAATCCCAATCGACACGCTCCTCCAACTCTCGATAGGCTCGCTCGCTCCCTTCAACGGCCTTGCGCATGCTCTCGCTCTGCTCGTTCGTCAGCTCATCGGGTATCCAGAACCGGATATCCCTTGGGCGTACGTATCGGAGCGATTCCTGACTGATCGCGGTCCCAACTCGGTGACGAACGATTTCGTGAGTTGTGACGCGACTTGTGTTGAGGATGGCAAATGAAACCCATCCGTGCTCGAGGAGGCTGCCATCACCGCGAGAGATGACATTCCCGAAGTAGTCGGCGGCGGACTCTCGGATCTTTTTCACGTTTGGGTTCAGTCCTGGCTCGTACGACTCGTAGCAATTGCCGCACCACACGGGCTTCCTGTTCCTTCTTACAAGTATGATCCCGTTTTCAGTGGACACGCACCAGACGGGCCCTTCATAGCGAACCCATCGTCGGTGTTTGGCGTATGTGACCGGGGCACCTCGCTCACGGAGTTCCCTGATGAAATAGTATGGGTGCCCGTTGAGAGGGTAGGAATAAATGCTAGCTGCTATCCCCATTCGGATCAAGAGTTCTTGGACGTCGTCCGCCAATCGCTCGGATACCGTGTTGTAAATCCTCGTTCCGTGGGCCGTGCTGTGTCCGTCGCCCATCCACATGGCGTCATACAGAATGCGAAGCGATGAAGAGTCCAACGCCATGATTTCCCTTGGAATGGTCTTGTTCCTCGACCCTTTTCCAAACCGCCTGAAGTGGCCGGCGAGTGCTCTCCCGCCTCCCACGTGGAGGAACTTCACTTTCGGATTTCGAGGATCGGGATAGACGCCTAAAGGCAGACCGGCTTTTCTGACCGCAGAGACCATATCCGTCAGAACCGGAGCTTTCGATTGAGTGAGCCCAATTCCTCCCCCAGAACCAGGCTGCTCGTAAATGTGGCCTTCGGAAAGATAGTAGCCAGCCAGCCGCAGGTATGCATCGCGCGGGATGGTCAATCCTCCGATGGTATTGACGCGACTCCCGTAGCTGCCGTGTTGATTTGCCACCCGTTGGCTCAGTTGAGCGGGGGGGACCATGAAAGCCGACCTTCGCTCACCGTCGAAAGGGGAGCCCGCGATGCGAAACCGGTAGGCCGAGTTACCCAAGTCCCGTGCCTCGACGATTTGGAAATCACCTCCCTTGGGCTGGACGTACATTCTGTGCTCTGGGGTGACCAGGAGGCTTACGTGCTGGTGATCGATGGACAACATGTCGCCGCTGTATTCGTATCTCCAGACCTTGTGGGGCTGAAACTCGGTTGCCCCGGTCGTTTGATTCAAGGTCGCAACCATCTCGCTTCCAGTCAGGTTCGAGCTTCGCATCCACCCTACACTCGTCAGAATCTCGGTCTCTGGGTCGTAGCACATGCGCCCCGCGAACTCCGCGAGGGCTTGACCGTCTGTCCCGCGCGTGCTGACGAATCGCTCGATGGACTGAGGGCTCACCCCGATTTCTGCCATCGCTCGACGTAATGCGTCGTGATCGACGACCGTCTCTCCAATCTTGATAACTGTTGGACGAACCGCGCGCATCATGCGCCGTCGCAGAAGATGGCACACCCTCAGATAAGGGCTTCCGCCGGGTCCGCGAATTACAGCCACCGGAACAGGACTTTCCAGAACTCGACCTTCTCGGGCTTCCGGACGCCGGCGAGGACCGTCTGCTCGACATGCTTCCGCTGCGCGTCCGCGGTCTCATATCCGGCCGACATCGCGTCGTAGGGGGATAGACGCTCCAATGTCGTCTTCTCGACGAGGATCGCCTGGCCTTCTCCGACGACTTCGTCCTTGAATTTCACGACGAGTCGATTCCCCGGGACCAGGGCGATCCGATCGTGTTCCTGAGAGGACAGGTACGTCTGGTACACGTACTGTTTCCGGGTCTTTTCCTCCGCGCCGGGATAGGCGATGACGATCGTCTTCGGCGGCGCGGCGTTCGGCGGGATCATCGGCTTCTCGGTGTCGGAATCGACGAACGAAGATGAAGCTTTCTCCGGTCACAGGGCGGCGAGGACCTCGTCTGTGTGGCCCTCGACCTTGACCTTGCGCCAGATTTTCGCGATCGATCCGGCCTCGTCGATCAAGAACGTCGTGCGCTCGATCCCGAAATACTCCCGGCCGTAGAGGTTCTTCAATTTCCAAACATCGTAGGCGGTCGTGACACGTCCGTCGTCGTCGCTGAGGAGGGGGAAGTTGAGATGATACTTGTCCTTGAATTTCACATGGCTCTTGGTGTCGTCGCGGCTCACGCCCAAGACGACCGCGCCTTTCGACGTCACCCGGCCGAGGTTGTCCCGGAAGCTACACGCTTCCTTCGTGCAACCGGTCGTGTCGTCCTTCGGATAGAAATAGAGGACAACTTTCTTTCCCCGAAGGTCTTTCAACGACACCTTGCGTCCGTCGTCCGCGGGCAATGTGAAGTCCGGCGCCCGTTCGCCTACCGCCAACATCGTCGCACCGGCGCCACCCACACCACCGCTCAATTTAACGTCACCGATTCGTCGATTCGTCGTCGCGCGAACCGCAACGCCCGTCTCCGTCCCATATAGTATCAAGTCTGGTATTTCTCAACGTATCCTTTATGTAAACGGACCCGGTTCGTTTTTGTCAGCCCTCCTAGCCGAAGGTGCGGACAGGCATAATCATGGCCCGCAAGGCGTCTTCTCGAAAGCCGGCGCTGGCCCTGCCCAAGCCGTTCCGGTCGTCCACCGGGAAGGCGAAGTCCGGCCGGGCCGTGTCGGCGCCCGAGGCCGCGGGGACGTCCCAGCAAGGTCTCCTCCAGCTGTCGTTCGCGCGACACGCCCACGGGTACGGCTTCGTCGGCGCCGCGGCGTTCCTCCTGGATGCCATCCTGATCCTGTACATCGGAATCCAATCCCCGGTCCTGCCGACCGGGGTCCGTCTCGACTTCCTCGTCTGGCTCCTCCCGTCCGTCGCGGGCGCCGTCGCTTCCTGGGACGCGGTCCGGCTCAAGCGAGAACCGTATCGGCGTCACTACGAGTCGACCCACTTCGCGATGTCGGCCGTGGGCATGGCCGTGTTCTTCGTGATCGCGCTGGCGATCGTCCTCATGATCTGGCAGCAATTCCCGGGCTGGCTCGACCCCGGATGGATCTACCCGATCGCCGTCGCGGGCGTCCCGTTGACGATCATCTCCATGGGGATGACGTGGGAAGGCCTCGGATTTCGGAAGGCGGGGAGTTTCGTCTTGGCCGCGGCGACGCCGGTCCTGGCCCTCTTCCTCGCATTCACCCACATCTCGCTGACCGATCCCGCGGGCCGGTCGTTGTATGTCGTCACGCTCCTCATCGGTGCGCTATCGACGGAGTTCGCCGGCTCGCTCCTTCACATCATCGCCTCGTCGACCTCCGTCTACCAGCGGGAGATCCTGAAGGCGGACAACTCGAAGGTCGCGCTGATCCAGCAGGACTACCAGAAGAAGCGGGAAGCGCTCGATTACAAGGAGCGCGCGCTCCGCGGCCGGGAAGCCCACCTTGAGGCGTTGCAGCAAGAGCTCGAAGACCAGGCCAAGGAATTGAAGACGAAATTCATCGACGTCACCTCGCGCGAAACCGCGATCGAGAAAGGGACGAAGGATCTGCGGGACATCGACCGGAAGGTCGCCTCTGCCCGCGCAGAGATCGAGGCGAAGGCCGAGGAGATCCGTCTCCGCGACGCTGACATCTCGACGCTGAAGACGGAACACGAGAAGATGCGCCAGACGCTGAACGCGCGGGAGGCGTCGCTCGCGGAACGGGAGAAAGAGGTCAAGCGGACATCGATCGAGCTCACATCCCAACTCCGTTCGTCGGAGGCGAAGGTCAAATCGATCGAGGAACGCGAGGCCCGCCTCCAGGAACTCGAGAAGTCTTTCGACTCGAAGCGTACATCGATGCTGAAGAAGGAAAAGGAGCTGGAGCTGAAGGATTCGGAACTCCGGCTGAAAGGGGAGCAGGTCGAGGCCACCCATTCGACCGGAGCCGACGCGACCCGGATTCGCGAACTGAAAGAATGGGAAAAGAAGATCCTCGCGAAGGAGAAGGAACTCGGGAAGCAGGAGGTCGAGCTGCGGACGATGGAGACCCGGCTCAAGGAGCGGTACGAGAACGCGACTCGGATCGAGAAGCAGTTCCAGGGTCAGCGGAGGATGTTCGACGACCGCGAGTCGGAGTACGTCTCCCGGGAGAAGAAGATCTCCGACCAAGAGGCGGCCTTGCGGGAGCGGTCCACCGAGATCGAACGTCAAGCCTCGGCAGTCGAGGAGGCCCAGCATCAGCTCGACGACAAGACGAAGAAGTACGCGGAGCTGTTCAAGGACGCCAAGATGAAGGAAGCGGCCGCGGGATCGAATGAGGCGGACACCCGCCGGCAGAAAGAGAATCTCGATTCCCGGGAGCGGAAGCTGCACGAGATGCAGACGAACCTTCAGGCGGAAATCAAACGTCTGAACGAGGAGAACCGCAACCTGCTCGAGAAGGCGAAGGAGATCGAGGAGCGCGAGTCGGACCTGCAGTTGAAGTCCCTCGAATTGGAGAACAAGACCCGGGAGGGACGCGCGCCGGGCATGCGGGACATGGGCCGCGAGGGGCAACTCGAGGAATGGGAACGCCGGCTCCGGGAACGAGAAGAGGACCTCAAGCGGCGGACCTACCAGAAGGAGAAGGAGATGGAGATGCGGGAAGGCGCCGTGAAGGCCCGCATCACGACGGCCGCTGGCGAGGCGGAGGCCGAGGAGGCCATCGCCGTCGAGAAGAAGGCGGACCGCGTGAAGACCGGCACGCCGCGTCTCGACGACCTCCTGTACGGAGGGATTCCTTTCAACTCCAATGTCCTGTTCGTTGGCCCTGCGTTCGTCGGGAAGGAGGTCGCCCTCCTGAACTTCATCGCAGAAGGCCTGAAGAAGGGCATCCCCGTCATCATCATCACGACGACCAAACTGCCCATCGACATCGCCAGGGACATCGCCCCAATCCTGCCGACGTTCGTCGAGTACGACCAGCTCGGCCTCGTGCGCTGGATCGACTGCACCTCGCCGATGGCGTCTGGGAAGCCGGTGAAGGAGAAGAACGTCTGGCGCGTCAATGGCCCGACGGACTTCGACAACATCTACCAGCTCGTGGGCCAGCTGGACGAGGAGTTCAAGAAGAAACATCCGTACTTCCGGCTCGCGTACCTCACCCTCAGTTCCTCGATCACTCAGGCGGACGAGCGAGAGGCGATGAGCTTCGTCCAGCGTCTCGTGAATCGCCTGCGGCAGACGAAGGCGGTGTCCGCCATCGCTCTCGAGCGGGGCATGCACACGGACCAGACCCTCGAGGCGCTCGAACACATGGTCGACGGCGCGATCCACTTCAAGTCGGACAAGCAGAAGACGGCGCTCCAGGTCGTCGGCCTCGGCGAGGTCCAGACCCACGACTGGGTCCCGTACAAGTTCACGAACAAGGCGCTGATGATCGGCTCGTTCCAGCTCGAGCGAATCCGCTGAGCGCCTCTCTGACTACGTGGTCCGCTTGCGGAATTGCTGCGCCAACACAACGCCGGCGATCACCATGGCACCTCCCGCGATGGCGCCGAGCGTGAGGGACTCTCCGAGGATCGCGATTCCACCGATTACGGCGACGAGTGTGCTCGCGTAGATGTAGGCCCCCGCCGACGCCGCGGGGATCCGCTCCAGCGCGCGGAACCAGATGCCGTACCCAACGAACGTCGGGAAGATCCCGAGGTAGAGGACCGGAATCCATCCGCCGAGGCCCATCGTCTGGAGGTCGAGAAGAACGCTGCGTCCCGTGGCGACCAGGAGAGGGACGAGGAGGATCGTGCCGATCAGAAGGGTCCACGCCACGAAGGTGAACGGAGGATACCGGCGGAGATAGCCCTTCCCGAGGACGGCGTAGAGGGCCGAAAAGATCGCGGGCGGGACGACGGTCAAGGCGCCTTCCGACGCGCGGAACGTGAATTGGCTTTCCGGGCGAACGAAGAAGATCATGACCGCAAGGCCGGCGAAGGCGATGGCGATTCCGGCGGATGGCAGCCGCCCGATGCGCTCCTTCAAGAGGGGAATTGCGAAGATTGCGATGAACGCCGGAGCCGAGGCAATGATCAGGGCGGCGGTGCCCGCGCTGACGTTCGGATCCGTTTCTCCGAGGTTCAGGAAGAGATGGTAGCCCGTGAATCCGAAGAAGGCCAGGATGACGAGCATTGGAACATCGTTCCTCGCTGGCGGGTTTCGGATCTGGCGAGTGACCAGCAGATAGCCGACGAAGAGCACATCTGCAACGGCGAATCGGAGGAAGGTGAGGCGAATCGGAGGAAGGTGAGCGTGATCCACGACATGTAGGCGAGGGCTTGCTTGATCGCAACGAAGGCGAGCCCCCAAAACAGAATCAGGACAATCAGGGAGGCGTGCAGGGTCCAACCGCGGTCGCGCGGGGCCTGGAGCGCCATATCCGCGGAAGTGGCAAGCGCGATAAAAAGATGAGCCCGGCATTCGACGCCGGCGGCCGATTCACAACAAGTACACGTTCGGGAAGTCGGGCGACGCGGCTTTGAAGAGGTTCGGGGTGTCGGGGGAACCGCCCGAGAGACGCCGGCTCAGCTCCACTTGCCCTCGCTCCAGTAACTCCGGGTTGTATGAATACTGAATGCGCACATAGTTCGTCGCGCCGACCGACGTCTTGCGGTTGAGGAACTTCCCGAAGTCCTTCCATCCCGGAGGCTGCCGCGAGAAGACGTTCGCCATCTCGACGGCGAACCGGCCCCCGATGAAGAACGCCTTCCATTCGTTCACGTTCCGTTCGTCGAGGCGGCCCTCCACGAGTTTCGCCACGCCGTCCGCGTAGGTCGGATTGATGTATTGCCGGAATGCGTCGAGGTTCGCCAACGCCTCCTCCAGGTTTCCGACGTCCTCCGGATTCAACACGGGCTTCGGCGGGGCGCTGTACCACTTCGCCTGGTACGGCGCGTACTTCGCGGCCCCTCCTTGAATCTCCCATTCCGCGGCGGCGCGATCCACGAGGAAGTGGATACGGTTGTGCGCGAGGAGGTAGTCGAGGACGAGGGTCGTCTCGACCTTCTCGGCGATGTCGTCGACGTTCCGATCCGCGTACTTTCCGAGGTCCCTCCAGATGATCCGGTGGTACTCGTCTTTCAGGGCCCGCAGCGCCGCTTCGCGGACGTAGATGCCCCACCGATCGGGAACGAGGCGGAAGCTCACGTAGAACGCGATTGCTTCCGGACCCAGCTTGAGCATGCTCGGGAGGGTGGCCGGATCTTTCGGGACGTCCGCCCGGTACGCGGACAACGCCTCCGCGGTGAGCTCGAACGGACGGGCGCCCTCGAGGAGAGGGACCGCCCCGTGGCCCGGGACGCGCACCGACTTCGAGTCGCAGAACTCGGGATGCGCGCTGGCGAATGCCGAAAGGTCCTCCATGGCGGCCCGATGGCCGGGGCCAACTTAAGCCCTTGGCCTCAATAGAGAAGACACTCGACCAGGCGACCTTCAAGGTCTTTCGGCTGGAGCGGCGCCGGTGGCCGGAATCGAACGACCAAGCTCTCTTCCTCTACCGTGACCGCTTCCATGGCTTGCGTCATCGGGGACCCTACATCGCCAAGGATCGTGCGGGCCTTGGCCGCAAGGGCATCGGGATCCGCGTCACGGACGCGTCGTCGAGCGATTAGGCCGTCCGTCGTCCACTCCTCAACAGGGCCCAGCGCAGCCTCCGCCGCGGCAATCTCGGGAGAAAGCCACCGCAGCTCGAGGAAATCGACGAAGTCGCGGCCTTCCCACCCGCAGGTGGGCATCGCGACGGGACACCTCGGATGGAACCGACATCCGGCCGGCGGGTGCACGGCATCCGGAACCTCGCCCCGCGGCAGCACCTTCCTCCCGCGTCGCATCGGGTCTGGAACAGGTACGGCCTCCAAGAGGGCCTTCGTGTATGGATGCTTCGGGTCGGCGTAGATCCCCTTCGAGGGGCCCATCTCGACGATTCGGCCCAGGTACATGATCGCGATTCGGTCACAGATGAATTTCGCGGTCGCCAGGTCGTGTGTGATAAAGAGGTACGTGGGGCCATACCGGCGTTTCAAGTCCAGCATCAGTTCGAGAACCCGGGAGCGAATCGACATGTCGAGCATCGCGACAGGCTCGTCTGCGACGATCAGTTGTGGCTTCAGGATCATCGCCCGGGCGATTACCGCCCGCTGCTTCTGGCCTCCACTGAGGTCCGCCGGATACTTCCTGTACATCTGTTCCGCTGGAGAAAGGCCGACCTCGGTCATGATCTCCAACGCAGCCCGCTTCGCCTCTTTCTCATCTGCCGCTTCGTGGATGATGAGCGGGTCCGCGATGCTCTGACCAATCGTCATCCCTGGGTTCAGAGACGCGTGCGGATCCTGGAAGATGATCTGCATTCGCTTCCGGAGCGGCCTGAGTTCCCGTTCCTTCAGGTGCGTGATGTCCGTCCCCTCGAAGCGGATTGTGCCCGTGGTGGGCTCAACGAGTCGAAGGACCGTCCGACCGACGGTCGTTTTCCCGCATCCGCTCTCTCCGACGAGCCCGAAAATCTCGCCGCGGCGCAGCGAGAACGAAACGCCGTCGACCGCGTGGACGGCGAGGTCGCCACCCCAAAGGATCCGTGCGATCCCGGGGAGCTTCACGGGGAAATGCTTGACAAGATCTTGGACTTCCAGGATCGCGTCGGTCACAGGAAGTCCTTCCCGAAGTGGCAGGCGGCGAAATGCCCCGGGCGGTACTCGACCCATGCGGGTTCTTCCGTGCGGCAAATTTCTTGGGCGTACGTGCACCGGGGATGAAACCGGCACGCCGGAGGAGGATCAATCAGGTCGGGCGGGAGGCCGTCAATCGAAAACAGCTCTTTCGATTCGAGATGGATCGTCGACGCGAGCAACGCCTGGGTGTATGGATGGACGGGGGTCCGGAATACATCACGCACGCCGCCGAGTTCGACGAACTTGCCCGCGTACATGACCGCAAGCCGATCGCACACCTCGGCCACGATTCCGAGGTTGTGGGTGATGAGGAGGAGCGACATCTTGTAGACCCGGCGGAGATCCTCCAGAATCTCGAGGATCTGGGCCTCCACGATTACGTCGAGGGATGTCGTGGGCTCGTCCGCAATCAGGAGCTTCGGGTTCATCACGAGCGACATCGCAATCATGATCCGCTGACGCATCCCCCCGCTGAACTCGTGTGGATAATGCTTGAGACGGCTCTCCGGAATGCCCATCGACGCGAGCGCCTTCACCGCCCGCTCGATCGCTTCCCCCTTCGAAACGTCCTCGTGGGCTCGTATTGTCTCGACGAAGTGATCCTCGATCGTAAAGAGAGGGTCGAGTCGCGTCATCGGATCCTGGAAGATGAGTGCGATTTCCTTTCCGCGGATCTTTCTAAGTTCCTCGCGGGGAAGAGATGCGAGGTCCTTGCCGAGGAATCGTAATGTGCCTTCGACTGTCGTTCTCGGGGGAAGAATGCCGAGGATCGACTTCCCAAGGGTTGACTTGCCGCATCCTGTTTCGCCAACAACCCCGAGAGTCTCCCCCCGGCTCAGCTCGAACGACACCCCGTCGACGGCCTTCACGGGTCCGCGGCGGGTGCTGTAGTAAACGCGGAGGCGGGAGGCCTCTAGCACGGTGTCGCTCACGCTCTCTCCTTCCGAAGGACCGGATTGATGATGTCGTTCAACCCTTCCCCGAGGAAGCTCAGCCCGACCGTCAACAGGACGATGATGAGGCCGGGAAAGAATGAGGACCACCAGATCCCGACGCTGATCCGGCTCGAGGCGGCGGACAGATCGAGCCCCCAGTCCGCAGTCGGAGCCTCGACGCCGAGGCCGAGGTAACTCAATCCGGCCGCGGTCAGGACCGCGTCGGCCGCGCTGAGGGAGAAAATCACGGGGATCGCGACCAGGACATTCGAGGCGATGTAGCGCCAGATGATTCGGCGTGGCGATGCGCCGAGCGCACGCGCCGCCTCGACGTACAATTCTTCTCGCACCGACAGAACGTGACTCCGCGTGGCCCGGAAGTACAAGGGGATGTAAATAACAGTCACCGCGAGCCCGATGTTCACAACGCCTTTGCCAATCAGAACCGCGATCAGCCCCGCCAAGAGGAGTCCAGGAAAGGCGTAGAGCGAGTCCATCACGAGCACGAGTAGCTTATCGATTCGACCGCCGGTATACCCTGAGAACAGTCCGATCGGGAATCCGATCAAGAGGGCGAAGAACACGCCGATGGCCATGATCTCGAGGGATGTGGCCGTCCCGAACAGGACTCTCGAGAAAACGTCCCGTCCCACCGGGTCCGTCCCCATCACGTGCCAATAACTCAGCCACACGACCTGGAGGGACGCGAAGTTCAGGGAGAGCAGTCCCGTGGAGTTTCCGTCGGCGAGATGCGTAAGGCGCAACTGGAACGCGCCGGGCGTCACGTTCGCCAGCGTCCAAACACGCTCCGCAGTGAGGTCAACTCGGACGAACCGGTTCACCGTTCGGATCTCCGTCCGCTGCGACCAGGATAACCCCCGATCACTGCTGAATTCGACTCCCAGGTACTGTCCAGGCGAAGTCGCGCTTCTGTCCAAGAGCACCGCATAAGCGACAGCGGTCACCGAGTCCCGAAGGACGCGAACGCCAAAGCCCGACACGACGACCGAGTCGTTCACGGTGGCGGATGAAGCACTCCGCCCGTCGATCGATTGACCATATGTCATGTTCGCCCACCCCGAAGGCGCGAACGAGAAATACGTACTATTTGCAAGGACCGGGGCGTTTGTCCATGGAGGGACGTCCCTCTCGTCGACGAACGCATAGGGATCCCAAGGCGCGAGCAGGGGCGCCAGGAACGCAATCAGGACGAACGCCACTACAGCCCCCAGTCCCATCCAAGTGAGGACCGCCGGCAGACTTCGCCTCTCCTCGAGGAGAGGGAAAAGTACCCGCCCGAGAATGGAATGCGGGGGGACCCACCGGCGCAGCGAGTCGGCCAATGTACGACGAGCGGCCGTGGCCATAGCCACCTACAGCCGGATGCGCGGATCGATCATTGCGCCAATGACATCGATCACGAGACTGATTACGACGATGATAGTGGCGTAGAACACGACAACCCCCTGGATCACCGACATGTCCTTCGAGGTCACAGCGTTCAAAAGAAGGATGCCGATTCCTTCGATGGAGAACGTCTTTTCAGTGAGCACGGCACCGGCAAAGAGAATGGCGAACTGAAGACCGAGAACGGTCACTACCGGCACCAGAGCGTTCTTGAACGCGTGCTTGTACACGACGGCTCGTCCTGGCACGCCTCGGGCGCGTGCGGCCTCCGTGAAGTCCGCTGAGATCGTTCGGAGCATATTGGCGCGTACCGTTTTCGCAAAGAACCCGGAGAGCACAAGCCCCAGGGTGAGGGACGGGAGCAGGAGATGGGCAACCGCATTCACAAAGTGAGCCGGGTTGCGTTCGATCAGGCTATCTACGGTGTACATCCCCGTTCGAACCTGGCACGACGAGGGAGCCGTGCATGGCACGTCGGCGCCGCTCCAGCGGCCGTTCGCAGGGAGCCACCGAAGCCAAACGCCGAAGATCAGCTGGAGCACGAGCCCAAGCCAGAAAATCGGGATGACCCAGATAATCGTCCCAAATATTCGGACGGCGAGGTCGACCGGCTTGTCCCGGTGCGCGCCCGCCAACACCCCGAGCGGGATTCCGACGAGGGATGCGACGAGCATGCCGCCAATTGCAATCTCTACCGTTGCAGGGAAGCGGCCGGAAATCAAGCTCCAGACGGACTGGCCCGTGTAAGTCCCTCCAATCGAGACGCCGAAATCGCCGGTGAAGATTTTCCGCAGATAGGTGAGGTACTGCACCGCGATGGGTTGGTCTAGCCCGAGCTCGTGCCGGGCGGCCTCGATTGCGCTCGGAGGCGGGCTTCGGCCGCCCCACAAGGCCAGGACTGGGTCCCCGGGCAACACCCGAAGGATGACGAACACTGCCGTTAGGAGAATCAGGAGCATCGGAATTGCCAAGAACATCCGCGTCAGGATGTAAGCGAACAGAGATCCGTCACGGGCCATATGGCATTCGCGCTCAGTGCATGGCGTAGGCCAATAAAGACCTTGAGAGAAGGTGGAAGGCCGGGGGCTCAGCGGTCCCTGGCAACGGCAACAATCTCCGCCTGTAGCTCAAAGGCGACCCCAAGCGATAACAACAGCGCGTTTGACGCCGCGCACTGAGCGTCCCCGTATTTACTCTGGAACACTGGGGAAGCATATGGCAAGTCGGGAGGGATCATGCTGTACAGGGGGGTGGCTTGCCCCAAGAAGACGAGAGAGTTGATCGCGCCTCGGTCTACAGCGTAGGCGATCGCCTGCCGCACCGCCTTGTTCGGAACCAGGTTCACGTTAAAGACGAGGAACCGGATCTGCGGGCTCGATCCGTGCTTCACGGTGAGCCCGAGGCTTGCCTGGCGGTCCTCCAAGTCCGCAAGGTCTACGGGCGAGATCGTCCGGAACGCGACGTCGACGGCCTTCGTTTCGATATCCTGCTTCAGGGCAGCATCGGTGCTCTTGATGTTGATCACGACGCGGTCCATCTTCGGAATCGGGCCGATTCCTTCCGACTGGTATAGGTTCGGGTTGTAGTACGCCAAGTTTTTGTCGAGAACAACAAGCTGATCCGGGACGTGGGTCGTGAGAACGTAGGGTCCGGTCCCGATGACACTCCCGGCCGTGGACGGTTGCAAACCGTTTTGGTTGTAGGTCCACGGAACCGGAGCGGAGACGGAGAACGCCATCAGCTGGTTGAAGAAGCTGACCGGACTGAACAGGTGGAACACCACTGTCGTGGCGTCCGGCGTGTCAATCACGCCCGGTGCCGAGTCCCCTGGCAAATGGTCCGCCCGCAGGGCCCCGACGTCATACAGAAGGAACGCAGCACTGCCGTCGAGGTTCAGTCTCATCACGCGATCAATCGAGCGCTTGACGACGGACGAGTTGAGCGCCGTCCCATCCGAGAACGTCACCCCGCTCCTCAAATGGAATGTGTATGTGAGCCCGTCCGCTGAGATTCCGCCATTCGCGCGTGAAGGGACTTCCATCGCGAGTCCCGGAAGGAGTGTCGTGTTCTTGGCGTCGTAGACCAAAAGCGTGTCAAAGACCTGGTTAATCACTTCGATCGACATGAAGTCGTATGCACTCGCGGGGTCGAGGTTGATGATGTGGTCGGACGTCGACGCATTCAGCTGCGTTGCTCCCGGCTTGTTAATGATGAACCACTTGAACGACACCGGATGCAATTCGACGTTCTGAACGCCGTTTGCGTAGACCGCCTGAGCCGGAGCCGAAAAGAGCGGGACGTAGGGCACATCCTCGGCGAGCGCAGCCTGGATCTTCGTGAACCGGTCCGCCCTAACGTTCGGGTCGCTGGTGCTGGCTTCATCTCGCACCCACTGGTCAACCTGGGAATTGTTGTAGAAGGAGCCTTCCGACTTGGCACCGGCAATGCCCATGAAGGGCGAGATGTAGTCATCTGTGTCGAAATAGTCCGGGTACCATCCGAGGAGGAACATCGGCATCCGCTGGTTGACCCAGTTCTCTTTGTAGACGGTCCAGATGTCGGACTTAAGGGTAATCTGGAACCTGCCACAAGTCGAGAGGCTGTTCTGGAGGGCTAGTGCGACCGCGACCTCGGTGCTCCCGTAATGGTTGCTGTTGTTGTACCAGAGTTGAATAGGTATCTTCGATGCGGCCGGTTTTGGAATTAGGGCGTAGGCACTGACCGCAATCAAGGCGATGACGAGGATGACCACGAGCACAATCAACATACGACCTCGGCCACCGGCAGCTTGGACCGGCGGTGCAGCGGGTTCCGCCAAAACTTTCTCCTCCCTCAGGTCGGGCGCGACTCTTGCGCCGAGCCTCCGAGTCGGCACGAACGGTTCGACCTTATTTAATGGTTTCTCGTGCCGCGAGAAAATCGTCGAGACGAGGACGAATAAGAGGCCGTTTGGACAATCGTTGGACCAGAGACTCGACGCGCGACGTGGCGAAATCTCGTTCGTCACACAGAAACTTCCTCAGGGTCTCGGGATTGAACGCCCCGGGGACGATTTTCTCAGGTGGCACGACAGGAGGGTGCAAAAAGAAATCGTGAATCGCGTCGACGTTGTCAGAGAGCGACTCACGGACATCAGCCGGGAGTGACGAAAGCGTGTGATGTTGACGCAAGAGTCGAACGGCGGTCTTGGGTCCGACGCCGCGGACGCCTTCATTGAAGTCCGTCCCGATCAGGATCGCTGCGTCGATCAGTTCTTCCCGCGTAAGGCCGAGCGTTACCAAGTTCTCCTCGAGGTCGATGACCTCTGGCGGCACCGCGCGCGATCGGCCCCGGGTCGGAAGGAATTCGGTTGAAGCCACGGCAAGGAACCGAAGGAGACGGGGCGTCCCGAACAGCAGGGAATCGTAATCTTTCGAGCCAGTCGCCCAAGTCACCCCTTCGCGGGTCAGGTGAGCGGCCTGGGCTTCTCCCTCGCTCGGCGCTTGAATCCAAGGAATGCCGAGGAGAGTCAGGAGAGTCTTCGCCTCTTCCACCATCGGGCGCGTGAGGCGTGAAGTCATCACGGCCTTCGACCAAGCCGTCGCCGTGTCCCCGACGGCGATCGCCGCCCGGTACTCCCGCTCGGACTTCTCGCGGCCCTCACGTCGCCTTTGGATCTCATCCCGCTTCAACTCCGGCGGTCGCCCGTCGAACACGAAGACGGGCCGGATGTCGAAATCGGCCACGAGACGTGTCGTACGAAACGCGAGCCCGTTCAGGTGGGACGTGATCCGTCCCTTCGAATCTTGCAACGGCTGCCCATCGCGGGTCCGCATGATCGAGAGGAACTGGTACAGTTCGAGATTCCCGTCCACCGCGACCGTCCGTCCCCGGATCGCCTCCAGGCTCGTTGGATGACGCACCGTGATCGATGTGAGCAGGACGCCCATGTGCAGGGGTCCCGAACGCATCGCGCGTTATGGCTTCTCCGCCACGTCCAATGGTCTGATTTGGAAATTCCGCTACCGGGCAGTCGTCGAGAACGTCCAAGCGTCCCGATTCGAGAGGATCGCCTCGAGTCGACTCAGAGCCTCAGTCTTCGGGAGGCTCAGGAAGAACTTCCCGACGTGTTTGCAGAAATCTTTGCGATCGACAAGCTTGCCCCAGTCCTCGCAGTCGTGGATGATCGTCCGTGCGCCTGGATCGAGCTCCACCCGGTAATCCTTCACACGCGCGAGGATCGTGTCGCCGTCCCGAGAGATGTCGACATCCCGCGAATCGATTCGCTTCGCCCGGTCCAGGCGGTTCGGGTCCATGAATCGCTGAAGCACCGCTTCGACAAAGGCATCCTTCGGCGCGTCGGCGCCAAAGTCCTCGAGCGTGAGCGACCGGAGGCGGACTTAGTTCTCCGGCGCGTAGCCGTGGAAGTGGTTGTTGAAGAAGCCGTACACGGTCTCCGCCTGGGAGCCGACCTGCTGGACCCGAGGCACCCAGGACTTGAGCTCGTCCTCTCCGTAGCGGTAATTGTACCATGGATCCTGTCCGTGGCCGTGCCACCGCAGGTACGCCATCGCGGACGTCACGTGCAGATCCGGAGGGAGTAGCGGCTCGTCCACGATCGTGTACGCGACCCCTGTGGCGCGCAGGAGGTCGAACGCTTCCATCGTCATCCACGTCTTGTTGCGGGGTTCGAGCGCGAATGTGAAGTCCCGGGGCAGGATGTCGAGGAAGCGATGGATCGTCGCTTCCTGGAAACGGAGCCGCGGAGGGAGTTGCAGGAGGAGGGGGCCGAGCTTTCCCGCGTCCAGGAGAGGCCGCATCAGTTCGCAGTAGGCGAGCAGGTCCTTGTCCGCGCCCTT
>WNET01000345.1_pt1 | contig 17870 bp, 18 predicted proteins | sample 5399911 | NCBI WGS metagenome assembly WNET01 (sample SAMN13153333, study PRJNA577476) | soil metagenome | isolation source: 40 cm grassland meadow soil pre-rain plot 2 | place: USA:California | collected 2015-09-08 | reverse complement strand
ATGGCGGCCTTTCTCGCCTCGTGCGCCAGTGAACCGACGGTTGATCAATCCGCGCCGGCGTCGTCGCCGCAAGCCCGCAGTCCCGCGCCGCAAGCCACGCCTGCGGCTCAGCAGGCACTGCGTCCGGCTGCAACCGCCGCTGCCGAGCCGTCGAAGCGCAGCATTTACTACGAGTTCGATCGCTACGATGTAAAGGACGAATACCGCCAGTTGGTGGAAGCGCACGCGCGCTACCTGCGCGAGCATCCCGGGGCGCAGATCGCGGTTCAGGGTAACGCCGACGAGCGCGGCAGCCGCGAATACAACCTGGCTCTCGGCCAGCGGCGCTCCGAGGGCGTCAAGAAGATGCTGACCCTGCTCGGCGCCACCGATCGACAGATCGAAGCCACCAGCTTCGGCGAGGAAAAGCCGAGGGCCGTGGGACACGACGAGGCGTCATGGGCGGAGAACCGGCGCAGCGACATCGTCTACGAGCGAGGCAAATAGCCGCCGGCGTCGGCTTGTGCCTCGCCCTGTCGGCGAGCGCCGTGTGCGCGGCCGGCAAGGCGCCGGTGTGGGCGCAGCTCACCGCGGACCAGCAGACCGTCCTGCGGCCGTTGCAGCCGGAATGGGACCGCCTGCCCGAGGTGCAGCGCCAGCGCCTGCTGGCCGCGGCCAAGCGCTACCCCAGGATGTCCCCGCAGCAGCAGCAGCGCTTTTCGCAGCGCCTGCCGGGCTGGACCAAGCTGACCCTGGAACAGCGCAACCTAGCGAGGAAGCGCTATGCGCAGTACGCCAGCCTGCCCAGGGAGCGGCAGCTGGAGATCCTTAAGCGCTGGCACGAGGAGCATCCCGAGGAGCCTAATCCAGCGCCTTGACCATGTCCTCGACGACCTTCTTCGCATCGCCGAACACCATCATGGTCTTCTCCATGTAGAAGAGCGGGTTGTCGAGGCCGGCATAGCCGGTGGCCATGCTGCGCTTGTTGACGATGACGGTGCGCGCCTTGGCGACGTCGAGGATCGGCATGCCGTAGATCGGGCTGCCCGTTTCGTACGCGAGCGGGTTCACGACGTCGTTCGCGCCGAGCACCAGCGCCACGTCGGTGTCGGGAAACTCGCTGTTGATGTCCTCCATCTCGAACACCTGGTCGTAGGGCACTTCGGCTTCGGCAAGGAGCACGTTCATGTGCCCGGGCATGCGCCCGGCTACCGGGTGCACGGCATAGCGCACGCTGACCCCTTTCGCCTGGAGCTTTTGCGCCAGCTCCTTGACCGCATGCTGCGCACGCGCGACGGCGAGGCCGTACCCTGGCACGAAGATCACGCTCCCGGCATTGGCGAGGAGGAAAGCGGCGTCCTCCGGCGAGCCTGAGCGCACCGTCCTCTGCTCTGCGTCGGTCGCCGCGGCGCCCTCGGCGGCACCGAAGCCGCCCAGGATCACCGAGATGAACGAGCGGTTCATCGCCCGGCACATGATGTAGGACAGGATCGCGCCCGAGGAGCCGACTAGGGAGCCGGCGATGATGAGCATGGCGTTGTTGAGCGAGAAACCGATGCCGGCGGCCGCCCAGCCCGAGTAGCTGTTCAGCATCGAGATCACCACCGGCATGTCGGCGCCGCCGATCGGGATGATGATCAGCACGCCGAGCACGAAGGCGATCGCGGTCATTGCCAGAAACGGCGCCCACAGCTTGTCAGGCGCAAGGAAAAACGCGGCGCCGAGGCCGATCATGACCAGCGCGAGGACCAGGTTGAGCCAGTGCTGAGCGGGGAACACCACCGGCGCCGAGGAGAAAAGGCGGAAATGCTTGCCGAGGCCCGCCAGCTTGCCGAACGCGATCACCGATCCGGAGAACGTGATCGCGCCCACGAAGGTGCCGATGAACAGCTCGAGCTTGTTGCCCCTGGGCAGGGGATCGGGCACGCCGAAGGCGCTCGGGTGGTCCACGGCGGCGACGGCGATCAGCACCGCCGCCATGCCTACCAGCGAGTGCATCGCGGCGACCAGCTCCGGCATCTGCGTCATCTGTACCCGGCGCGCGACGATGGCGCCGATCGTGCCGCCGATCAGCATGGCGATCAGGATCAGATCGACACGGCCGCGCGCTACGACGGCGATGGTGGTCAGCACCGCGATGGCCATTCCCGCCATGCCGAAATAATTGCCGCGGCGCGCCGTGGTCGGCGAGGACAGCCCTTTCAGCGCCAGGATGAAGCAGATCGAGGCGACCAGGTACCACAGCGTGAGCTGGTTGGCGCTCATTTCTGCTTTTTCCTGAACATCTGCAGCATGCGCTGCGTCACGAGGAAGCCGCCGGCGACGTTCACCGAGGCGAGCGCGACCGCGATCACGCCGAGCACCGAGCCGAAGTCGACCTCGGCCGGCGCGGCGGCGAGGATGGCGCCGACGATGATCACGCTCGAAATGGCGTTGGTGAGGCTCATCAGCGGCGTGTGCAGCGCCGGGGTCACGTTCCAGATGACGTGGTAGCCGACGAACACGGCGAGCACGAACACCACGAGGTTGATGACGGTGGGATCTACGGGTCCGCCCATGGTCAGCCTTTCTTGAGCACTTCGCCCTGCGCGCACGCCAGCGTGCCGGCGATGATCTCGTCCGCGCGGTCCAGCTTGAACTCGCCGCTCTTCGGGTCGAGCATCAGGACCAGGAAGTTGTAGAGGTTGCGCGCGTACAAGGCGGAGGCGTCGGTGGCCACGGTCGCCGCCAGGTTTTCCTGCCCGATCAGCTTGACGCCGTGTTTCACCACCGTCCTGCCGCGCTCGATGCCCTCGACGTTGCCGCCCTGCTCGACGGCGAGATCGACGATTACCGCGCCGGGCTTCATCGCCTTGACGGTCTCTTCCTTGATGAGCCTCGGTGCCGGCCTGCCGGGGATCAGCGCAGTCGTGATCACGACGTCCGCCTGCAGCGCCCGCTGGTGCACCAGCTCCGCCTGGCGGCGCATCCAGCCGGGCGGCATCGCTCGCGCGTAGCCGCCGACGCCTTGCGCGATCTCGCGCTCCTCGTCGGTCTCGTACGGCACGTCTAGGAACTTCGCGCCCAGCGATTCAACCTGTTCCTTGACTGCCGGCCGCACGTCGGAGGCTTCGATCACCGCCCCAAGACGCTTCGCCGTCGCGATCGCCTGCAGCCCCGCCACGCCGGCCCCCAGGATCAGCACGCGCGAGGCCTTCACCGTTCCGGCAGCGGTCATCAGCATCGGGAAAAAGCGTCCGCTCTGCGCCGCGGCGAGGACGACCGCCTTGTAGCCGGCGATGTTCGCTTGCGAGGACAGCACGTCCATCGATTGCGCGCGCGAAATGCGCGGCAGCCACTCCATTGCGAATGCGGTGACGCCGCGCCTGGCCAGCGCCTCGATGCCCGCAGCGTTGAACGGATCGAGCAGCCCGATCAGGATGGAATTGCTCTTCAGCAAATCCAATTCGGCGTCGGTGGGCGCGCGCACTTTCAGCACGATCTCGGCGTCGTACGCTTCGGCCGCGGAGCCGACTACCTTGGCGCCGGCAGCCGCGAAATCGGCGTCGCGGATGCTCGACCCTGCACCGGCCCCCGCCTGGATGCGCACCTCGTTGTTCGCCGCCAGCCGCTTCACGGTCTCCGGATTAGCGGCAACACGCGTCTCGCCCGCGCGCACCTCGGCGGGCACGCCGATTCTCATGAACGCTTCTCCCAGGGAAGTTGGGGCGAAATTCTACCGCGGCCTGCGCGCGAGGCAACGCTCGGCGAGCTCGAATGCCGCATGCACTGCAAGAGCGAGCGCCGCCGCCGGCAGCGCACCGGCGAGCAGCACGGTGTGGTCGTTCAGCGCCAGGCCCTGCGCGATGCGCTCGCCGAACCCGCCGGCGCCGATGAAGGCGGCGATGGTCGCGGTGCCGACGTTGATCACCGCCGAGGTCTTGACGCCCGCCATGATGGTCTCGCGCGCAAGCGGCAGCTCTATCCTGTAAAGAATATCCTTCGACAACAGGCCGAGCGCCGTTCCCGCCTGGAGCAGCCCGCGCGGCACTTGCGCGAGTCCGGCGTGCGTGTTGCGCGTGATCGGCAGAAGCGCATACAGGAACAACGCGATCAGGGCGGGCCACAGCCCGATCCTGCCGGTGAGCGGGATCAGGAACGCGAGCAGGGCAAGCGACGGGATCGTCTGCACCAGTCCGGTCAGCGCGAGCACCGGCTGCGCGAGCCAGCCGACCTTCGCCGCCAGCACGCCGAGCGGAACGCCGATCAACGCGGCGACCACCAGCGAGCCGAACACCAGACCGAGATGCTCGGCGAGCAGGCGACCGGAGTCCGGCGCGAACAGGGCGGCGCGCAGGGTCCGTTTCGCTGCCGGGCCGCCGCCAAGGTATTCGCGCGCCACCTCGCCAAAGGGAACCTTGTCCAGCTCGGCGCGCGCGTTGAGCCGCACCATGGTCCGGCTGTCGATGCTGTTCTGCAGCCGCGCGAATTCGGCGAACGCCTGGGGATAGCGAACCGGCGCATCGGCGCGATGCAGCAGCACCGCATGGTAGGCCGGAAAGTAGCCGCGATCATCGGCCAGCACGGCTATGCGGTAGCGCTCGATCTTGGCGTCGGTCGAGTAAAGATCCATGACGTCGATCTCGCCGGCGGCGAGCGCCTCGTAGGCGAGGCCGTGATCCAGGCCGCGCGGCTGCTGCGGCAGGCCATACGCCGCCTTCAGTCCCGGCCAGCCGTCGCGGCGCCCGAGAAATTCATGTGAAAATCCCAAGCGCAGCTCCGGCAGTCGCGTCAGATCGGAGATCGCTCGCAAGTCGCGCCGCGTGCCGAGCGCATAGCTGTTGCTGAACCCTAACGGCGTGGACGCGGCCAAGCCGAGCCGGGCAAGCCGGCGATTGATTTCGGCGAGCTGCAGCCTTTCTTCGGTGCGCAGGATTTCGTTGCTGATCGTGCCGGTGTATTCCGGATAGACGTCGATGGCGTCGTTCTCGAGCGCGGCAACTAGGATCGCCGTATTGCCGAGCCCCGCCTTGTGCTGGCCGCGTGCCGTCCGCGCGAGGATCTCGCCGAGGATGTACGACTCCGTGAACCGCTTCGAGCCGACGCGGATCGGCTCCTGCGCGTGCACGGAGCCGGCCGCAACCAGCAGCAGAAATACGCCTAGGCGGCGCGTTCCCATTTACTGCCAGGAGCCAGGAACTGCAGCCGCGCGAGGCTCGCGTACAGGCCGTCCTGGCGCATGAGCTCGGCGTGCGTGCCTTGCGCCACGATCGCCCCGCGCTCCATGACCACGATGCGGTCGGCATGCTGAACCGTGGCCAGCCGGTGCGCGATGGCAAGCGTCGTGCGGCCGCTTTCGAGCGCCTCCAGCGCCTGCTGGACCATGCGCTCGCTCGCCGCATCGAGCGAGCTGGTGGCCTCGTCGAGCAGCAGGATCGGCCGGTCGGCGAGCAGCGCCCGGGCGATGGACAGCCGCTGGCGCTGCCCGCCGGAAAGCGTCACGCCGCGCTCGCCAAGCACCGTGTCGAGCCCTTGCGGCAGACGCTCGATGAATTCCAGGGCGAATGCCCTCGCGCATGCCGCGACGACTTCCTCGCGCCTCGCCTCCGGGCGCGCATAGCTCACGTTGTCGAGCACGCTGGCGGCGAAGATCACCGGCTCCTGGGGCACCACCGCAACGAGGCGCCGCAGCGCTCCCGGGTCCATCCTGCGGATATCGGTGCCGTCGATGCGCACCGCACCTTGCTGCGGATCGTAAAACCGCAGCAGCAGCGCAAAAACCGTCGACTTTCCAGCCCCGGACGGGCCCACTAGCGCCAGGCGCTCGCCGGGCGCGGCGCGCAGCGAAAAGCGTTCCAATGCCGCGATCCCCGGGCGAGCCGGATAAGCGAAGCGCACGTGGTCGAACTCCACCGCCCCAAGGGTGCGCTGGGCAAGCACTGCGGGCACCGGCGGTGCGACGATCTGCGCACGCGTGTCGAGCAACTCCATCAGCCGCTCGGCGGACCCGGCTGCGCGTTGCAGCTCGCCCCACACCTCGGACACGGTCCCCGCCCCGCTCGCCACTACCGACGCATAGAACACGAACGCCGCCAGCTCCCCGACCGTGATGCGCCCCTCGAGCACGTCGTGCCCGCCGATCCAGAGAATGATGGCCACCGCGCAAAAGGCGATCAGCATCACCGAAGAGATCAGCCAGGCCTTCTGCCGGATGCGCGCCACGCCGGCGCGGTACGCCGCCTCGGCGTGGTGCGCAAAGCTGCGGCGATCGGCGTCCTCGTGCGCGTACGCCTGCACCGTGCGTATCTCGTGCACCGCCTCGTCGACGTAGACGGAGACGTCGGCCACCCGGTCCTGGCTGCTGCGGGAGAGCCGCCGCACGCGCCGGCCGAGCAGCAGGATCGGGACGAGGGTCGCCGGCACGCCGAGCAGCACCAGCAGGGCCAGCTTCCAGCTGGTGACGAACAGCATCACGGCGGCGCCCGTCATCATCAGGAGATTGCGCACAAACATGGAAAGGCCGTAGCCGATCACCTGCTGCAGCTGCAGGGTGTCGTTGGTCAGGCGCGAAATCACCTCGCCGGTGCGGGTGGCTTCGAAAAACGCCGGCTCGAGACCGAGAATATGGTCGAACACTGCCCGGCGCAGATCGGTGATGACGCGCTCGCCGGTGCTCATCATCAGATAGAAACGGAACCAGGTGGCGACGGCCAGCACGGCAGCGACCGCAACCATGGCGGCGAGCGCCTGGTCGAGAAGCCGTGCATCGCCGCTGCCGAAGCCGTTGTCGACCACGTGCTTCACGCCCTGGCCGAGCGCCAGCACGCAGCCGGCAGCGACCACCAAGGCGAGCGCCGCCGCCGCGATGCGCGCGCGGTACGGCACCAGGAAGCGCGCGAGACCGGCTACCGATTTCGCCGGGGAACTCACCGGCCGTAGAACCGGTACTGGTTGCGGCCCAGCTGCTTGGCGCGGTACATCGCGGCGTCGGCGTTGCGCAGCAGCGCATCGCCGTCGCCGGCGTCGGTCGGGTAGAGCGAAATGCCGATGCTCGCCCCCAGGGCAAGCGTCCGGCCGTCGACGTGAAACTCGGCCGCCAGCGCGTGCAGGATCTTGTCGGCGACGATCTGGCAGTCGGCCTCGGCGTTCACCTCGGAGATGACCACCACGAACTCGTCGCCGCCGTGCCGCGCCAGCGTATCGGCCCTGCGCACGCAGGCGGCAAGGCGCTGCGCGACCTCCTTGAGCACGGCGTCGCCCGCGCGGTGCCCGAACGCATCGTTCACCTGCTTGAAGTTGTCCAGGTCGATGAGCATCGCCGCCACCTTGCGGTCGCGGCGCTGCGCGAGGTGCACTGCCTGCTTCAGGCGGTCATCGAGCAGGCGCCGGTTGGGCAGCCCGGTGAGCGAATCGTGATAGGCGAGGAAGCGCACCGCGTCTTCGCGGTGCTTGCGCGCCGTGACGTCCTGCGAGACGCCGACCATGCGGTAAACCTTGCCGGCGGGGTCGAACATCGGCACGCCCCGCACGCCGAACCAGACAGGGTGCCCGTCGGCCGTAGCGATGCGGTACTCGATGTCGAAGGGCACGCCGCGTGCCACCGCCCCCCGTCCGGTGGCGAGGTAACGCTCGCGATCGTCGGGGTGGACCATCTGCGCGTATTCGCTCCACGTCTGCGCGGTGCCGCCGGCGAGCGCGGGCAGCACTTCCTGATTGCGGCTCCAGTGCATCCGGTCGGTCGCCGCATCCCACTCCCAGTAGTACAGATCGGCCGCATCGACGGCCAGACGCAGCTTCTTGATTTCCTCCGTCACGTCGGCGAACGCCACGAGCGTGCAATTCTGCGCCGCGCGGCTTGACAGCCGGCACCAGAGCCGGGAACCGTCCTTGCGGCGCAGCTCGACTTCGCCTTCGAGCGCGTCGCTGTCCGCCAGGGCAGCGAACGGCTTCCCGGCGAGCTCGCCGGGCGTATAGCCCAGCATCTGCTCGAGCGTGCGGTTGCAGCGCGCTATGCTGCCGCGCTCGACCAAAGCGATGCCGACCGGCAGCAGGTCGAACAGCGATTCGTCCTCGGCCAGCAATCCGGCGTCGGTCAAGCGACTTTCTGTACTTCGACCAGGCAGTCGTAGAAGGTCGCGCCGCTGCCGAGGTCGGTAGTGCGTTGCGAAGTGACGTTGTTGGCGTTGCCGCCGTCGCGCGAATATTTTTTCCACCACACCGACGGCGCGACCACCACGCCGGGACGCGGCTTGCCGTTGACGCGCGCCCGCAGCGTATAGCCGCCGCGGTCGTTGAAGATGCGCACCAGATCGCCGTCGCGGATGCCTCTGCGCTCCGCGTCGCTGCGATGCATGTCGAGATGCGGCTCGCGCTCGAACTCCCGGAACCGCGCCAGGTTGGCAAACGACGAGTTGAGGAAGTGCCGCGCCGGCGGCGAGATGAAGGCGAGCGGGTACTTGCGCGCGAGCTCCGTGTCGGCGCCCGGCGCCTCGACCGGCGGGTTGTAGAACGGCAACGGGTCGACGCCCTGCTTCTCCAGCCACTCGCTGTAGAACTCGCATTTGCCCGAAGCCGTCGGGAACCCGCCCGCGGCGAAGGGGGTGAAGCGCTCAGGCAGCCCGAGCTTTTGCCAGCCGGCTTTCTTGAGCGCGTTCCATTCGATGCCCCGCATGGCCTCTTTCGAGGAGGCAAGCGCGGTGCGGCAGATGTCCTCGTCGGAGTCGCGGAAGCACGGCTCGTCGAACCCCATGCGCGCCGCGAGCCGGCGAAACACCTCGGAATTCGGCAGCGATTCGCCGACCGGCGCGATCGCCGGGTTGTTCGCGAGCACATACAGGTGCCCGTAGGACTTGTGCACGTCGTAATGCTCGAGCTGCGTGGTCGCGGGCAGGACGATGTCGGCGTAGTCGGCGGTATCGGTCTGGAAATGGTCCAGCACGACGGTGAACAGGTCGTCGCGCGAGAAGCCGGCGATGACCTTGTCGGAGTCGGGGCACACCGCCACGGGGTTGTTGTTGTAGACGATCATGGCGCGCACCGGCGGCTGCGCCGTGGTCAGCGCGTCGCCGAGCTGCGACTGGTTGATGACGCGTGGCCGCCTTCCGGCGAGCAGGTCGGCGCGCTCGAGGGCAGCGTGATCGAAGCCGTAGAAGTCGGCCGTGCTGAGGACGATGCCGCCTGGCGCGTCGCGCCACGCGCCGACCAGCGCCGGCAAGCAGGCAATGGTGCGCGCCGCAATGCCGCCGCCGGTGTGGCGCTGCATGCCGTAATTGAGGCGGATCGCCGCCGGCCGGATGCCGCCGTATTCGCGCGCAAGCTGCACCACCTCCTCGCGCGTGATGCCGCAGGTCTGCGCTGCCCAGTCGGGCGTATAGCGCTTGACGCGTTGCGCCAGCGGCTCGAAGCCGACGCTGTGCTTTGCGATGTAGTCGCGGTCGAGCATTCCCTCCGCGATCAGCACGTGCATCACCCCGAGCGCCAGCGCGCCGTCGGTGCCCGGGAGCAGGGCGATGTGCTGGCTGCACTTCTCCGCAGACAGGCTGCGGTAGGGATCGATGGCGATCACCTTCGCGCCGCGGCGCTTCGCCTCCTGCACGCGCGACCAGAGGTGCAGGTTGGAAACGATCGGGTTCGCACCCCACAGCAGGATCAGCTTCGATTCGTCGAAGCGCTCGGGATCCATGCCGACCGAGCCGCCGAGGGTCGCCTTGAGGCCGAACTTGCCCGCGGTCGAGCAGAGCGTGCGATCGAGGAGCGATGCGCCGAGCTTGTGGAAAAAGCGCCGGTCCATCGAGCTGTACTGGACCATTCCCATGGTGCCGGCATAGCTGCAGGGCAGGATGGTCTCGGGATTCTCCGCGGCAAGCGCCTTCAGCCGCGCCGCAATTTCATCGAGCGCCGCGTCCCAGGTGATTCTTTCGAACTGCCCCTTGCCCTTCGGCCCGACCCGGCGCATCGGGTAAAGCAGCCGATCCGGAGAGTAAGTCCGCTCCAGGTAGTACGCGACTTTCGTACAGAGCGTGCCGTCGGTGAACGGCATGGACGGATCGCCCTGGATCTTGGTGGCGACGCCGTCCTCCACCGTCACCAGCATGCCGCAGGTATCCGGACAGTCGTGAGGACAGGCAGCGCGTACGATCTCGGCGCTCATGGCGTCATTTTACGCTCCAGCGCGTCATCGAGAAGCTCGATCCAATGACGGACCGGAGTGTCGGTGCCGGCCTGCAGGTGGGAAAGGCAGCCGATGTTGGCGGTGGCGATGCACAGCGGCAGGCCTTCGTGGAGGGCGGCCAGCTTGCGCGCGCGCAGCTCGCCGGCCATCGCGGGCTGCAGCAGCGAGTACGTTCCCGCGGAACCACAGCAGAGGTGAGCGTCTCGCACCGAAGTCAGCTCGTAACCCGCCCGCGTGAGCAGCGACTCGACGCGGCCGCGGATCTGCTGGCCATGCTGCAGCGTGCAGGGAGATTGGAAGGCGACGCTCGCCACTCCGGTGCGTTGCGGAATCGCGTCCACGGGAATGACTTCGCAGAGATCCCTGGCCAGGGCGGAAATGCGCGCCGCCTTCTCGCGATACTCCGGGTCCTGCGCCAGCAGATGGCCGTACTCCTTGACGGTCACGCCGCAGCCGCTCGCCGTGACGACGATCGCCTCGATGCCGTCAGCTTCGAGCATCGGCCACCACGCGTCGATGACCGCGCGCATGTCATCGCGCCCGGCTTCCTGGCGATTGAGGTGGAAGCGAATGCCGCCGCAGCAGCCGGCGCCGGGCGCTTCGAGGAGCGACACTCCGAGCCGGTCGAGAACCCGCGCCGCCGCGGCGTTGATGCCGGGCTCAAGTGCCGGCTGGACGCAACCTCCGAGCACCAGCATCTTTCTCCGATGGCGCGGCATCGGCCACGGCCCGGAAACCCGGGTTTTGGCGGGTATTTTCATTTTTAACGCAAGCGGCAAGAACGGCCGCAATAGACGGCCGAGCGACAGCGCGGCTGCAAACAGGCCGGTGCGCGGCAGCAGGAAAGACATCGCTGCGCGTTGCAGCCGGTCCCACGGTGTGCGCCGCGTGCGCTCTTCGACCACCCTGCGGCCGATATCGACCAGCCTTCCATACCGCACTCCCGAAGGACAGGTGGTTTCGCAGGCGCGGCAGGTGAGGCAGCGGTCCAGGTGCAGGCGCGTGCGCTCCGTCACCTCGGCGCCCTCGAGAGCCCGCTTGATCAGGTAAATGCGGCCGCGCGGGCTGTCGAGATCATCGCCGAGGATCTGGTAAGTCGGACAGGTCGCGGTGCAAAAGCCGCAATGCACGCACTTGCGCAGGATCGCGTCGGCTTCCGCGCCTTCGGGCGTGTCGCGGATGAAATCGGCGAGGCCGGTCTGCATTACATCTCGGCGTAAAGCCGGCCGGGATTGAAAATCCCCGCCGGATCGAAAGCCGACTTCAGCTCGCGGTGCAAGCGCATCAGCACCGGGTCGAGCGGCGCAAAAGCCGCCGCCGGCTTGGCGGCGGCCCGGAACAGCGTAGCGTGGCCTTTGGCGCGCTGCACCGCCTCGCGCACGGTACGGGGCGTCGCGTCGGACTTGAGCCAGCGCAGGCCGCCACCCCATTCGATGAGCTGGTTTCCAGCGAGGGCCAGCGGCGCCGTCGGCGGCGGCACCGCGATGCGCCATAGAGGCTCAGGGCCGCCAAAGAATGGCGCGGTGTGCTCGCGAATGGCGCTCCAGAGCGCTTCCCCTCCCCTTTCGCCCCCCATTTTTTCTGCCGCGGCGCGCACGGCAGGTGCCGCGCCCGAGAGGCGCACGTGCACCTCGCCGTCGTGCCACGCGCTCGCAGAGATCGGCAGCGGCAGCCCCGCCCATCGGTTCAGCGCCTCGATGGCGCGCTCTTCGGGCATCTCGAAGCGCAGGGTCAGCTCCGACGGCGGCCGCGGCAGGACCTTGAGCGAAGCTTCGGCGATCAGTCCCAGGGTGCCGAGGGAGCCGGCGAGCAGCCTCGACACGTCATAGCCGGCCACGTTCTTCATCACCTGGCCGCCGAAGCCGAGGACGCGTCCGCGGCCGTCGATGAGCCTCGCGCCGAGCATGTAATCGCGCAGCGCGCCAGCGCTCGCGCGCCGCGGCCCCGATATCCCGGCTGCGATGCACCCCCCGAAGGTCGCGCCGGCGCCGAAGTGCGGCGGCTCGAACGGGAGGAACTGCCCGCGCTCGGCGAGCGTGGCGTCCAGCTCGGACAACAGCGTGCCGCAGCGCGCAGTCACCACCAGCTCGGTCGGCTCGTAGCTGACGATGCCCGCGAAAACGCGCGTATCGAGAACTTCGCCGCGCAGCGCATTGCCGTAGAAGTCTTTCGTGCCGCCGCCGCGCAGCCGCAGCGCGGCGCCGCGGCCCGCGGCATCGCGGATGCGCTCCTGTAGCGTCTGCAGACTCAAAAGCGCGGCAGCTCGGCGTGCGGCAGCTTGCCGCCGCGCACGTGCATGCGGCCGTACTCGGCGCAGCGCGCGAGCGTTGGCACCGCCTTGCCCGGGTTGAGCAGGCGCGCAGGGTCGAACGCGGCTTTCACCGCCTGGAACATCTCGAGCTCGTCGGGCTGGAACTGCACGCACATCTGGTTGATCTTCTCGACGCCGACGCCGTGCTCGCCGGTGATGGTGCCGCCCACCTCGATGCACTTCTCCAGCACCTCGGCGGCGAACAGCTCGGTGCGCCGCAGCTCGTCGGCGTCGTTCGCATCGAACAGGATCAGCGGATGCAGGTTGCCGTCGCCGGCATGGAATACGTTGGGGCAGCGCAGGCCGTACTTCGCCTCCATCTGCGCGATGAACTGCAGAATCTCGCCGAGGCGCTTGCGCGGAATGGTGCCGTCCATGCAGTAGTAATCGGGCGAGATGCGGCCGACCGCCGGAAACGCGGCCTTGCGGCCGGACCAGAAGCGCAGCCGCTCGGCCTCGTCGCGCGACACCGTCATGCGCGCGACGCCCGAGCGCTCGAGCACCGCCTGCATGCGGACAATCTCGTCTTCCACCTCTTCCGGCGTGCCGTCGGATTCGCACAGCAGGATCGCTGCCGCCTCGAGGTCATAGCCGGCCCCCACGAACTGCTCTACCGCGCGCGTCGCCGGCTGGTCCATCATCTCCAGTCCGGCCGGGATGATTCCGGCGGCGATCACGTCGGCGACCGCCTGGCCGGCTTTGCCGACGTCGTCAAACGACGCCATGATGACGCGCGCGCATTGCGGCTTGGGCAGCAGCTTGACCGCCACTTCCGTCACCACGATCAGCATTCCCTCGGAACCGATGGCGAGCGCGAGCAGGTCATAGCCCGGCGCATCGGGCGCCTCCGAGCCGAGCTCGATCGCCTCGCCGCGCATGGTGAAGCCGCGCACGCGCACGACGTTGTGCACCGTGAGGCCGTACTTCAGGCAATGCACGCCGCCGGAGTTCTCCGCCACGTTGCCGCCTATGGTGCAGGCGATCTGGCTCGAAGGATCCGGCGCGTAATACAGGCCGTAGGGCGCGGCGGCTTCCGAGATCGCGGCATTGCGCACGCCGGGCTGGACCACCGCGATGCGTGCGCGGGAATCGACCCTCACAATGCGCATGAACTTCGCCATGGAGAGAAGCACGCCATTCCCGGGCGGCAGCGCGCCGCCCGACAGGCCGGTGCCCGCGCCGCGCGGCACCACCGGCACGCCCATTGCCGTGCAGGTCTGCAGGACGCGCTGTACCTGTTCCTCGGTTTCCGGCAGCGCCACCACCATCGGAACCTGGCGGTAAGCCGTAAGCCCGTCGCACTCGTACGGCCGTGTGTCCTCCTCTTCCCGCAGCACCGCACGTTCAGGCAAGAAAGCGCGCAAAGCCTTGGCGACTTCACGCTGGCGCGCGAGGTCAATGCGTTCTAGAGGTAGGGCTTCGCCCACTTCAAGCCTTCGAGAGTGTCACCCTGCGGATTGTATTCGCAACCGATCCAGCCCGAGTAGCCGACGCGGTCGATGTGCGCGAGCAGGAACGCGAAGTTGATCTCGCCCGTGCCCGGCTCGTGCCGCCCCGGCACGTCGGCGAGCTGCATGTGGCCGATGCGAGGCAGCAGCCGCTCGATCGTCGCGGCCAGATTTCCCTCCATGATCTGCATGTGGAACAGGTCGTACTGGATAAACGCGTTGGGCGCAGCTACCTCTTCGAGCGTGCGCTCCGCCTGCGCGCTGCCGCTGAGGAAACAGCCCGCGACCGTGCGTTCGCTCAGCGGCTCGATCAGCAACTGCATGCCCTCGTCCGCGAGACGCCGCGCGGCATATTTCAGGTTCGACACATACGTGGCATGCAGGCGCGCGCGATCCGCGTCCGGCGGAGCAATGCCTGCCATGCAATGCACGCGCCTGCAGCCCGCGGCACGCGCGTAACGCACTGCGATTTCCAGGTCGTCGCGGAAGCGGGCTTCGCGACCCGGCAGGCAAGCGGTGCCGTGCTCGCTGCGCTGCGGATCGCCGCGCGGCATGTTGTGCAGCACGACTTCCACGCCCGCGGCGCGCGCCCGCGACGCGAGCTCCTCGGGCTTCCAGGCGTACGGGTATTGGTACTCGACGGCGCGAAAGCCGGCGTTCGCGGCCGCGGCGAAGCGGTCGAGAAAATCGATCTGCGGGAACAGCATCGATAAATTCGCGGCGAGCTTCGGCATAATGCGAGCATAGCTTGAAAAATCTCCGCTTGATCCACGTCGCGGTTCTCCTTCTCGCGCTCACCGCGTCGGGGCCCGCGACGGCTGCCGACGGCGTCGCACTGCCGTGGTGGATCTGGCCGATTGCCCTCTTTGCCGTAAGCTTCATCATCGGCATCGTCGCCGCGCTGGCGGGCGTCGGCGGGGGCGTGCTGTTCGTGCCCATCGTCGGCAGCTTTTTCCCTTTCCATCTCGATTTCGTGCGCGGTGTCGGGCTGCTGTTCGCGCTTTCCGGCACGCTGGCTGCCGGCCCGGTGCTGCTGCGCACGGGGATGGCGAATCTGCGGCTGGTCATGCCGCTGGCGCTCGTCGGCTCGATCGCCTCGCTGGCGGGAGCTGTGGTCGGGCTGTCGGTAGCGACCGACCTTCTGCAGATCGCGCTCGGCGCTACCGTAATCGCCATCGCCTTCGTGATCTGGGCCACCAAGGCCGCCGACTTCGGCGTGGTCGAGTCCGACGCGCTGGGCGAGCTGCTGCGGCTGAGGGGCGAGTTCGAGGATCCCGCCGACGGCATGCGCATCGACTGGCGCACCCGTCGCACGGCAGCCGGTCTCGCTGCGTTCGCCGCGATCGGCTTCTTCGGCGGCGTGTTCGGACTCGGCGCCGGCTTCGCCAACGTCCCTGCGCTGAACCTCCTGATGGCGGCGCCGATGAAGGTCGCGGTCGCCAGCAGCGGACTCATCATCTCGATCATCAACAGCTCCGCGGCATGGGTTTACATCCATCGCGGCGCATTGCTGCCGCTGCTCGCGGTGCCCTCCATCCTCGGCGTCATGCTCGGCTCGCGCATCGGCGCACGCCTGCTGAGTGTGACGCCCGCGGCCGTAATCCGGCGGCTGGTCATCGCCGTCATGCTGCTCGCCGGAGCGCGCGCCTTGCTGAGAGGACTGGGAATATGGACGTGAAACCGCACGACGAGCACATTCAGCGCGTGTACGCGCGCTGGCTCGATGCCGCCACGAAGACCGGGTTTGCCGCCTCGCTGTGCGCCTTTCTGCTTTACGTCTCGGGCGCCCTGCCGCCCTACGTGGCGCCGGAACGCCTGCCCGAGCTGTGGGACTTGCCGGTGGGACGCTTCCTCGAGCAGACCGGGGCCCCGACAGGGTGGAGGTGGGTCGCGATGATGGATCACGGCGACTACCTGAGCCTCGCCGCAGTCGCGCTCTTCGGTCTCATTACGCCAGTCTGCTACCTGCGCATCGTGGCGCCTCTTTTGCGGCACGGCGAGCGGCTGCAGGCGGCGCTTGTCAGCGCGCAGATCGCGGTGCTGGCGGCCGCCGTCTCGGGGCTGTTCGCCGGCGGCTAGCGGCGCGTGCTAGACTTTTTCGCTGCAAACCCGTCACACAAAGAGGGGGAAACAATGGGTGCCATCTTTCAGTCCTTGGGACGTACTATCACCGCGGGCGTCGTTGTCCTGGTTGTCCTGCTTGCTATCGCCGGAGCCATCACCGGTACCTGGGTTCGCGTTGCGGACCACAGCTGGTGGCAGTTCGCCTTCCGCTGGCTGCACGTGACCGCAGGCGTGATGTGGATCGGGATTCTCTGGTACTTCAACTTCGTGCAGATCCCGTCGATGCCGAAGATTCCCGACGAGCAGAAGCCAGCCATCAGCAAGGTGATCGCGCCCTCCGCGCTGTTCTGGTTCCGCTGGGCGGCGATGGCGACCATCATCCTGGGCCTCATTCTGGCCTGGATGAACGGCTACGTAGGACAGGCGCTGATGCTGCAAAAAAGCTTCCTCGCCATCGGCCTCGGCATGTGGCTCGGCATCATCATGTGGTTCAACGTCTGGTTCATCATCTGGCCCAACCAGAAGAAAGCCCTCGGCATGGTCCAGGTGGCCCCGGAAGAGAAGACCAAGGCGGCGCGCGTGGCGATGCTCACTTCGCGCTTCAACACCATGCTCTCTCTCCCGATGCTGTATTTCATGGTGGCGCAGTCGCACGGCGGCCTGTAGCCAGGCAGGGCAAATGCCACCACGACTGTGGCAGGTGTGGTGGCTATACGGGATTCCAGTGGGCCTGGTGGCGGCCGCCATGTTTGCGATCGCGGATAACGCTCGCGAGGCCGGCCAGGCGCACTGGGGAGACCTGCTCGATATCGCCCGTCTCGGCGTCTACTGGTTCTGGTTCCGGCTGGTCTGGAGGTACTCGCGCAACGTCGGGCTGCGCGTCTGGACTATCACGGCTCGCGCCGCCGCCGTGGCCGGGCTGGTCGCGATGGCATTGTCCTAGCGGGGACGCTCCAGCCCGCCCAGCTGGACTCCGGGCTTGATGCCGCGCTGCGCAAACCAGCCGCGGTTCATCTCCAGCGCGTAACGCGCCGGCTGCGCCGCGCAGTGAGACTGCTCGCTGTGCGGCCGCATGTCGGCGATGTTGATGATCGCGCCCCGCTCGTCCAGAAACGCCACCGAGAGCGGAATCAGCGTGTTCTTCATCCACATGCACTGGATTGCCGTCTCGTCGAACACGAACAGCATGCCGTCGTTCTGGCCGAGGGATTTGCGGTGCATCAACCCCTGGGCACGGGTGGAGAAGTCCGCGGCCACTTCGGCGCGAATGATGTGCATGCCGGCCTTAAGCTGAACCGTGGGCAGCGGTTGCGCCCACGCCGGAACTGCGATCAGCATCAGGGCAAGAAGGCGGCGCATGGAAAATAAAAAAGGCAGGGACAGGCCCTGCCTTCTCGGTAATCGAAGCGGGTTACTTCTTGTCCATCTTGTCGGTCTTCTTCTTGCCTTCGCCCTTCTTCTTCTCCATCTTTTTCTTGTCGCCTTTCTTCTGGGCCATCTTCTTGTCCTTGGCGGGCTTTTCCATCTTCTTCTCGTCCTTCGGCTGCGCGACGGCACTCGGCGCGGCGAAGGCGGAAGCGGTCACGGCCGTAAACATCGCGGCGACGATCACGGACAGCAGCTTGCTCATTTCGTTCTCCTGGTTGGTTTTCGAAAACGGGTGGACGCGACGAGTCGAGCGCTACCCGGAGCCAGTAACGCACCACCGGAAGCGCGCGTTGACCGCAGTACCACATTCCTTTGCGGGAATGCGCTAAATCATTGTTTCTTAAAGACTGTGGCCGCAGTATAATGGCGCCCCTTATGGCCTACCAACACATCAAGATCCCCCAAGACGGCGAAAAGATCCGGGTAAACAAGGATTTTTCACTCGCGCTGCCTGACCAGCCGATCATTCCCTACATCGAGGGCGACGGCA
>WNET01000344.1_pt1 | contig 17876 bp, 16 predicted proteins | sample 5399911 | NCBI WGS metagenome assembly WNET01 (sample SAMN13153333, study PRJNA577476) | soil metagenome | isolation source: 40 cm grassland meadow soil pre-rain plot 2 | place: USA:California | collected 2015-09-08 | reverse complement strand
CACATCTACGAAACCATCCTCACCAAAGAGCGCCGCGGCGATTACCTCGGCAAAACCGTCCAGGTGATCCCGCACGTTACCGACGAAATTAAGGCCACTATCAAGAAAGTCTCCGAAGGCGTCGACGTTGTGATTGTCGAAATCGGCGGCACCGTCGGCGACATTGAATCGCTTCCCTTCCTCGAAGCGATTCGCCAGATGCGCTTGGAGCTTGGTGCGGAGAACACGCTCTTTGTGCACGTCACCCTGGTGCCCTTCATCGCCGCTGCCGGCGAGTTGAAAACCAAGCCAACGCAACACAGCGTAAAGGAAATGCTGAGCATCGGGATTCAGCCGGACATTTTGCTTTGCCGCAGCGATCACCATATCCCCGCCGAACTAAAGAAAAAAATCGCGTTGTTCTGCAACGTCGCAGAGTCCTGCGTCATTTCCATGGAAGACGTGGATACGATTTACGCTGTGCCCGCCGAGCTAAGTAAGGAAGGTTTGGACGCGCAAATCCTGCGCCTGCTGAAGCTGAAAGACCATCCTTCAAACATGAAGCCGTGGCTCGACCTGGTCCACCGCATGCATCATCCGGTGGGCGAGGCTCGCATCGCAGTTGTCGGCAAATACGTGCAGCTCGAAGATGCCTATAAGAGTTTGCGCGAAGCCCTGCTGCACGGTGGCCTGGCGCACAATCACAAAACCGTTCTCGAATGGATCGAGGCGGAAGAAATCGATTCGGCTGCGACGGCTGCGGCGCGCCTGCACGGCTACGACGGAATCCTTGTTCCCGGCGGATTTGGTAAGCGCGGGATTCAAGGCATGGTGCACACCATTCAGTATGCGCGCGAGCACAAAGTGCCCTTCTTTGGAATTTGCCTGGGCATGCAGTGCGCCACGATCGAATATGCGCGCGATGTCGCCGGCTTGAAGCAGGCTGACAGCACCGAATTCGATCCGCAATCGCCGCACCGCGTGATTTATAAATTGCGCGAACTCCTTGGCGTCGATGAAATGGGCGGCACCATGCGCCTGGGCGCGTGGCCCTGCAAGCTGGAGCCTGGTTCCTTTGGGCACAAGGCTTACGGCAAACTCGAGATTAGCGAGCGCCACCGCCACCGCTACGAATTCAATCGCGACTACGAAAAAACGCTGGTCGCCGCCGGCCTGCGCATCACTGGACGCACTCCGGATGAGAATTACGTCGAAATCGTCGAGGCCCCCGACCACCCGTGGTTCCTCGGCTGCCAGTTCCACCCGGAATTCAAGTCCAAGCCTCTCGAGCCACACCCGCTCTTTGCAGCGTTCATCGGGGCCGCGCTGGAGCACAAAAAGGAACGTTTGCGTCCGGCCCCCGCCAGCGTCGCGGAACGTCAACCCGCCCCGGCGTTGCGTGCTGCGCCTCGCGCCACTGCCTAAACCGTTGCAAACCCAGCGCGGCCTGCGTAGCCTAAGTAGTTTACAGGCTTTTTCCCATCTCCTATGAACGCGACTCGCGAAATCGAACTTGGCAAGCTGCGCCTTGGTGCCGGCAATCCCCTCTTTCTGATTGCCGGTCCCTGCGTCATCGAAACCGAATCGCACGCCCGCGCCATGGCGGAAAAAATCGCCAAGGTCGCCGCCGATGCGGGATTGCCATACATCTTTAAGGCTTCCTTCGACAAAGCCAATCGGTCCTCGCTGAAGGGGTTCCGCGGCCCCGGGCTAAAGGAAGGCCTCCGTATTCTCGGCAAGATCAAGTCCGACCTGAAACTCCCGATCCTCACCGACATCCATGAAGCTTCTCAGGCCGCGCCTGTCGCGGATGTTTGCGACGTGCTCCAGGTTCCCGCGTTTCTGGCGCGGCAGACGGATCTGCTAATCGCCGCCGGCAAGACTGGCCGCGTCATCAATGTGAAAAAGCCGCAGTTTCTTTCGCCGTGGGAGATGGGCAACGTGGCGGAGAAGGTTGCCAGCACCGGCAACGAGAAAATTATTCTCACCGAGCGCGGCTCTACGTTCGGCTATCAGAATCTTGTCGTGGATGTGCGCTCCTTCCCCATCATGCAAAGGACCGGTTACCCGGTTGTCTTTGACGTAACGCATGCCGTGCAGCTTCCCGGCGGACAGGGTCACTCCAGCGGCGGCCAGCCGCAGTTCATAGAGCCGCTGGCGCGCGCCGGTGTTGCCGCGGGTGTCGACGGCATTTTTCTGGAGACCCACGACAATCCCGCCAAAGCGCTTTCCGACGGGCCCAACGCGCTGCCGCTCTCACAGCTCCTTGCCTTGCTCATGAAATTAAAGGGTCTCAGCAACGTGGTTCGCCGTTGGAGCGCGAAATGAGCCTGGACACCGCTCGGCGTGTGCTGAAAATCGAGGCTCAGGCGATTCAGGATGTCCTGGCGCGGCTGGATGCAACCTTCGAAATAGCCGTCACCATACTCTTCGCGTGCAAAGGGCGCGTCGTGGTCACTGGCATGGGCAAATCCGGCCTGATTGGACGAAAAATCTCTGCTACGCTCTCCAGCACTGGCACGCCGTCCTTCTTTTTGCACCCTGCTGAAGCGCTGCACGGCGATCTTGGGATGCTCGCGCGCGGCGACGCCATGCTGGCCGTCTCCTACGGCGGGGAAACCGAGGAGATTATCCGTTTGCTCGAAGCGCTGAAGCGCCTGGAGATGCCGCTCGTAACGCTCACGGGCAAACCCCACTCCACTCTAGCCGAAGCCAGTGACGTTGTGCTGGATGTCAGCGTGAAAGAGGAGGCTTGCTCGTTAAATCTGGCCCCCACGGCAAGCACCACGGTAGCGATGGCCGTGGGCGATGCGCTGGCGGTTTCGCTGCTGGAGCGTCGAGATTTCAAGCACGATGATTTCGCGGCGCTGCATCCCGCCGGCCGCCTTGGCAAGAAACTGCTTCGCGTCGAACACTTGATGCATGCGGGCGAATCGCTACCGCGCGTTTCAAAAGACACGCCAATGCCCGACGTGTTTCACGAAATGAGCGAGAAGGGTCTCGGCATGACCACCGTGCTGGAGCCGGACGGGCGCCTGGCAGGAATTTTGACCGACGGCGACCTCCGCCGCCTGATGGAGAAGCATCGCGGCGCGACTCTGGAAATGGCCGCGGGCCAGTGCATGACCAGGAGCCCGCAGACGATCGGTCCACATGTGCTCGCCAGCGAAGCCTTGAACCTCATGGAAAAGCGTAAGATCACCTCCATCGTGGTTACAGACGAAGCCAAAGGCGTCCTGGGCGTCTTGCACCTCCATGATTTGTGGACCTTGGAGCTGATGTAGCGACTTTCGGTCAGCTTCCGCTAATTCAGAAATAGAGGAGATGGCATTGCCTACGCGAGCAAAGAAAATCCCGGAAAAACTGGCAAGACGAGCGAAACAAATTCTCGTCCTGCTCATGGACGTGGACGGCACGCTGACCGACGGTAGTGTGACGCTCGTCTCGCAGCAGGATGGCCATGCGCTCGAAAGCAAAACCTTCGACGCTCACGACGGGCAGGGCCTCACTCTTGCCGTTACCGCCGGGCTGCGCACCGGCGTCATCACCGGCCGCGGCAGCGCCGCTCTTCGCCGCCGCTGCAAGGAACTGGACATCGAGTTCGTCTACGAAAAACAGGGGCACAAGGTCGCGGCTTACGAAGACGTTCTGCGCAAGACCGGCGCCCAGGAATCGGAAGTCGCCTTTCTAGGCGATGACCTGCCCGACCTGACCATCATGAAGCGCGTCGGGCTGGCCGTCGCGGTCCACAACGCCACACCGGAAGTGCGCCGCGCCGCCCACTACACCACCAAAGCGGATGGCGGCAAAGGCGCCGCCCGCGAACTCGTCGAGATCATCCTCAAATCCAAAGGCATCTGGGAAGAAATGATCGACAAAGCCCGCGCCTGAACCTGCGCGTTCTTACCCATAGACGCATTGTCGGTCGCCGTGCTCAATCCGCTCGACACGCTTTGCGTTACAATCTTATGGTCATGAAGCGCCGCAATCGCAAGCGAAGATCGAAAGCCAGCACGCCTTCCACAATTCCCGACAACGCGCGAACGCCTGCGGGTTCTTCCGCGATTTCTGCTGATTCGAGAAAGGCCGCGAACCATCCCGAACGTCCCGCCGATTCCGAAAACGGTGCCAGCGTTTCCGAGATTTCCTTTGATTCCGAAATGATTGCAAACTTTTCCGGCGCTTCCAGTGACGCGGAACCGGTGGCAACTTTTCCTGACACCCCTATGGATTCGGAACAGATTGCAAGCCCTCCCCCCGTCTCCAGTGATGCGGCCACTGTTGCTGCTCCTTCAGCCGTGCTTACGGGCGCAGACCGCCGGACTCATCCTCGCTACGAATTCCTTGCTGCTGCTGAGGTCGTGCCTGCCGAATCCGGTGCGCGGATGGAAACGCGCGTTCGTGATCTGAGTCAGCAAGGCTGCTATGTGGATACGAGTGACGCCCTCCCGTTAGGGACGGTCACGGAGGTTCGCATCACCAAGGGCTCGCAACGCTTCGAAGCCCGCGCAAGGGTCGTCTACTCGCGAGCGACCAAAGGCATGGGGCTGGTGTTTACGACCATCGAGCCGGAGCAGCTTCGGATTCTCGAAACGTGGCTCACCGAATCTCGCGAAACCTCCTGGCTCGCGGCCAACCGTCGCAGGAGTCAGCGCGTGTTGATGACTCTCCCCGTGCGTGTTTCTGGAAAGACCGGCGCTGGTGCTTTTAAAGAGGAGACTCGCACGCAGGCTATCAGTGCTCACGGTGCGTTGATTCACTTGTTGACGCAGGTTTACAGAGGACAGCGGCTCACTCTATGGAACGTCCAGACCAAAGCGGCGCTCGAATGCATTGTCGCGCACATTGACCGGCGTCAAAGCAATCAGCCTCAGGTAGGAGTCGAGTTCCTCCTGCCGAATCCCATGTTCTGGCATGTAGCCTTCCCGCCAAAAGACTGGACGCCTCGCCATCCGGACGCCAAATCCCGCGCAAAGTCCCGCGAATCAAGCTGAATCCACGTCCGCCGCTATTCAACTAATTGGGGGCTGCCGCATCGAACGGCCTTCCTGATTGCGCCACAAATTCCTTCCCCTTTATCGTCCTGGATTCCAGCCAACGAGAATCATTTTATCGCTGCATCCGAACGTTTTTTCGAATGCTTGCGTTAGAAATCGCCGCAAAACAGCGGCAATTCCTTCGCGTGCCAATCAAGAACCGCGGATCGAACGCACGGCTTTGTAAAAATCTTGCAACATGACCAAACATTCTTAGCCGTTCTCTCGTCATTACGGTAGCAATCCAGCTCGCGGAGTGGCTCTGAGAGCTCGTCGCACGCGTTCGGCGTGCCGGGAGTACGAGTGCCGCGTGTTGTTTTTCGACACCGCACTGCCGGCTCGTCCGCGCCAGCGTGGTGTGCTCGCGGTGCTTGCTGATTCCATGGCCGTCCTTTTTTGATTCGGTTCGGCAGAGTCTCGTGCACCGAATCAACTTTCACGTCAACAAAGGGGACCACGATGAACTTGCAACTTCGTCACGCGTACTCGCTTTTTATACCGTTGCTGCTCCTCGCTTCTGTGTTTGTAGCGTTTCAGCCCAGTTACGCAGCGCCACAATCTCAGCAGAACGCCAACACGTTCTCTCCGGGGTTGCAATCACAGGCCGAACAGGACGACGCCGTTGCTCAATACAACCTGGCGCAGTCTTATCTCCGCCATGATCCCACTAATGACGACTACCAATCTGCTCTCAAGTGGCTCCGCGCCTCCGCCGCCCAGGGTAATGCCGACGCGGAATTTCTCCTGGGCTATTTGTACGAACATGGCCAGGGGGTTCCCTGTGATTATGCCAAGGCTGCCGAGAACTACCTTGCCGCAGCACTCCAGGGCCACTCGACCGCCGAAAACAATCTGGCCTCTCTGTATCAGCACGGCCAGGGTGTTCCCAAGAACCTGAGCAAGGCATTCGAATGGTATCTCGCTTCCGCTCAACACGGGAATCCCGTCGGCCAGTGCAACCTGGCGACGCTCTACTACCTGGGCTCGGGGATTCCCCGCGATTACGCGAACGCAGCTAGGTGGTTTCGCGCAGCAGCCGATGCAGGATCCGCCGATGCTCAAAACAGTCTGGCGGTTTTTTACTACAAAGGCGTGGGTGTTCCACTGGATTACACGGAAGCTGCCCGATGGGTACGCCTTGCCGCGGAGTGCGGCTTGCCCACCGCGGAAACAAACCTGGCCTACCTGTACGAGCAGGGGCGAGGCCTGCCTCTCGACTACGTCGCCGCCTACACTTGGTATTCGCGCGCGCTCGCCGCGGGTGATGCCTCCGGCGCCAACCGTCGCAACCAGCTCTCGCGCCTGATGACCCGCAAACAACTCGACGAGGCCACTTCCCTGCTCGCCACCTTTTCCTCCGAACCTCAACGGCAACCCTCTCCGGCTACTGGCGGGACCTTTTCGCTCCTGGAGACCCACTAACCTTCGGCGTATTTCGCGCCACCCCTCCCGGGAACGTCAGCTCTGCTCCATCCCGCGGGTTCAGCGGAATGAATCTCCCGACGCGGGTGGTTTTCCTCAGTGACGCGCGGAGGTTGCGTATTCGTCGTTGCAGCAACGGAGGGGAGCAGAGAAAGTGCAAGGGGCCGCACGTGCTAGAATCCAGCGTGCGCGGCTAGGTTGGTCACCGAGAGACAAGCGCATCCCGCGCTACCTGACGCAATCACTCCAACAACCGGGATGCCGTCCAGTAGACCAACCACTTACTTTAATGGTAACATGGCTTTGATAGTCAGACGTCACTCTCGCCGTTTCCTTCTCAGTACTCAGCGTCTCTGCGTTAGATTGTTCTTTCTCCTTTGTCTTCTTCAACCCTCAACATTCCAGCCCTCCGACCTTCAAACGCTCCCGTTCTAACCCCGTTACTCTCCTATCGTTTGCAGACCCCCACCCCATAAACCCCTGTCGCCTCAATCTTTTATGAAAACAGTGGGAGGGGGAAGGTCTGCCCATCATTTTCCTGCCCATTCTGGCACTCAAGGTCGTGTCAGGTCATAATGCTACGCACTTATTCGCGACGAAGGATTTCTAACGATGCTCCATGCTTGGCACGACGTTTCTCCCGGCGACGATCTCCCGCGCGATTTCCAAGCCGTCATCGAAATTCCCCTGGGCTCCAACGTGAAATACGAATTGGACAAAGCCAGCGGCCTCTTGAAAGTGGATCGCATCATCCATTCGGCGGTGTTCTATCCCGCAAACTACGGCTTCATTCCCCAAACCTACGCCGAAGACAACGATCCCCTCGACGTCCTCGTACTGTGCCAGGAGCCGGTCCAGCCGCTCGCGCTCATCAAAGCACGCGCCATCGGCCTAATGACCATGATCGATTCCGGCGCCAGCGACGACAAGGTCATCGCCGTGGCCACCAACGATCCCGAATTCAACAGCTACGTCGAGGCCAACGAGCTTCCGCCCCACCGTTTGCTCGTGCTGCGGCGCTTTTTCCAGGACTACAAGCAATTGGAAGGCAAGCAGGTCCAGGTCGAAGACATTCGCCCGGCATACGCCGCCGTCAAAGTCATCGAGAATGCGCTGGCGCGCTACAAAAAAGAGCGGGACAAGCCGCGCTCGAAAGTCGGCCGCGGATGATACTATTTTTGCCGCAGGCAGCTAAATATACGGAGAAGAGTTTCCATTGAATCGTTTCTGGAAATGGACGGCGGGAATATTCGGCGTGCTTTTCGTCGCCGCTTTCGCTGCTTTGTCCTACATGGCCGGAAGCCCCAAGGACGCGTACGGCATGGTGCGCTATGCCCTGCCGCACATGCATCGCGGCACGCTGAAAGTCGGCAGCGACGCGCCGGACGCACGCATCGTCGCCCTCGACGGCGTCAGTCGTTTCCACATCCGCCAACGAACCCATGACCGTCCGCTGGTTCTGGTCTTCGGCAGTTTTACCTGACCGCCATTTCGCCGCCAGGTTGGCGACGTCGTTCAAATCTACGAAGACTACAAGGATCGCGCCGATTTTCTGACCGTTTACGTTCGCGAAGCGCATCCCACCGACGAGTGGCAGATGAAATCGAATCTGAAGGATAAAGATAACGTCTGCTACGCACAGCCGAAAACACTCGAACAGCGTGTGGCGATCGCGAATGATTTCGTGAAGCGATTCAAATTCAGTTTGCCCTTCGGTATCGACGACATGACCAACGCCGCCAATGATGCCTACGCCGCGTGGCCGGAACGCATTTACATCATCGATGAGAGCGGCCGCATCGCCTATCGCGGCGGGATCGGTCCGTTCAATTACACACCGGAAGAAGCCCGCGAATGGCTCGCCGCCCGCTACGGCGCCGTAAGACACGAAGCGCCGAAATCGCCCGCAGATGCCGCACCCATGACTGGAACAGCAGCATCGCCAACGCCCCCGCCGCCAGCGTCTCCGACATCGCCAACACCCGCGCCAAGCGCCGCCGCAAAATAATACCTCCGTGAAAATGAGAAGGAGCAAGAAAACGTTACAGGGCGGCGCGCTCAAGAAAGTTGGATTGGCGCGGGCCATCTCAAAACTCGGCTATTGCTCGCGCTCGTACGCAGCCGAGCTGATCGCTGCTGGCCGCGTGAAATGGAATGGAACGATTCGCCGCGATCCGGAAACGCCCGTCCATCTTGAAAAAGACCGCGTTGAAATCGACGGCCAGCCAGTTGCGCGCGGCTCGAAGATTTACCTTACGCTGAATAAACCTCGCGGAATTGTGACCACTGCTGCCGACGAAAAAGGGCGAGACACAGTTTATTCTTTCCTGCCACAGAATTTACCGTGGCTCGCTCCGGTAGGCCGGCTGGACAAAGCAAGCGAAGGCTTGCTGCTGCTGACGAACGATTCGGAATGGGCGGCGACAATTACTGCGCCGAAAACGCATCTCGACAAAACGTATCACGTGCAAATCAACGCCCTCGCCGATGAAGCATTGTCAGACAAATTGCAGAACGGAATCCGCGCAAACGACGGCGAATTTCTGTGCATAAGGAGCGCGCGCATGCTTCGGCAAGGCGAGCAGAATTCGTGGTTCGAAATCGTTCTCGACGAAGGCAAGAATCGTCACATCCGCAGAATGCTCGAAGCGCTAAAAATAGAAGTGCTTCGGCTCGTGCGCGTCGCCATCGGCCCGCTGGCTCTGGGCGACCTGCCAAAAGGTGCAACGCGCGCGCTTGAGCCGGAAGAAAAGCAGGCGCTGGATCGTGCGATGCAAAAGCAAAGTCACGAACCCGCTTCTCTCGCTCGATAGCCAACGTTATTTCGATTTGTACGTAAACGTCACTTTCGTCTCTTCATCAAGAACCAGCGGCCTGACGAAGTTGTACGAATTCCCTGCTCGCGGCACATCGACGCGAACCGGCAACACGCCCGAAATGCGCTGCTGCAGATTTGTCACGTTGGACGAAGCGGCCAGCTGCTGCTTCTCCGCATTTTTTCGCGCATCGCGCTGAAGCCGTTCTAGATCGAGGCTGCTAAAGTTTCCGCCAGAACTGGCCGTCACGGTAATCGATTCCGAAATCGAGCCAACGCTCAAAGCGGAATTGAAGGGCGCGGGCTGCTGTCATCATAATTGAGTTAACTGACAAGCTGCCTGAAGCCACGGGCGTTGGCGGTAATTTTGACTTGACCAGAGGGCAAGTTCGAAACAACCCAACGGCCTGCATTATCGGTCACAACGTTTCGAACAACTCCGGTGTCGAGATGAGTGATGGTGACTTGCGCGTTGGGAATCACAGCTCCGGCTTGGTCCACGATGACTCCTCCCAGTTGCCCAGGGAGAAGCGACCCGAAGTCGATCTTATGGACGAAATAGTTGCTTCCCATTCCGCGCGCTTCTCCTTCTGCTCCAGAGACGTCCAAGGAAGGGGGCGGCAACAAATTCGCGACGATGGCGTCGCCGCCGAAGTCTTTCACCTTGTACTGTTCATGAAGAAAGACTTCCCATTGCAAAAGATTGATCGGCACATCCATTTTTGGAAGAGAAAGATCGGAGCCGCCTTTTTTTGCGAAGGGCACGCCCGAATACATAAACACAAACGAAACGGTGTAGGAATCCACGGGACGGAAACCTGCGCGCAACAGAGGGACGCGATTGCCGTCCGGACCTTCGACAGGCTTCACTTTTTCACCGGCCACTTCCGCGGAGAGAATGCTCGCGCCTTGAGGCAGCGCCACTTTCAAAAATGGCTGCGCCTGATTTCTTATCGTCAGTTTTATTTCGGTTAGCGATCTGCCTTCCGTAGTTACGAGCGTGGTGACGACGGCGCGTTCGGCGACAGCGGCGAGAACGCTGCTATCCGGAAAGCGCGTCCATTCGAGCGCAAGGGCGAGTTTTTCGTTCGGCTGCCTGTGATAGCGAAATGCGGCTTGCATTGGAAAACGCGCGAGCGAACGCAAGTAGGGATTCATTTCCTTGAAATCCATGCGCTTGAGGCCGCCGGCTTCCGCGGCGGTGAGTTCGATCGTTCCGGCGCCTTCCACAAGGACTTCGCAGGTTTCGCGCTGGGCACCCTTGAAGCTGAGAAACGGCGCGTCGGCTTTGGTGGCGGCGATCGATTTTCCCATGGAGATCAGGAACTGGTGATTGCGTTGCGCCGGGCCGGTGACTTTTAGTGTTAAAACTCCGGATTCAAATTCGCTGGATTCTATGGATGCGCCTGTCGCGCCGGTAATTTCGAATCCCACGGGGACTTCTATTTGGAATTGCGAAGGCTCGCCTTGCACGACGGTAACGTCGGCAAGGGCGACGATCCGAATGTCCGCCTCGCTGACGGAAACGAGGGTCTTGACGTCCGAGAGAAAGCGCAGACATAGTGAAGCACCAACGACATCACCTGACCCGCCGTCCATTCATCATCAAGGCTTTCGAATTGTCCCGAATCAATTCTGCTGTTTTTGAAATGTTCCAAGGAAGCTTCTGTCGGCCAAGGAAAATGTTTGTTATTCTCGATCTCTCTGCAAAATTCCGGCGTCACGTCCTTCAGCCTCCCCTCAGTGAAACGGTACACGATTCGCACGGAAGGATCGTTCGCATGAGCAATCGAATAACCTAAATCGGAATTACCGCCCCACCTGGACCACAGGACAACTCTTCCTTGCAAGTCCTTTCTGAAATCCACCGGCGGGAACTCTTGCTCGAATTTAAACAAGAGGTGCGGCTGGGGCTTCAGGGAAACAACCTCGATCGTCCAGGAGCCGCCGCTGCCGCCGCTGGAGCCGTTCAGTAGAACGACTTCGGGTGCGCCATCCCCGTCAACATCCATACGCGTCGCTGGGTCGAGCACTACACCGGGGCCCGTGGTGCGGTAGACCTCTTTTCCGGACTGGTCGTAAATGGCAGCTGTACATGCATCGTCTGCGCCAGAATCATCCTGAAAGTCCGCGGTCGGGCCCACCAAAACCTCATACCCGTCCCACAGCTTTTTCTTCCCAAGGCTTTTGTGAATCGGGAAACAGGAACAACAAAGCTTCTCCAGTTGCAATGTCGCGGCCCGAGTGTGGGCCGCTGCTCCTTGTGCGATGAATCCCAACGCAAAAAGGATAAAATACGTGCTCAAGTTCCATCTCTTCGTAAGCAGCCTCTTGCAACGATGGCAACCGCTCATCTGCCGGGAGTGCTCAGCTTTGGCCGGGAACTTTGGACGACGAAAATGTTTCCATAGAGGTCCTCAAACATCGCCTCGGTGACTCCCCAAAGCTGATCCACGGGCGTTTCCACAAACTTAACCCCACGTTTCGACGCGAGCTCATAAAACTTGCGGCAATCTTCGACTTCGAACACCCACCTCGTTTCCTTGCCAATACGAGCCTTGTAGTTGTGAATGGAATCGCTGGCAGAGAAGGGTTTGGCAATCTCCAGAATGATGCCAACATCCCGTCGTCCCTTTGGGGCCACGACAAGCCAGCGCTTCACCTTCTTGTTCGCTGCTGCCTTTCCTACCCGCAGAGGATCCGAAGGTGTCGCGCCCGGGGCAAACGTACCATCCTCCACTTTTTCCAGACCGAGAACGTTCGTATACCAATTCAACGCCTCGTCGTAATCGGGGACCACGATCGTGACATATCGCACGCGGACAATCCCGAGGTCTTTGCTCTCCGACTGAGACAACGCGATTACGGGCAGGAGTGCCATGCCCAGGAGCAGAACCCCAATTCTGAAACGCTGTTGGCTTGTAGTCATTTTTTCCTCGCTTTTCAATCAACTCTGACGGCCTGATTTTCAGGCCGGATCTTCTTCTTATTTGCGACGTTCCTCCATGACGCCTAAAAGATTCTCCTCGGAGTCGCGAACCCACATCAGCCACACATCACGATCTGGCAGGCTTGCAATGACGTGCGGGGGCTGATGGACCGTCACACCTCGTTCCTTAAAGGCGGAGTGAGCCCGCTCAACGTTTGCTGCCCGGAAGTAAATCATCGAGTTCTTGCCAGCCTCGACGGTCCCCGGATTCGCATCCAGGTAGATCCGAATGCCGCCACAATCGAGAAATGCCATGTTCGGACCGTTCATCAGAAGCTGAAGACCGAGCTTGTCACGATAAAACGTACTCGCACGCTCGATGTCTTTTACTGGAATGGCTATCTGTAATACACTTATCAACTCTCTGGCCATCGCGCACACCGTTCCGTTCGAAAGAGTCTCCTGAATCTTGTAATCATTCTTTCCTGGCTCTCGATTAGCTTTGGCGGCTTCGAATCCAGCCGTTTACAGGTCTGGAATCCTGTGTTCCTGACGCAATCTGCTAATCGCGATTCAGGAAACCCTCATTAACCGAGCTTGTTCGAGAGGACGAACTGATTGCCGTCGACATCCTTGAAAATTGCCAGTGTTCCCCAAACCTCCGTTTTTGGCTCGGAGGCGAACTCGACGCCTTTGGACTTCAGCACCTTGGATGTCGCCACTACGTCGTCGCACCAGAACGTTAGCGGCTGAAAACAACCGATCCGATTCTCATGACCTTCCGGCGTAAACAGCGCCACCTTCGATTCCGCGCCAGGAATGAGAAGCTCAATCCAGCGCTGCTTGGGAGTGAACGGTTGGTCCGTAAGAACTTTGAATCCCAATTTCTCTGTATAGAACTTCAGTGCGGCGTCCTGATTTCGAACAGGAATGCTGGCAACGCTGATTCCACGAATCATGTGGCTCCTCCTCGTGAAACGCAGCCTAACTTGCGCGGCCGACTGTTGCAATCAGCTAGAGAGTGCTATAGTAATGGTCGGTATAGGGAATGATCGCTGTGGATGACTACGTTATCGACGTCTTGATGCGCGATCTGGTCGCTCATGATCGTCGGCCCCGTCAGTTTCTTGCTGTACCTGTGGCTTGCCAGGGAACAACAGCGTCGCGCCGGAGCAGTTCAGGTGAGTTATCGAGAAATGGCAGAATCCGTTGGCGTCTCCAAGATCCACACAAGCAGCTGTGAATTGGCTCGCGCGACGCAAACTGGTTGGAGTCACGAAGAAAAATTCGACGGCGATTTCTTGTTACACGGTACTCCGTCCTTGGACTGCGGGCGCAAAACGCGCGCGGTCGGCTTCAAGCACACTCTAAATCCGGTGCCGAGTCCTCTCCTTCGTGCTAAGATCTGCTAAGATCCCTTTGCGCAAAGGGCGCATCCGGTCCGCGGAAAGGACAGAAGTCCACCTGGTCATGACAACTTCGTGCTACGAACTTACTTTCTGCCCGCTAAATGCGGACCTCGGGCGTAGGAAAGGAAGTTCGCCATGCCAGTCAGAGCCTTACCGTCCAAGCCGAACCTTGACCACCTCAAATACCAAGCAAAAGACTTACTCCGGGATCATGGCCAGCGCGACTTGGGAGCGGCGCAGCGGATACGAGAATTTCACCCGCGCTTCGCTGGCGCGACCGATGCCGAAATCTTCAATGCACGCCTGCGCCTCAGCGATGCGCAACTCGCCATTGCCCGCGAGTCCGGGTTTCCGAGTTGGGCGAGGCTGAAACGACACATCGAAAAGCCCACGCTCTCCGATCAACTGCATTTGCCGCACCACGAACGGATTGAGGACGCCACATTTCGCCGGGGCGTGGAACTTCTCGATGCCGGCGATGTAACAGGTTTGCGCGCTCACCTGCGACAGCATCCGAATCTCACACGTCAGCGCATCGTCTTCGAGGGCGGAAACTATTTTCACAATCCAACGCTGCTGGAATTCGTAGCGGAGAACCCGATTCGTCATAGCAAGCTGCCGGGCAACATCATTGAAGTGACCAAGGTTATTCTCGACGCCGGCGTGGAACAATCCGCGCTTAACCAGATGCTCGGGTTGGTCGTGACCGGCAGTGTGGTTCGTGAATGTCGAGTGCAAGTTCCACTCATCGACCTGCTTTGCGATTACGGAGCCGATCCCAACAGTGCTATGCACAGCGCCTTGCACGGCGGGCTAGAAGCCGTGAACCGCCTGATTCGGCGTGGCGCTCGCATTGATCTTCCTGTGGCGGCAGCTTTAGGAAGAGTTGAGGACGCCCGCCGATTACTGCCAGGGGCAGCTAGTCGCGACCGCCATTTGGCACTCGCGTTGGCATCGCAGTTTGGTCATGTCGAAATCGTTCGTTTGTTGCTGGACGTGGGCGAAGACCCAAACCGATATAACCCGGTTGGGTGCCATTCTCATTCGACGCCTTTGCATCAGGCCGCCTGGGCTGGCCACATGGAAGTTGTCCGGCTACTCGTCGAACGCGGTGCAAAACTGGATTTGAAAGATATTCTTTGGCGCGGTACTCCGGCCGGTTGGGCAAGACACGGAGGGAGACTAGAAATTGAGGCATTTCTGCATTCGGAAGAGACCGACGGCAAGAAGCATGAGTAAAGCGAACTTTGCGGATCAATGACGGACAAACTTGAACTTACCCACTACGAACCACTCTAATCATTGATCGATGGCATGGAGGCCGCCGATCATGAAGCAAGACCAACTTCCAGAAGAAGCCGCGGCAGCACCAGGTCCGTCTTGAACGCCAGCCTTGGGTTCGGATGATACCTGCCCTTCTCGATAGAGTTGATCGTCTGGCGCGTCACTCCCACCACTACGGCGAGTTTCGCCTGGGACCACTCGCGCTCCGCACGCAACACGCGCAATCGAGTCTTAATCGAAGCCATCGCTTTGTCCCTAAGTAGGGCTATGCTCACAACACAATCCGTGAGCGCCAAGAATTGGGGTCCAATTGAACCATTTAGGGTCCAAAACGGACCATTTTTTAGTTGGATTCAGCTAGCTTAGCCGTGTAAGACCAATTGGATCATCGTGAGTTATGGAGCGGGCGATGGGAATCGAACCCACGTCCGAAGCTTGGGAAGCTTCTATACTGCCATTGTACGACGCCCGCTCATTCCTCTAGTTTGTTGATTATACACAACTAATCGACTGCCGGTACAGCGCGGCCGTTTTCCAATAACTTCCATATTTTCCAATTCCATCTTGGAGAACGCCTCTTGCACCTTGTCGAGTGGAATTTCGCCAGTATATCTTGCCGTCATCACAGCAGAGCTGTGACCCATTTGTTGGCGGAGTACGGCAGGATTCATCCCGGACAATTCCCACCTGCGATTACAGCCGTGACGAAATGCATGCATCCCAGCTTGAGGAAACCCAAGGGTTCTCAATACGGGATGCAAGAATGTATGCAGCACACTTGTTTCGCGCAGCGCAGTTCCACGCTTCGAACGGAATGCAAACGAGGTTTGAGTTTGAGGACCCTTCAAGAAGCGTTTGAGCATCAACAACGCCTCCCGACCTTCCGCATCCGCGAGGAGAACTGTCCGATAAGCCGCTACGTTCTTACACGGCCCAATAATGTATGTCCGCTGATCGGCTGATTCATCCACGCGAATCGTTCCGGCTTTAAAATCAAGATCATTGATTCTCAAAGCGAACAACTCCGCGCAACGCAGACCACTTGCTGATGCGAGAATGAACAACGTGGCGTATTGCTCTTTTAGCACGTCGTCTACATCCAGCTTGTAGACTTCGCCGGCAATTTGCTTCGCCTGCGACCATGAGAACGATATTGCCTCACGACTTTCAATCTTCATCTGCAACTTGTCACGTTCGGGAATTGCGAGGCCCTCCTGGGAGAACGGCGGTTTCTTGTCATTCGAGCAACAAGAAAGAACCCGCTGCATTGTTCGCAGAATGTTCTTAATCGTGACCCAAGACAAATTCGACTGACGTTTCTTCCAGATCCACTCGTTCACTGCATCTATATCAATGTGCTCCACCGGAATCTCGTTCCAATCCGCCTCGAGATGAACCTTCAGATGTCCATCCGCCACCAAAAATGTGGATTGCCGAAGCATTCTAGGAGCAAAGATTTCCCGGTAGTGCTTAACTGCATGAGCGAAAGTAAGAGACGAAGGAATTTTGTATTCATTTGAATTGATCTTCAGATTCAATATATATTCCAATTTCTTCCTTTCCGCTTCGCTCTTCGTCATTGTTTTGATCGGCCCGATTATTTCTGTTTCCCTTTTCCGTCGGCACATCTCGGCCACATTGACACCGAACCGGGCGAAAGAAAAGCTCGGCTCTCGTTAGGCTCCAAAGTAATTGGGAAAACATTTCGTTCAGCGTATCGAGCGTCAGTGTTGTAATCCTGTTCGCCATACCATCCAGAAAATACTGCACACCAACCGAAGTGACCTTTCTCAGTTCCGCATAACGTTCTTCGTTCTCGGGCCTACCAGGGAAAGCAGGAAGATAGAAAGCATCTCCGGGCTTTGCCCCTCCTGATCAGATCTCGCAACGGAACTCGCACACCCGTTTCCGGGTCTACGTCGGTACTTGCTGCTGGGATGCTGCCTAATTCATATATCGGAGCGGCTATCCAGGTACGCTTGCCAATGCGACCTTGATGTTCAATTACGCGGAGCGTGGGTTCCACTTCGCTACCCCAGGTGAGGAATAGCGCTTTCCCGACGCGCGTGTTCGCGAGCGTTTCTTCACCCTGATTCGTGGATAGTTGCGGGTTTGGTAAGGCTGCTTGATCCTGTGGCAGAGTAAAAATTCTTCGAAAGTCTGCTGGGCCACGACCGGCTGGCGGATTCCAACCTGACTGCCTTGCTACCTTGGGCGGGGGGAACTCACTGAGAAGGGAATCTCAGGAAAAATGTCACCAGGCGAAAGCAGCCCAGTTGGGCGCGCGTACGCCATTGCGGCTTACTGAAAATCTTCTAGGTCAAGCGAGATATATCGCCCTTGCGGTCGGACTGCGGAGCCATCCCTAGAAACCAATCTGATGGGCGAGGCGCTGCGAACGGTGGTTGACGGAAAAGTTGTTTACAACAGTTCCTACGGCTGGTAGGAGGGCAACCGAGTCCACGCGCAAAGGCGACACGCCAAACCTCCATCGCGGCAGGACCTCAGGGCTTTGCCCCTCTCTGTGAAGCAGTGCTTTAGGTCTGGTGTTCCGGGTGCGTGCATCCCGGGAATTCTGAGAGGGCGTCGAGTCCCTTGTAACCTAGCACGTCAATTAGCCCGACTCGTGAAGTGTAAAACCCTTCCACGGTCATGCTTTTAATCAAGCGATAAAACGCAAAGCCCGGATGTTGTGCAGTATGGTCGCGCTCCGGCGAGCTCATTTCGGTTAACAACGTTTCCCGGTCTGCGGGAGATATCTCCCGGAACGGGCGGCCATGTCTCTGGACACTCTCCTGGTTTAGCCATGAAAGGCCGTCAGTCCACTGTTTCTGCAACCCTGGTTCAAACTCCCTCGCGGAGAACACCACAAAATCAATGTAGTCCGCCACCCTTGCTTGTTTTGCTCCGGGTTCGGAGTCAGTGGGAATAATCATTTCCGTGAGGTTTCCAATCGTTTCAAATTCATCCCGCTTAAAGAATTGCGGGACGTAGGAACTGGA
>WNET01000482.1_pt1 | contig 17912 bp, 15 predicted proteins | sample 5399911 | NCBI WGS metagenome assembly WNET01 (sample SAMN13153333, study PRJNA577476) | soil metagenome | isolation source: 40 cm grassland meadow soil pre-rain plot 2 | place: USA:California | collected 2015-09-08 | reverse complement strand
AGGGGCTCGGTGAACAGCGGCAAAAAGTGATTCCTTACACGGGAAAATAAGCAAACCTTCCCGTTTCGCGGTGCACGGATGCGGCCGAAGGGCTTGCTTGCCGGGCGAAAGTCAAGAGTGTAGATTCGTTTCCAAGGGGGATACAGCGCGAGCTTTCCCCCTTTTGTTTTCTATCGGAGGCGGGCATGAGAGTGATCGTTCTCGGCGCCGGTGTCATAGGCACGACGAGCGCGTGGTATCTCGCGCAGAGCGGCCACGAGGTCATGGTGGTGGACCGTCAGCCCGAGCCTGCGCTTGAGACGAGTTTTGCAAATGGCGGGCAGATTTCGGTCAGCCACTCCGAACCCTGGGCCAACCCGACCGCTCCCTTGACGATCCTTAAGTGGTTCGGGCGCGAGGACGCCCCGCTGCTCTTCCGGCCGCGTGCCGATCTCGCTCAATGGCTCTGGGGCCTGCGCTTCCTGTTTGAATGTTTGCCGGGCCGGACCCGTCGCAACACAGATTCCGCTTTCACACTTGCGCTGTACAGTCGCGAGCAGCTCCGTCAACTGCGGCGCGATACCGGAATCCGCTACGATTTTGATACCCGGGGCATCCTACACCTGTACGAGGACGGTGACGAATTCGAACACGCGAGGAGACAGGCCGAGCTGCTCAGAGTTCGCGGCCTGGACATCGAAATCAAGTCGCCCGAAGGGTGCCTCGCGATCGAGCCGGCGCTCAAGCATTCGATAGCCCGGGTCGTGGGGGGGGCCTACGCGGCATCCGACGAGTGCGGTGATGCGCAGCTTTTCACTCGGGCCCTGTCCGATCTCTGCGGTGCCCAAGGCGTGAGCTTTCGGTTCAACGTAAGCGTGAAGCGTCTCGAAGCCGCGAGGGGAGCGATCGAGCGCGTGGTCATAGACGACGAAAAAGGAATCGAAGAATCCTTGCGTGCGGAAGCCTATGTTGTTGCGCTGGGAAGCTATAGCCCGCTCCTGCTGGCGCCAGTCGGCGTATCGGTGCCGGTGTACCCCGTGAAGGGCTATTCGGTTACCTTGCCTCTCGAGCCCGACGACGAGGCCCCGCAGACGAGTCTGACCGATCACGCGCGCAAGATCGTGATCTCGCGACTGGGCGATCGCTTGCGCGTGGCAGGCACCGCGGAGTTGAACGGCTACGACACCGAGATGAACGAGCCCCGCTGCGCGGCGCTCGTCAAGCGCTGCTTCGAATGGTTTCCGAACGCGGGACGCCCGGAGCGCGCGCAGTTCTGGACGGGACTGCGACCGGCCACACCCAGCAATCTCCCCCTCATCGGGCGTTCGAGGTACTCCAACCTTTTTCTCAACACAGGGCACGGCACGCTCGGGTGGACGCTTGCGTGCGGCTCGGGCCGGGCCCTTGCCGACATCGTGAGCGGCCGAAAGCCAGAGCCGGAGTTCGGTTTCCTCGGGTTCGAGACCAAAACGAAGAGAGCAACCCTCTCGGTCACCCCGCACCCAACCGGCTGACGCCCCGGCGTCTACTTCACGCCACCCGCCGCGCGTTTCTTCGTAGCCACGAGCCTGGGCTTGGGTACGGCGTCGACGGTGAGCTCGCGCACGAAATTCGGCAGCGCGAAGAGCGCCTGATGGGCGGCGCCGTTGTAGTACTGCAGATGGCTGAGACCGCGGTTGCCGATTCGAATATCGATCTCCCCGCTATTCACCGCCGCGACGTCTGTGGAATCCGAGCACGCGCACATCGACCACAGGCACCCGTACAAGGGGATGAACATCGTGTACGGCCGGGCGATCTTGAACATCTTGGCCAGCCGCCCATAGAGCATCTTGACCCGGTCTGGGCGCGACCAGGGCGAGCCCATATGCAAGCTGAGCACGCCGCCCGCGGCAAGCGCTCGCTTGCAGTCGCGGAAAAACGCCTCCTCGTAGAGCGCGGTGGCGGGGCCGATGGGGTCGGGCAAATCAAGGGCGATGTGGTCGAACTTTTCCTTGGTCTCAGCGAGGTATTTCAGCCCGTCCTCGATCAGCAGCTTCAGTTTCGGATTGTCGAATACGCCGCGGTGAATCGTGGCGAAGTGCTCCTTGGCGATCTCGACCACCTTCCCGTCCAGCTCGACCATGACGAGCTGCTCGATCGACGGGTGCTTCAGGGCTTCTTCCGCCGCGCCACCATCGCCCCCTCCGATAACAAGGACCCGCTTGGGCAAAGGATGGGCGGTGAGCGCAGGGTGGGTTAGGGTCTCGTGGTAGACGAATTCCTCGCGCTCGGAAGTCATGAAGCAGCCGTCCAGGCGAAAGAGCTTTCCGAACTGCGGCGTCTCGTGGATTTCGAGGTCCTGGAAGCGCGTCTTCGTAGACTCGATCAGCTTGGAGGAACGCAGGAAAAACCCGTAGTCCCCGTTCAGCGCCTCGTACATGAGACGCTTGTCGCGCGGCACATCGTGCTGCACGTGTTCCTCAGGGCGATAAAGGTCCATCAGGTCGGCCACGACCTGGCGCGCCTTGGCGCTGTTGTCCTGGGTGTAGTTGCACACGTAGACGTCGAGGGTGACGCTCTGGAGCTCCGGCCAGGTATGGACGGCGAGATGCGACTCCGCCAGCACCACCGTGCCCGTGACTCCGCCACCGTCGAACTCGTGGAACAGGTCGCCGAGAATCGTGAGACCGGACCTGTTGATGGAGTCGTGACAAAAACGACGCAGCTCGGCTGCGTCAGTCAAATACCGTGCATCCCCCCCGCAACGGTACAGATTCGCAACAATGTGCAGTCCGTCCAATTTGCATAAATCCCCACGCCCGTTGATAACCGAGATGCCGAACTATGCGAGCATCTCCCCTTTTGCCGCATCGATCAGCCTGCGAGCGATGCTGATTCTAGCAGGCAACCGCGGCAAATTTTCAAGATTTCTCACGTCGAACCACTTCGCGTCTTCGATTTCCGTTCCATCGACGCGAATTTCACCGCTGTAATAGTCGGCGAAGAACGCGATCATGAGCGAATGCGGGAACGGCCACGGCTGGCTGGCGAAGTAACGTACCCTGCGCACCCTGATCCCGACTTCCTCATAAACTTCGCGCTCCAAGCACTGCTCCAGCGTTTCGCCGGGCTCGACAAAACCGGCCAAGGCGCTGTACATATCTTTGGGGAACCGCGGCGCGCGCGCCAAGAGAAGTTCCTTTTCACGCCGCACTAACCCCATCACCGCCGGCGCGAGCCTGGGATACGCCACCAGCCCGCAGCCCGGGCATTCGCGGCTGCGCTCGTTTGTTCGCGCCGCCGTCGTCTTCCCGCATGCACCGCAGTACTGGTGCGTGCGGTCCCAATCGACGATCTGCAGCGCCCGCCCGGCGAGCGCAAACTGCGCCTCATCAAGCGTACCGAATAGCGCCCGCAGCCCTTGCCAGATCCATCCTTGCGGTGCTACAGCGCCTACCGCAAGCTCGGCCGAGAAACAATGCTGCTCGCCGAGAACCCCAAGATATTGTATTCGTTGGGGCATCATACCCAAAGTATTGGGGTGATTGCAATGGGGAAGTGTGGCCGAGCCAGGCGCGGCGGCGACCAGAAGCTCGGCGCCGCGGAAAACGAACCAGAGCGAGCGCTCGGGCGGGTCGAGCGGAGGCTGGACGGCCGGTACGTAGGCCGCCGGCCATTGGAAAGGGATGCTCACGGGCTGCCGGGAAGGTGCCCCGCGGGCGTGGTCAGCCTCGGCGCAGCCGCCGGATCAGGCTCGAGGTGTCCCAGCGGCCGCCGCCCATCTTCGATATCTCGTCGTAGAAACCGGCGATCGTTTGGGTGACGGGAAGCTGCGCGCCGTTCTCCCGTGCCGTTTCGGAGCAGATGCGCAGGTCCTTTCTCATCCAGTCCACCGCAAAACCGAAGTCGAACTTGTCCTCGACCATGGTCTTGCCGCGGTTCTCCATCTGCCAGGACTGTGCTGCGCCCTTCGAGATCACATCGAGCACGAGTTTTGCGTCCAGGCCGGCCTTGATGGCGAAGTTGAGGCCTTCCGACAAACCCTGCACCAGGCCCGCGATGCAGATCTGGTTGACCATCTTGGTGAGCTGGCCCGAGCCCGAGGGGCCCATCAGCGTGACCGCCTTGGCGAAATGGGCAATGACCGCCTTTGCCCGCTCGAACGCGGCGGGGTCGCCTCCGACCATGACGGTGAGCTGCCCGTTTTCGGCGCCCGCCTGACCTCCGGATACGGGCGCGTCCAGGAATTCGAAACCGCGTTTTTTCGCCTCGGCGGCGAGCTCCCGCGCCACTTTCGCCGAGGCGGTCGTATGGTCGACGAAGATCGCGCCCCTGTCCATCTTCTGAAAAGCGCCGTTCGGCCCCAGCGTCACTTGGCGCAGATCCGGATCGTCGCCTACGCAGCAGAACACGATGTCTGCGCCTTCTGCCGCCTTGCCCGGGGTGTCCGCGAAGCGTCCCTTGTGCCTGCCTACCCAGGCCTCGGCCTTGGCGCGGCTGCGGTTGTACACGGTAAGCTCATGGCCGCCTTTGGTCGCGAGATGTCCGGCCATGGGAAAACCCATCACGCCGAGCCCGATGAATGCGAGTTTGCTCACTGCGCTCCCTCCGTTGCGGGTTTTTCTCGCCAAGCGAGCGAGATTCACCGATAATTATAAGGTCTCCACCTACCCTCCTGAATTTTCCGAGTAAATGAGCCAGGACTTGACCAACGCGATTCGTGCGTTGGCCATGGATGCCGTGCAGGCGGCAAACTCCGGTCACCCCGGAATGCCCATGGGAATGGCCGAAATCGCGCTTGCACTGTGGGGGCGGCACCTGCGGCACAGCCCAGCAAACCCAAAGTGGTCCGACCGCGACCGTTTCGTGCTCTCCAACGGCCACGGTTCGATGCTGCTGTATGCGCTCCTGCATCTCACGGGTTACGACTTGCCGATGGGCGAGCTCGAACGCTTCCGCCAGTTGCACTCGAAGACGCCGGGCCACCCCGAATACGGGCTCGCCCCGGGCGTGGAGACCACCACCGGTCCCTTGGGGCAGGGCCTGGCGAACTCGGTCGGCATGGCGATCGCCGAACGCATCCTCGCCGCAGAGTTCAACCGCCCGGGCTTCGACATCGTCGACCACCATACCTATGTGTCGGTCGGTGACGGGTGCCTGATGGAGGGAATTTCGCACGAGGCCTGCTCGCTCGCCGGAGCGCTCGCCTTGGGCAAGTTGATCGCCCTTTACGACGACAACGGGGTCTCCATTGACGGCGATGTGAAGGCTTGGTTCGGAGACGATACGCCCAAGCGCTTCGAAGCCTACGGCTGGCACGTGGTCTCCAACATCGACGGCCACGACGTCGAATCGGTCGACCGCGCAATAGGAGCGGCGAAGGCGGTGGCGGACAAACCCAGCCTTATTTGCTGCAGAACCGTGATCGGCAAGGGGGCTCCCACGCGCGCCGGGACGGCGAAGGCGCACGGGGAGGCCCTCGGCGCCGAGGAGGTCGCGGCGACACGCGCGGCGATCGGCTGGCGCTACCCACCGTTCAAGGTTCCCCAGCAAATCTACGACGGCTGGGACGCGAAAAAGCGCGGCGCGGCGCTTGAGGGAGCCTGGAATGACAAATTCGCCGCGTACCAGAAAGCACACCCGGAACTCGCACGCGAATTCCGCCGCCGTGTCGCTGGCGAACTGCCGGCGAACTGGAACGCCCACTACCAGCTTCTGGTCGAAAAAGTCATCGCCAAGACCGAATCCATTGCTACTCGCAAGGCCTCGCAGAACGCAATAGAAGGCCTTGCTCCGGTGCTGCCCGAGCTAGTCGGCGGCTCGGCCGATCTGACTGGCTCCAACCTCACGCTGTGGTCAGGCTCAAAACCTGTCGGACGAGCGGGAGGCGGCAATTACATCTACTACGGCGTGCGCGAATTCGGCATGAGCGCCGTGATGAACGGCTTGGCGCTGCACGGAGGAATCATTCCTTACGGCGGCACCTTCCTCACGTTCTCGGACTACTCCAGAAACTCGCTTCGCATGGCGGCGCTGATGAAGATCCGCTCGATCTTCGTTTTTACCCACGACTCGATCGGTCTGGGCGAGGACGGCCCCACGCACCAGTCGATCGAGCACGCCGCGGCCCTGCGCCTAATCCCCGGCATGGACGTCTGGCGACCTTGCGATCCCGTCGAAACGGCGCTGGCCTGGGTGGCCGCGATCGAGCGAAAGGACGGGCCGACTTCGCTATTGCTCACGCGGCAGAACGTGCCGTTTCAAAAACGCGATGCCCACACGGTGTCGGCGATCCGCCGCGGCGGCTATGTTCTTGCGGACGCGCAGGAACCCAAGGCGGTCCTCCTCGCCACCGGGTCGGAAGTACAGCTGGCTCTGGGCGCGAAGCAAAAGCTGGCCGAAGAGGGCATTTCGGTTCGGGTCGTGTCGATGCCTTGCACGTCGATTTTCGACCGCCAGCCGCCGATGTACAGGGACGTGGTGCTGATCCCGACTTTGCCTAAGGTCGCCGTCGAAGCCGGTGTCAGCGACTATTGGCGCAAGTACGTCGGCCTCGAGGGCGCTGTCGTCGGGATCGACCGCTACGGCGAATCGGCGCCCGGGGCGAAACTGTTCGAGTACTTCGGTTTCACCGTGGACAATGTGGTGAAGGCCGTGAAAAGCGCGTTGAAGTAGAGAAAGACCTGAAGGAGCCTAGCATGACCATTCGAGTCGCCATCAACGGTTACGGCCGCATCGGCCGCAACATCCTGCGCGCCCACTACGAAGGCGGGAAAAAACACGATCTGCAGTTCGTCGCCATCAACGACCTAGGCAATGCGCAGACCAACGCGCATCTGACGCGCTACGACACCACGCACGGAAAATTCCCCGGAACGATCGCCGTGGAAGGCGAATCGATGGTCGTGAACGGCGACCGCATCCAGGTGTGTGCGAAGCGCAACCCGGCCGAGCTGCCTTGGAAGGACCTGAAGGTGGACGCGGTGCTCGAATGCACCGGGCTTTTCACCAGCAAGGAAAAGGCCTCGTCGCATCTAGCGGCCGGGGCGAAGAAGGTGGTGATTTCGGCGCCAGGCGAGAAGGATGTCGACCGCACCATCGTCGTCGGTGTGAACGACAAGACGCTGAAGGCCTCCGATACTGTGATTTCGAACGGCTCGTGCACCACGAACTGTCTCGCACCGCTGGTGAAGGCGGTTGACGACCGCATCGGCGTGGTCTCCGGCCTCATGACTACGGTCCACGCCTACACCAACGACCAGGTGCTGACCGACGTCTACCACAAGGACCTGCGCCGCGCGCGGTCGGCGACGCACAACATGATCCCGGCGAGCTCCGGCGCCGCGGCGGCGATCGGTTTGGTATTGCCGCACCTCAACGGTAAGCTCGACGGGTTCGCGTTCCGCGTGCCGACTATCAATGTGTCGATCGTAGACCTGAGCTTCGTGGCGAAGAGGCCGACGACGGTGAAGGAAGTCAACGACGCGGCGAGGCAGGCATCGCAAACGGATCTCAAGGGCATCCTCGAGTACAACAGCGAGCCGCTTGTGTCCTCGGACTTCAACCATAACGTGGCGAGCAGCGTGTTCGATGCTACCCTGACCCGGGTGTCGAACGGTACGCTGGTGAAAGTCTGTTCCTGGTACGACAACGAATGGGGCTTCAGCAATCGGATGCTGGACGCGACGGTCGCGCTGATGAACGCGAAGTAGCCCCATGCATGTCCTCAGGATGTCGGATGTGGACCTGCGCGGCAAGCGCGTGCTGGTCCGCGTCGACTTCAACGTTCCCATCCAGGACGGCAAGATTACCGATGACACGCGCATCCGCGCGGCGCTCCCGGGAATCCGCGAGGCGCTCGCGCAACGCCCGCGCTTGATGCTCGTGTCGCACCTCGGCCGGCCGACCGAGGGCGAGTTCAGCGAGAAGGAGTCCCTCGCCCCGATCGCAAGACACCTCTCGGCTTTGCTTGGCGAGGACGTGCCGCTCAGGCGTGGCTGGCTGGAAGGGGTTTCAGTCGAACCCGGCAGGGTAGTGATGCTGGAGAACTGCCGATTCAACAAGGGGGAGAAAAAGGACGACGATACGCTGGCGAAACAGATGGCGGGCCTGTGCGACGTCTACGTCAACGACGCCTTCGGCGCTGCGCACCGCGCCGAAGCGAGCACTCACGGCGTCGCGAAGTACGCGCCGGTGGCCTGTGCTGGGCCGCTCATGGCGGCGGAGATCGAGGCGCTGTCCGAGGCGCTTGAGCGCCCGGCACGTCCGCTGGTGGCGATCGTCGCCGGGGCGAAGGTCTCGACCAAACTTGCGGTTCTCGGCGCCCTCGCGGAAAAGGTCGACCGGCTGATCCCGGGCGGAGGCATTGCCAATACCTTCATGCTCGCGGCCGGCATGAAAGTAGGCAAGTCTCTGGCCGAGCCGGAGCTCGTCGGCGAGGCGAAGAAAATCGCGGCAAGCCTGCGGAACAGAGGCAGCGAGGTGCCCTTGCCGGTGGATGTCGTCTGCGCGAAAGAAGTCTTGCTAACGGCCAAGGCCGTGATCATGCCTGCGGCAGAAATCGGCGACGACGACATGATCCTCGATATCGGCCCGCGTACCGCTGCGGCGTTCGCAAAGCGGCTTTCCGAGGCGGGCACCATCGTCTGGAACGGCCCGCTCGGCGTGTACGAGTTCGATCAATTCGGTCAGGGAACGAAGGCGATCGCCGAAGCGATTGCCGGATCGAGTGCTTACTCGCTCGCCGGCGGCGGCGAGACGCTAGCCGCGATCGCGAAATTCGGAGTCGCCGACGGGATTTCCTACATCTCGACCGGCGGCGGAGCTTTCCTGGAGTTCCTCGAAGGCAAGAAACTGCCCGCGATCGAGGTGTTGGAGCAGCGCGGCAAGGCCTAGGATTTGGCCCCGCGGGCCTCGATCCCGGCGGCGCGCGCAAGCTCGCGATGGACGCGGCCCACGCGCTCGACTTCGCCCTTGGCGGCGAAGCGCTCGTAGAAGCCCTCCGACTTGAACGCCTTCACCTGATCGCGCCATGGGGCGAGCCGCTCTTCCCAGCGCTTGACGCGGCCCTCCGCGGGATCGCCATCCTCTCGGGCGAGGTCGGCGCACACCCGCAGCATGGCTTTCAGAGTCACCGGCTTGGTGACCATGTAGTTGGCGTGGCCCCAGGCCTCGCCCCAGACGCGCTCGGCCGCCTTGAAGAAGTCGCGCACCATGCCGTAGTAGTTCGGCACCTGCGTACGGCTGCCCCCGGCTAGCTGGATCTTGCGCCAGTCGCGGTTGACCCAGCGGTGCAGTTCGTTGAAAAGTTCCGCCTGCAGGATCCACTTGTCCTGCGCGCTGCGCCCGCCGAGGCGGTTGATGCGGTAGCGCAAGGGGCTGTCCCCCTCGCTGTAGAGGCTGCCGACCACACGCGAGGCGAACTTGCGGTGGGGCTCGGCCCAGGACACTCGCTCGTACAAGTCGATCAGGTGGCTCTTGTTGATGCGCGTGGGCGTGGAGTTGATGATCACGAACATCTCGGTAGCGAAGTCCTCGCTGCGCCCGTCGAAGATTACACACGGTACGTTGATGGTTTTGGCGTCGTCCGGGCGCTCTTCCAGGTAGAAGCGTAGTGCCGCAAGCCGGTGTTGGCCGTCGATGATGAGGAACTTGGACTGCGGCTCCGCCAACTGGCCGATCCCGTCGGTACCACCGGCTGCTTGGAAGCGCAGTTTTTCCGGGGTAAACAACAATACCGTTCCCGGGATCGGTGGCTGGGTGATCGCCGTCTCATAGAAATTCTTGAGCTGGCGCACCTTGGCCCGTGACAAGGTTCTCTGGAAGGCGCGGTCGGTGCGCTCGATTTTGGCTATGAACTGGGCGATCTCGTCTTCATGGGAGACGCGCGCCGGAGCGATCTCCTCGCCTTCGCCGTAAAAGCGACTGATAAAGCGGACCTTGGCGAGCAGCTCGGGAGCGCGGACGCTGCCGAAGTAGAAGATGCCATCCTTCTGGCGAATCTGCGTGGCAAGCACGGGGTCCTCCCTTGTAAGTATGGCTCAGCCGCTGGCGCAGACCAGAAATATAGCCGAAACCGGGCGCTCACTGCGAAAAAACGGGTTCAGCGGCATTGTCCTGGGTCAGGTCAGTCCCGGGCCGCTTCCTTGCAGTTTCCGTGCGTTGAGCGGCCACTGGACGCTCCAGAGAGCGGCATCCAAAACCAGCCGTGTGGCCCATGGACTTCCACGCGCAACGCCTTCCCGCAAGGAAAGTAGCCCCATAAGCATCTGGTAAAGTAGAACGGTTTTCCCGGAGCGTCAAATGGGCAGAAGCACCAAAATCGTCGCCACGCTCGGCCCCGCGTCCAGCGATCCTCAAACGCTCGAGCGGATGTTTCTCGCGGGAGTGGACGTCGTGCGCATGAATTTCTCGCACGGCACCGCCGACGATCACGAGCGCCGCGCCGAGCTGGTGCGCGAGGCTTGCCGCAAAACCGGACGCACCATCGGCATCATGGGCGACCTGCAGGGTCCCAAGATCCGGATCGGCAGGTTCAAGGACGGCAAGGTCACTCTGAATCCGGGGGACGCCTTCGTGCTCGACGCCGACTGCGCGCTCGGGGTCGACGGCCGTGTCGGCCTGGACTACAAGGAGCTACCGCGCGACGTGCGGCCCGGCGACGTGCTGCTTCTTGACGACGGGAAGATCGTGTTCGAGGTCGAAAAGGTCGTCGGTAACGAGGTGCGCTGCCGCGTCCGTCACGGGGGAGTGCTCTCCAACAACAAGGGCATCAACCGCCTCGGAGGCGGCCTCACCGCCGCCGCGCTTCCGCCGAAGGACATGGAGGACATTCGAACGGCGGCGAAAATCAAGGTGGATTACCTCGCCGTTTCCTTCCCCAAGTCGAGCGGCGACATGATCATGGCGAGGCAGCTCTTGCGCGCCGCGGGTGGCGAGGCGTTCCTCATAGCCAAGATCGAGCGCGCCGAAGCCGTCGAGCCGAAAGCGCTTATCGACATCATGTCCGCTTGCGAGGGCATCATGGTGGCGCGCGGGGATCTGGCGGTCGAGGTTGGCGATGCCTCGGTCCCGGCCCTGCAAAAGCGAATGATTCGGCTAGCGCGCGAGCACAACAAGCTCACCATAACCGCCACGCAGATGATGGAGTCGATGATTTCGAGCCCGGTACCTACCCGCGCCGAGGTGTCGGACGTCGCCAATGCCGTGCTCGATGGGACCGATGCGGTGATGCTGTCCGCGGAGACCGCAAGCGGCAAGTACCCGGTCGAGACGATCGCCTCGATGAGCCGCATCTGCGCAGTCGCGGAGGACTCGGCCGAGGTGACGCTCGACCGCGATTTCCTCGATCGCGTCTTTACGCGAGTGGACCAGTCGATCGCCATGGCGGCGCTTTTCACCGCCTATCATCTCAAGGTGAAAGCGATCGCCGCGCTCACCGAGTCGGGGTCGACCGCGCTGTGGATGTCGCGCATCAACTGCGGCGTTCCGATCTACGCTCTCACCTCGCAGACCGTGACGCGCTATCGGTGCGCGTTGTTCCGCGACACTTATCCCCTGATGGTGAAGTACGTCGGCGACGACCGCGAGGAGCTGCTAGAGGAGGCCGAAAACGTCTTGGTGAGGAACGGCGTGGTGCAGAAGGGGGACCTCATCGTGCTCACCATCGGCGAGCCGATCGGTAAGGCTGGCGGAACCAACACGATGAAGATCGTCCGCGTTGGCGAGCATCGGAAGGGATAGTTGCGGACAAGAAGCGATGAGTGAGCAAAGACTCGGCGTCATCATGAACGGAGTGACGGGCCGCATGGGCATGAACCAGCACCTGGCGCGCTCCGTCATGGCCATCCGCCAAGAGGGCGGGGTGCAGCTCGCCGACGGCACGCGGGTGATCCCCGACCCGATCCTGGTCGGGCGCAACGCTGAAAAGCTGAGAAAACTCGCAATCGACCACGGCGTCGAGCGCTGGACCACCGACCTGGATGAGGCGCTTAGGAACCCCGACGACGCGGTTTTTTTCGACGCTGCTTCGACAAAGCTCCGGCCGACCTTGCTGAAGAAAGCCCTCACCGCAAAGAAACACGTCTACTGCGAAAAACCTGTCGCGACCTCGCTCGCACAAGCGCTCGACCTGTATCGGGCAGCCAAGAAAGCGGGAGTTCGGCACGGTGTCGTCCAGGACAAGCTCTGGCTGCCGGGGCTGCTGAAGATCAAGGAGCTGCGTGATGCCGGTTTCTTCGGGAGGATACTCTCGGTCCGGGGCGAGTTCGGCTACTGGGTTTTCGAGGGCGACGAGCAGCCGGCGCAGCGGCCCTCCTGGAATTACCGCAAGAAGGACGGCGGCGGAATCATCCTCGACATGCTGTGCCACTGGCGCTACGTGCTCGACAACTTGTTCGGGGAAGTGAAGGGCGTTTCCTGCCTCGGTGCACGGCATATCGCGACCCGCTGGGATGAAAACGGCAATAAGTACAGGGCGACCGCAGACGATGCCGCGTACGCGACGTTCCGGCTCGCAGGCGACGTCGTCGCGCATTTCAACAGTTCTTGGTCCGTGCGCGTACGCCGCGATGACTTGGTGACTTTTCAGGTGGACGGGACGAAGGGGTCCGCGGTTGCCGGGCTCACGCGTTGTTTTGCTCAATCCCTTGCGGAAACGCCCCGGCCGGTATGGAACCCGGACGTGCGTCAAACGCACGATTTTGGCGCAGACTGGAAGGAAGTTCCGGACGACAGGTCTTACGACAATGCGTTCAAGGTCGAATGGGAGCTTTTCATCCGCCACGTGTGCGAAGGTTCGCCGTTTAAATGGAATTTGTTAGAGGGAGCGAAAGGGCTGCAGCTCGTCGATTGCGCGTTGAAGTCCTGGCGCACGCGACGTTGGATCGACGTTCCGAGACTGAAAGCATAGACCGGGCATGAATGCGCCTGAAAAGCTCACGACGCGCATCAAGCTGCCTTCCTCGGCGGGAAAGGTCGAGGAATTCCGACTGAGCGCACCCCGCGATTTCGGCACGGCCGGAAGGAAAGCGTTCAATCGCATCGCGCTCGCCGCGGCCCACGTGGTCGCGGATCCCCTCGCCCGAGGGAATCCTTGGCTCGATGCCGCAGTCGACTGGGATGCGACCCTCGCCTACCGGCGCTACCTGTGGTCGCTCGGCCTCGGCGTGGCCGAAGCGATGGACACGGCGCAACGCGGCATGGGACTCGAGTGGAACAACTCGCTAGAGCTGATCCGCCGCTCGATCGACGCGTCCAGGGACATCGAAGGCGCGGTGCTCTATAGCGGCGCTGGCACCGATCAGCTCGCGCCTGCCCGGGGCGCGACGCCCGCTGCGGTCGTTGCGGCATACGAGGAGCAATGCGAAGCGATCGAACGGCTCGGCGGGCGGATCGTGCTCATGGCAAGCCGCGCGCTTGCCACCTGCGCCCGCTCGCCGGACGACTATCGGGAGGTGTACTCGCGTGTCCTCTCTCGGGTAAGGCGGCCCGTGATTATCCACTGGTTGGGCGAGATGTTCGACCCTCAACTGGCGGGCTATTGGGGCGAGGAGGATCACGACAGGGCCATGAAGGTGGCACTTGAGGTCATCGAGGCAAACCGCGCCAAAGTGGAAGGCATCAAGATATCGCTGCTCGACCCGCAAAAGGAAATTGACATGCGCAGACGCCTCCCGGAGGGAGTGCGCATGTATACCGGGGACGATTTCAACTACCCGGACCTGATCGAAGGCGACCGGGAAGGCCACTCCGATGCGCTGCTCGGAATTTTCGACGCGATCGCCCCGGCCGCCTCGGCTGCTCTCGGTCGGCTGGGATCGGGCGACGTGCCCGGTTTTCGCGATATCCTCGCGCCCACGGTGCCGCTCGCCCGCCATATCTTCAAGGCCCCGACGCGCTTCTACAAAACGGGCCTAGTTTTCCTCGCGTGGCTGAACGGCCACCAGGAGCATTTCGTCATGGTCGGCGGGCAGCAGTCGGCGCGCTCGTTGGTGGATTTCGCCGAGACCTTCCGACTGGCCGATGCCGCGGGCTTACTGCGCAATCCGGAACTCGCTGCATCCAGGATGAGGCAAATCCTCGCCGTGAACGGCATCGGTGGATGAGCAATCCGCCCGATCCCGAACTGCTTTCGCTCAATACCGCCACGGTGCGGGAAAAATGGAACCTGCGCCGGATGATAGAGGGCTGTGCGCGCCACGGCATCCGGGGTATATCGCCCTGGCGCGACAAGCTCGCTGAGATGGGGGCGAAGGAGGCTGCCAAGACGATCCGCGACAACGGCCTCACGGTGACGGGGCTGTGCCGCGGGGGAATGTTTCCGGCGGCGGACCGCAGGGCGCGTCGGGCCGCGATCGACGACAACTTGCGCGCGATCGACGATGCCGCGACGCTCGAGGCAAGCTGTCTGGTGCTCGTGGTCGGAGGGCTGCCGTCGGGCTCGAAAGACTTAGCCGGCGCGCGAACGATGGTGAGGGACGGTATCGGCGAAGTGTTCGATCATGCGCGCTCGGCAGGTGTCCCGCTCGCGATCGAACCCTTGCACCCGATGTACTGCGCCGACCGCGCATGCGTGAACACACTGGCGCAGGCGCTCGATCTGTGCGACGAACTGGACCGCAATGCAAGCGGGGCACTCGGGGTCGTGGTGGACGCTTACCACGTCTGGTGGGACCCCTCGCTCAAGTCACAAATCGAGCGCGCGGGCGACAAGCGCCTGCTCGCGTTCCATATCTGCGACTGGCTGGTGCCCACCACGGACCTGCTCACCGACCGGGGAATGATGGGCGATGGCGTGATCGACCTTCCCCTTATGCGCTCCTGGATGGAGAAGGCCGGGTACCGCGGTTTTCACGAAGTCGAGATCCTGTCTTCGGGCAACTGGTGGCAGCGGGATCCGGACGAGGTGCTCGCGACCTGCCGCGTGCGGCATCAGACAGCCTGTTAGCATTCCTAGCGGGGCCGCGGCGTTTGGCGGTGCCGGGGCCGGGAAGGTAAAATTGCCAACTCCCGGGTTTCACTTCCCCATCCAGCAACAGGACTGTCTCATGGACCGAAATCTCCTTTCCAAAACCGCCGCGGCCATGGTCGCAAGAGGCAAGGGGCTGCTCGCAGCCGACGAGTCCAGCGGCACGTGCGAGAAGCGATTCAAGTCGGTTGGAGTCGAGTGCACGGAGGCCAACCGCCGTGTCTACCGCGATTTACTGTTCACTACCAAAGGTATCGAGGAATTCGTAAGCGGGGTCATCCTGTTCGACGAAACCCTTCGCCAGAGCACGGTATCGGGCAACGAGCCGTTCCCGAGATACCTCGAGAAAAAGGGTGTCATCCCCGCTCTCCCGGAGAAAAGGTGACCGAGGGACTGGACGGCCTGCGCGGCCGGCTCGAGGACTATTTCGGGCTCGGCGCGCGCTTCGCCAAGTGGCGCGCGGTGATCACGGTCGGTGCCGGGATCCCGAGCCACGCCTGCATCTACGCCAACGCGCACGCGCTGGCGCGCTACTCGGCCCTGTGCCAGGAGGCGTCCATCGTTCCCATCGTCGAACCCGAGGTGCTGCTCGACGGCGACCACACGATCGAGCGCTGCTACGAGGCGACCGAGGCAACGCTCTCCGCGGTATTCGCCGCGTTGCGTGCCCACAACGTGTCCTTCGAGCATACCGTTCTCAAGGCTTCGATGGTCGTTTCGGGCAAGGACTGCCCGAAACAGGCCGGAGTCGAGCGCGTGGCAGAGGAAACGGTGCGCTGCCTGAAACGCACCGTACCCGCGGCGCTGCCCGGTGTCGTGTTTCTCTCGGGCGGCCAAAGCGATGAGGCTGCAACGGCACACCTCAACGAGATGGCGAGAATGCCGGGACTGCCTTGGCCGCTCACGTTCTCCTACAGCCGCGCGCTGCAGAATCCGTGCCTGAAGTCTTGGCGCGGGCAGTCGGGCAACGTCGCAGCCGCTCAGCGGGCGTTCTATCACCGGGCCCGCATGAACGGGCTCGCGGCTCAAGGAAAATACCGTCCGGAGCTGGAGAAACAGGCAGCATAGGGAATGGCTTTCCCGCTCTACGAGTCGAATCTCAAGAGCCTGAAGCTGCTGGGCCGGGGCAAGGTCCGCGATATGTATGCAGTGGACGGCGACCGCTTGCTCATTATCACCAGCGATCGGCTTTCGGCCTTCGATGTGGTCCTTCCCGATCCGATACCCGACAAGGGGCGGGTGCTGAACGAAATGTCCAATTTCTGGTTCAGGAGGCTCGGACACATCGTTCCCAACCATCTCGACGGCGCCGCGCCCGAGTCGGTGGTGAAGGGCGGCGACGAAGCGGCGCAGGTCAAGGGCCGTGCGGTAGTTGTGAAAAAGCTCAAACCGCTGTCGATCGAAGCGGTGGTGCGCGGTTATCTCATCGGCTCGGGCTGGAAGGACTACCAGAAGACTGGCGCCGTTTGCGGCATTCCGCTGCCCGCGGGTCTGAAGCAGGCGGACAAGCTGCCTGAGGTGATTTTCACGCCGGCCACCAAGGCAGGACCCGGCGCTCACGATGAGAACATATCGTACGAGCAAGCCGAGAAGCTGATCGGCAAGACGCTTGCGGCCAAAGTACGCGATGTGAGCCTGCGCCTATACCGCGAAGCGGCAGACTACGCCCGCGGGCGCGGCATCATCATCGCCGACACCAAGTTCGAGTTCGGGACGGATGAGAAGGGGAATCTGGTTCTGATCGACGAGGCGCTCACCGCGGATTCCTCGCGCTTCTGGCCCGCCGACGAGTATCGGCCCGGAATCAGCCCGCCTTCATTCGACAAGCAGTACGTGCGCGACTACCTGGAAAGGCTCCGCTGGAAGAAGACGCCCCCCGCACCCAGGCTTCCCGCCGAAGTGATCGCGAAGACCTCCGAAAAGTATCGCGAGGCCCTGTTCCGACTGACCGGACGAAAACTGGGAGCATGAAGGTGGCCGGTCATTCGCCTCTTGTCGGGATCGTCATGGGAAGCGCAAGCGATTGGGAAGTGATGCGCGAGGCGGCAAAGCAGCTCACCGATTTTTCCGTGCCTTACGAAGCCAAAGTACTCTCGGCGCATCGCTCGCCCGACGCGCTCGTCGCATGGGTGGAGCACATGAGTGCGAAGGGTGTGCGCTGTTTCATCGCGGGCGCGGGCGGCGCCGCGCATCTGGCCGGTGTGATCGCGGCGAAAACGACGTTGCCGGTGCTCGGGGTACCGATGCCCTCCAAATATCTCCAAGGCCTCGATTCGCTGCTGTCGATCGTACAGATGCCCAAGGGGATTCCGGTCGCGACTTTTGCGATCGGCGAGGCGGGCGCCGCCAACGCGGGACTCTTTGCGGTCGCGATGCTTGCCCAAGGAGACGCGAAACTCGCCAAACTTCTCGCGCAGTTCCGCGCGGGCCAGGCCGAAGCGGTGAAGAACTCCAAGCTGCCGGGTTGACACGGGCTCCGTCCCGCTTTTCCTTGCCTGCGAGAGTCGACGCACCCCGACCCCTTCCGATTCGGGATGCCGTGGCGGTATTGCGGCGCGGCGGGTTGGTCGCCTTTCCCACCGAAACCGTATACGGACTGGGCGCCGACGCATCCAACCCCGCGGCGGTCGCGCGAATCTACCAGGTCAAGGGCCGTCCTGCGAACCATCCCGTCATCGTTCATATCGGCGATGTCGGGCAGCTCGCTCGCTGGGCTTGCGAGATTCCCGAGGCTGCGATGAAACTCGCAGCACGCTTCTGGCCGGGGCCGCTGACCTTGGTGCTGAGGCGTGCGCCAGATGTCGGTAGTCAACTCACCGGCGGTCAGGATACGATTGGCCTGCGCATCCCGGGACATCCGGTCGCTCTTCAGCTCCTCCGGGAATTTGGCGGAGGTATAGCTGCTCCGTCTGCCAATCGGTTTGGCCGAATCAGCCCGACGACAGCGGAGCATGTACGAGCCGATCTGGGGAGCGAAGTCGAG
>WNET01001649.1_pt1 | contig 17982 bp, 20 predicted proteins | sample 5399911 | NCBI WGS metagenome assembly WNET01 (sample SAMN13153333, study PRJNA577476) | soil metagenome | isolation source: 40 cm grassland meadow soil pre-rain plot 2 | place: USA:California | collected 2015-09-08 | reverse complement strand
CCAGCATATCGCGTGTCGTGTATGACATGCCAGCCGGCCTGGTCCATGCAGACCATGAGGCTTCTGCAATTCGACTCAGGAGGAGAAGAACAAAACGCGACGGGTTTTCCGTCCTTTGCGAAGGCCGGGGTGGGGCCGGCAGTTGTGGCGAGGGAATCGTCGTCCGCTACGCAAACAGCGGTGAAGACGCTCTTGAGGTCGGCAAACGCCGGTGACGCGTTCAGCAGCAGAGCTCCGAGCGCAAGCCCGACAATCTTCCAACTCCTTTTCATGTGCGTTGCTCCTTTCGAGTGATAGGAAAAAACCCATGAACTCAAGAGGCCTGGAGGTGCCGTCCATGGACGGTCCGTTTCAAGCTCCCTTTGTCCAAGATGAAAATTACGTAGATTTTGTTGCGCGTAATGAATTGTGCGGGGCGTCCGCGCTATGCCGCTCGGATCACGAACGTCGAGATTTGGCTACACGCTGTAGGGCGTAAGCTTACTCAGCAACTCCTCCGCGAAGTCCAGCAGGCTATCTGGAGACCTGCTTCCTCTCGTAGTCGGCAATCGCCTTTTTCAGATCGCTGTACTCGTCGCAGGGGAAAAAGCACAGCTTGTCGAGTACCGAGAGGTGCTCCTTCGCCTTGGCGAGATTGCCGACCATCAGGTAAGCCTCGCCGAGATACTCGTGCGCGCCCCGGTGATCGGGATCGATGCGCAGCGCCTCGTTGTAATGCTTGAAGACGAGGCTCATGTCGGGGTTCGGACCCTTGCGGATCGAGTAGGCGTACAGGTTGTGGTAGTCGGCGTTGTCGGGATTTCTTGCAAGCGCCTGACGCAGGGTCGCCTGCGCCTCGCTTCCAGTCGTTCTTCGCCCTGGCGGCCACGAACTGCTCGAGCACCGGGTCGCGCGGCGCACTGGACATGGAGGGTGTTTCGGCGGCGAGCCCTATTCCTGGCAGCGCGATCAACGCTATGATCAGGGAACGATGCAGCGGTTTCATGTCTGCTCCTTGCTCGTTGCGGTCGTGATGCTAACAGCCGCTGCCACGCCCGCATTCCCCGCGCCGCCGAAGTCGCGCGGCGAGGCGCTCGCCGGGCTGCGCAGCCCGAGCGAGGCGACGCGCGCCGAGGCCGTCAACTGGATCGCCAGCCGCGGCGCGATGGCCGACGCGCCGCTGCTCCACGAGCGGCTGCGCGACGACAGCGAGACCGTGCGCGAATTCGCCGAGCACGGCCTGTGGCTGCTGTGGAGCCGCTCCGGGGACGCCGAGATCGACCGCCGGATGGCGCGCGGCGCAGGCGAGATGCAGGCCGGGCGGCTCGCCGAGTCGGTGGCGACGTTCTCGGAAATCATCAGGAGGAAGCCCGATTTCGCCGAAGGCTGGAACCGGCGCGCCACGGCGTACTATCTCGCCGGCGAGTACGAGAAGTCGATCGCCGACTGCGCCGAGGTGCTGAAGCGCAACCCGCAGCACTTCGGCGCGCTGTCGGGCCTGGGCCAGATCTACTTCAAGCTCGAGGACTACCAGCGCTCGCTCGCCTGGTTCCGCCGCGCGCTCGAGGTCAATCCGAACATGCTCGGCGTCGAGATCAACATCGAGGGCATCGAAGAGCTGCTCGAGGAGAAGCGCCGCCGCTCAATTTAGGAGCCAGTAGAGCGCAACGCCCGCGATCACGGTGCCCAGGAGGCTGCGCGTCGCGGCCGCAACCGCGAACGCCGCCATGATCGCCGGCAGGCCGGCGGCGCCCGCCGAAGGGAGCTCGATCGCGAGCAGCGCGGCGAGCACCGCGATCGGCACGTAGCGCAGCCAGTCGGCGAGCCAGGGCGGCAGCTGGAGCCGCGACAGCGCGACGAGCGGCAGCACGCGCGGCACCGCGGTGACCAGCGCGCAGCCGAGCACTAGCGCGAGGATTTCGGGCCGGACTTCCATCGTTCGAGCGAGAGTCCCAGCGTCGCCCCCAGCACGGTCGCGCCGATCACTGCCCCGGCGCCCGGCGCGGCGAGCTGGATGCCGGCACCCGCAGCGCCGGAAAAAAGCGCCACCCCCAGCGCCTCGCGCAGCCGCGGCTGGATCCTGACCTGGAGCACGAGCAGCCCCGCGAACATGGCGGGCAGCGCGAAAGCGAGCGTGCGCGTGTCGCGCGCCGCGCCCGAGAGCGCCGCGCCGGCGAGGTTGGCGATTGCCCAGGCGCTCCACGCCGCGAGATTCAGCCCCGCCATCCAGGCCGGGGAAAGCGGCCGCCGGCCGGAGGCGACCACGAACGTCTCATCGGTGAGTTGCAGGCCGAGAAGCGCGTTCTTCCACGCCGGAACGCCGCGCAGCGCCGGCGCGAGCGCCGCGGAAAGCAGCAGGTGGCGCAGGTTGAGGAAGAACACCGTGAGCACGATCGCCGAGGCAGAACTAGCGAGCGACAGCATGCTGGTCACGACGAACTGGGCCGAGCCGGCGTACAGCACCGCGGAGATCAGCAGTACCTCGGCGTACGACAGGCCGGCCGCGCGCTCGACGACGCCGGCGGCGATGCCGATGCCCAGGTACCCGAGCACGACCGGCGCGGCCGCGCGCATGCCGGCCGCGAACGATTCGTGTTTCACGGCTCTACTGCTTCAATTCGAAGAGGTAGGTACTGACGACAAGCCGCTTCGGGCGCGCCAGGTCCTTTTCGCCCGGGAGGATGCAGAAAAACATCTTCGCAGCCGGCCCGCCGGCATAGCTCAGGGTGAGCGTGTACTCGTCGAAGCTGTAGGTTCCTCCGCCGCCTTGCGGCGCAGGCACTCCTCTTTCCAGGACCTCGAGATTCGCGGCGTGCCGAATCACGCCCTGGTCCCAGAACGTAGTGTCGCTCCCGAACTCGATCCAGACCGGTTCCGCAGTGCTGGCGGCGATGACGTAAGTGCCTTGCAGCCGCAGCCCGCTGACCTTGGGCAGGCGCTGCCAGCGCGTTCCGGCCGCGCCGCTCAGCCGCTCGCCGCGGCGCCGCATCACCTCGGTCTTGCCGGCAGGCCAGCTTATGCGGATGTCGTCTCCGACAGCCTGGTAGGTGCCGAGGCGGTCCTTGCCCAGGCTCTCGTTGGCGAAGAAGCTCGCATCGCCGCGATAGGCGGCGCCGTCGGCATAGAAGACGAGGAAATCGAAACGCTGCCGAGCGCCTGCCGGAGGGGCTTTGGCAATGACTCGCACGTACATCTCCTGCACGCGCAGCCCTGGATCGCCCGCAGCGCCGGCCGACGCGACGGCGAGCATCAGGCCGGCAAGCGCGGCAACGCGCAAGCTAGAGATATTCCTTGGCCGCGCTGTCCGCATCCAGCGGCCGCCCGGTGAGATAGCCCTGCAGGAAGTCGCAGCCGCAATTCCTCAGGAACTCGCGCTGCAGCGCGGTCTCGACGCCTTCGGCGATGACCTTGATCTCGAGCGCGTGCGCGAGGGCCACGATCGCCGCGACGATGGCGCTCTGGTCCTCGTCCCCGGGCACGTCGGCGACGAAGGCGCGGTCGATCTTCACCTTGTCCACCGGGAAGCGCTTCAGGTAGGCGAGGCTCGAGTAGCCGGTGCCGAAATCGTCGATGGCGATCGACACGCCGAGCTCCTTCAGCCTGTTGAGCGTGCTCAACGCGACGTCGCTGTGCTGCATCGCGGTGGACTCGGTGATCTCGAGCTCGAGCAGCCGCGCCGGCAGGCCGCTGTCCCTGAGCGCCCTGGCGACGAGCGGCACCAGCTTGGGGTCGTTGAACTGGCGGGGGGAGAGGTTTACCGAGACCTGCAGTCCGCGCTCCGCGCCGATGAACGTCGCCCAGCGGCAGCCCGTCTCCTCCGCCACCTGGATGAATTCCGCCGGGCCGACGAGACCGCGATGCGGGTTCAGCCAGCGCACCAGGGCCTCGTGCGCCACGACCTGCCCGCTCTTCGCCTCGACGATCGGCTGGTAGTGCACGCGCAGCTGGTCGCGGCCGAGCGCGCGCCGCAGGTCGCTCTCCAGCGCCAGGCGGCGCGACGCCGCCAGGTTCATCTGCTCGGTGAAGAACTGGTAGTTGGCGCGGCCCATCTCCTTCGCGTGGTACATGGCCGCGTCGGCATTGCGGATCAGGGTCTCGGCGTCGCGGCCGTCGTCGGGAAACACGCTGATGCCGATGGAGGGCGTGACCACCAGCTCGCGCTCCTCGATGAGCACGGGATTCGACAGCTGCTCGATCACTTTCTGCGCCACGCTGGCGACGTCCGAGGAGCGCTTGACCTCGGGCAGCACCACCACGAACTCGTCGCCGCCGATGCGGCAGATGCTGTCGCCGACGCGCAGCTGCTTCACCAGGCGCTGCGCCACTTCCTTGAGCAGCGCGTCGCCCACGCCGTGTCCGAGCGAGTCGTTGATGGTCTTGAAGCGGTCGAGGTCGATGAACATCACCGCGGTCTGCTGCCGGTTGCGGTAGCTCAGGGCGAGCGCCTGGCCGAGCCGGTCTTCCAGCACCCTGCGGTTGGGAAGCCCGGTCAGCGCATCATGGCCGGCCAGGTGCTGGGCGCGGGCTTTCGCCTCCTCCAGCTCCGCGGTGCGCTCGGCCACCTTGCGCTCGAGGGCGTCCAGGGCCTGCTGCACGCGCGCCTCGGCTTCGCGCTCGGCCGTGACATCCTCGAAGCTCCAGATCCATTCCTGCTCCTCGCCCCCCGCATCGATGCGCCGGCCGCGGGTGCGGCAATGGAACACGGAGCCGTCGCGGCGCTTGAATTTCCATTCGCTGTCGTGCGTTTCTCCGGGGGCGGTGCTGCTATAGGCGAGCAGCCCCGCCTCGCGCCATCCCTCCTCCGTGGCGAACAGCACCGCGGAGCTCTCGCCGACGAGCTCGCCGGGGCCTGCGCCGACCATGTCCTCCAGGAAACGGTTGCAGCGCCGGATCGCCCGGTTGCGCACGAAGGCGATGCCGACCGAGGCATTGTCGAGGATCAGCTCCTGCTCGGCGGCCGCGCGCTGCGCGCGCTCGTCGGCGCGCCGCCGCTCGGTGACGTCCTCGACGATCCAGACCGTGCCGCGCTGAGTGTTCCCGGCGTCGAGCGCCTTGGCGATCATGCGGCACAGGAACGTCGAGCCGTCCTTGCGCCGCAGCTCCCATTCCAGGTCGAGCTGCCGGCCCGCGGAAAGGATCGGCACCGCGATCTTGCCGAGCGCGTCGTAGCTCTCGCGGCTGGGGTACATCACCTCGCCGGGCTGGCCGATCAGCTCGTCCGCGCTCCAGCCGAACATCTCGGCGAACCTCGGGTTGCAGAGAAAGACGCGCCGCTCGCGGGTGAAGGCGATGCCGATCGAGGCGTTGGCGAGCAGCGCCTCGTATTCGAGCTGCGTATACCGGGTGCGCCCGGCATAGCTCTCCCCCGGCGACTCGAGCGCGGGCTTGATGCCGCGCAGGGCGGGGTCGTTCACCGCGGCGGCTGTTCCGGGGCTGCCCGGCCCGCGAGGAGCGTGAAGTCGTCGGCGTAGCGGCGGAAAGTGGCCACCGCCCCGGCGCGTTGCTCGGCGCTCAGCGTGCGGTCGAGATCGAGCAGCAGGGCGAAGTACTCCTGCCGCGCCGCCTCGCTCGCGGCGGCGTAGGCGGGGTCGCGCCCGTGGTCGAAGTTCGCGGCGCGCTCGGGCAGTCGCTTTTGCGCCTCCCGGGCGCGGACCATGGCGAGCAGCTCGCCCTGCAGCCGCTTGCGGTCGCGGTCGCGCATCTCGTAATAGAGCGGCGCGCGCTCCGAGAATTGCCTGACCCGCTCGATTTGGGCCTTGGACAGCCTTCCCACCCAGTCCTCCAGTCGCTCCACCGTGCGCGTCGCGCGTCGCTTCCTTCTCTCGGCCTCGCCGCCACGCAGGTTCTCGCGCGCGAACTTGCGGTTGTCCTCGGCGAACCGCTTCTCCATGTGCCTGACCTGCTCCGGGCTGAGACGATCGAGCACGGGGGCGATCCGTTCGGCAGCCGCACGCAGGCCTTCGCGCGCCTGCGCCATCAGGGAATCGTACCCCCAAACGATGTCCTCGCGCGAGAGGCCGCCGCCGAGGCGGCGCGCCGCTTCTTCGCAGAGGCGTGCGTACTTCGGCAGCGCCTCGGCGCGGTGCCAGTCGTGGAACGCATCGATGCGCTCGTCGAGCTCCTCGGCCTGCTCGCCATGGACATCGAGATAATTTCCCGCGCGCCAGCGCAGCCAGGTATCGGCGTGGTCGTAAGCCAGCCGGGTCGCGCTGCAGCCGGTGAGCAGCGACAGCGTGACGAGAATCGCGCTCAGCCTCAAGGGGGCGCTCACCAGAAGCTCTCCACGCTGATCTGGCCGGGGTTGCGGCGCCGGTGCTTGCGCAGGCCGCGCTCCACGAGCGCGGCGGTGGCGTCCTTCAGCATGTCAGGATTTCCGCACAGCAATACCTGGGACGATTCAGGAGCAATCTTGACGCCCGCCGCCTGCTCCAGCCGTCCATCCCGCACCGCGGCCGGGATGCGTCCGGACAACGATCCAGGATGGGGTTCCCTGCTCACGAAGCTGACGTAACGAAGCTTCTGTTTTCTTGAAATTTCAAGAATCGAGTCCCGGTACACGAGTTCCTTCGCGTGCCGCACCGCATGGACCAGGACGACGTTCCTGAACCTGCGCCACGGCGCCTCGGTGCGCAGGATCGAGAGAAACGGCGCGATCCCGGTGCCGGTGGAGATGAGCCACAGCGTCTCGGCGTCCGGCACTTCGGACAGCACGAGGAAGCCGGCCGGGTTGGGCGCCAGGTAGAGCGTATCGCCCGGCTGCAGGCGCGCGAGAGTCGGGGAGAGCGGCCCCCTAGGCACCACGATGCCGTAGAACTCGTGGACCGGGTCCGCCGGCGGATTGACGAAGGAGAAGGGGCGCGCGATGCGCTCGCCGTCGATGTCCAGGGCGAGGCGCACGAACTGCCCGGCCTCGAATTGCAGCTCGGGCCCTTCTACGCGCAGCGAGAACAGCGCATCGGTCCAGTGCCGGTTTTCGAGCACCTTCGCCTCGAGCCATTGCGTGCTCATTGCAGTCTATAGGGCTCCAAACGGATGTCTTTCGGGTCCTGACCGAGCATCACGATCGCGCCGTTGCGCCGGTTGTTTCCCGTCTCGGAGAATTCGAAAGTGTAGGTGCGCACGATCCTCAGGCGGCCCTCTTCGTCGCGCGCCAGGCGCAGGCGCGCGAAAGACACCGTCTCATCGAGGAACTGCAGATCATAGCGCGCGCAGGCCGAGCGCCCGGCCTCCACGGCTCGCTCCCGAGCGCGAAGGCTGTCGATCCACAGCAACGCGCCGACGATGATGAAGAGGATGGCCGCGGCTTCCCACATCGTCTAGGCGTCCTCTTTGACCAGGTCGGCGCCCTTTTCCGCGATCGCGATCACCGCGGCGTTGATGTTGCCCGAGGGAACAGCGGGCATGACGGAGGCATCGATGACGCGCAATCCCCTCAAGCCTTTTACTTTCAGTTTTTCATCCACGACCGCGCCGATGCGGCAGGTGGAAGTCGGATGGAACACCGTCTCTCCCATTCCGCGGCAGTAGTCGAGCCACTCCGAGTCGCCCTGTACCCCCGGCCCGGGCAGGTATTCGGAGCTAACGTAATCGCGCATGGGGGCCGTGTTGACGATGCGCCGCACGAGCTTCAGCCCCTCGATCATGACGCGGCGGTCGTTCTCGGTAGCGAGGTAGTTGTAGCGGATGGCCGGCGCGGCGGCCGGGTCCCCGCAACGGATATGTACCGAGCCGCGCGACTCCACCTGGAGCTGCGAGACGGCGCAGGTGAAGCCGGAGTGCCGGTGCAGGACCCCGCCGCGCTTGGCGCTCGAGAAATTGATGAAGTAGAGCTGCGCGTCGGGCCGCTTCAGGTCCGGCCGGGTGCGGACGAACGCGGCGGCATGGCCGGCGCTTACTGTCAGGGGTCCTTGCCTGAACAGGAAGTACCTCAGACCCACGAGCGCCATGCGCCGCAGGCTCATCATGTCGTCGTTCAGCGTGATCGCCTTGCGACAGCGCCAGAACGTGCGCACGTAGAAATGGTCCTGCAGATCCGCGCCGACGCCGGGCGACTCGTGCACGACCGGAATGCCGTGCCGCTCGAGCAGCGCCCGCGGACCCACGCCGGAGAGCTGGAGAAGCTGCGGCGAGTTGAACGCGCCGCCGCAAAGGATGATTTCTCCTGCGCGGACCGTGTGAATTTCGCCGTTTCTCCGAAACTCGATTCCGACCGCGCGGCGATCCCTGAAGTGGATCCTGGTCGCCAGAGCGTCGACTTCGATCTTCAGATTCGTTGAAGTCGTCGTTCCGCGGAATGCCCAGCGCCATGGCCGACGCGATGAAGGCGTCGCACAGCTCGTGGCGGGGCAGATCCGACACCGCGAGCGGACCGCCGACGCCATGCCAGGGGTCCGCGCCGCGGCTCTGGTCCTCCGACTTCCTGAAGTACGGCAGGAGGTCGTCGAACCCCCAGCCCGGGATCGCCCAGCCGTCGAAGTCCTCGCGCTGGCCGCGGATATAGACCAGGCCGTTGATCGAGGAGGAGCCGCCGAGAACTTTGCCGCGCGGCGTGAAGATGCGCCGGTCGTTCAGCGCCGGCTCGGGCTCCGACTCGTACGCCCAGTTGACGTCGGTGCGCGCGAACAGCTTGCCGTAGCCGAGCGGCACGTGGATCCAGAAGTCGGTGTCGCGCGGCCCGGCTTCGAGGAGAAGCACGCTGCGGCGGCCGCTTTCGGTGAGCCGGCTGGCGAGGACGCAACCCGCGGACCCGGCCCCGACGACGATGTAATCGAACGAATTCAGACCGTCGCGATCGGCGTGGCGGGCGAGCCGACGGCCCCGGGCAGGCGCAGCGGCGGCGCGGTGAGCAGAAAGCGGTTGCGGCCATGCTCTCGCAGCCAGCGCGCCAGCCCGGTGAGATACCACAGCTCGCCTAGATGGATGCCGTTCTTGAAGATGCAGTGCTCGTGCAGCGGCATCGAGGCGTGCGGCCTGGGGCTCGCCAGGCTCGTCGGAATGATCTCGACGGCGTAGTTGTCGGCGATCAGGCAGGCGAGCCCCGAATCCGAAATCCACTGCAGCAGCCGCTCGTCGCGCCCGTCTAGGCCGCTGCAGGTGCCGTGCAGCAGCTTCGGATCCGGGTTCTTCTTCAGCTCGAGGACGACGTCGGCAAAGCCGGTGTACAGGCACACCATGTCGCCTTTCTCGATCTCCACAGCATCCTTCTCCAGGATTTTCGACAGATCGTCGTAAGTCACGGCGTGGCGCTGGCGCCCGAAGTGGCGATTCAAATCCACCAGCACCCCGCGGCCCTGCGCGGGCGCCGGCCTGACGTCCGCGCCGGCGCGAAAGCCGTTGTAGAACACGATCTCGCGCTCGCCGTCGCCGTCGGCATCGAAACGGCTGCCGATATGCGCGAACGAGTCCCACTGCGTCGAGTACTGCAGCGTGAGGAGCACCAGGTCGTCGCTGACGACGTCGGTGAAGTCCGGGTTCTCTGCTGCGAGGGGAAAGCAGAAGTTTTGCTTGCCCCCGCGGAGCGTGGAGGCCAGTCTCGGCGGCGACCTGCGGGGATTGAGCGCGCTGCCGCCGGGATAGTCGAGCGGCAGCGACAGGCAGAAAGTAATGCCTGCCTTCACCTCGGCGACGCCCTGCAGCACCTTCTCGCGCGTCACCAGGTTCATGCGGCCGCGCTGGTCATCGGGGCCGAACTCGCCCCAATTGGAGCCAGGAGGTCGCTGCTTCCAACGCGGTTTCATAAAACGTGGTCTGTCCCTGATTTAGTAGTAATGCCGGCCGATCCATTCGGCGACGAGCGCCGGCTTGGCCGAGCCCTCGCGCTCGATCACCGCGTTCCAGGTGACCTGCACGCCGTTGCCGTCGAGCTTCTCGTACTTCGAGAGCGTGAAGCGCGCGCGTACGCGCGAGCCGCTCGGCACCGGCGAGGTGAAGCGCACGCGGTTGAGCCCGTAGTTGACGCCCATGCGCCGGTCGCTGAAGGAAAAGGTCATCTCCGACAGGTGCGAGAGCAGCGACAGCGTGAGAAAACCGTGCGCGATGGTGCCGCCGAAAGGCGAGGACAGCGCGCGGCTGCGATCGACATGGATCCACTGGAAGTCCTCGACCGCCCTGGCGAAAGTGTCGATGCGCTCCTGCGTGATCTCGACCCAGGGCGAAACCGCGATCTCCTCGCCGACGCGGTGCTCGAGGTCGCGCACGCTCGTCATCGCGCGCCGGCTTCCAGGCGCCTGCGGACCCTCTCCATGACCTCGTAGTCCTCGGCCTTGCGCGCCGCCGCGCCCTTGGGATCGAGCCGGTCGAGCTCGTAAGCGAGCTGCTGGTACGCCTGCAGCTGGCGCTGGAGCTCGTCGGGGCCGCGGTCCTTGCGCTCGGGAAGCGCGAGGAGCTCCTGCAGCAGGCGCCTGCGACGCTCCTCGAGCGGCGCGATCGCCTTGTCGCCCTCCGGTGTCCTCGCCGTGCCCTGCGGCGTGTAGCGCAGCACTTCCACCGGCGGCAGGCGCCGCTCGCGTTCGGCATCGCCCACCCAGGGCGGGGGGTAGCTCGAATACTTGATGGCGCCGGTTTCCGGGTCGATCCAGCGATAAAGATCGGCGCGCGCCGGGAGCGCCGTGAAGAGCAGGAACAAGAAGATTATGGAAGGCAAGCCAGCACCCCGGAGGCGATCGCACGCGCAATCCGCTCGCGCAGGCGCGGATCGCGCAGCCGGGCTTCCTCGGCGGGATTGACGATCACGCCGGCCTCGACGAGCACCGCAGGCATCGCCGCGCTGCGTGCGACCGTGAGGTTGTCGTAGTAATGCACGCCGTTGATCTCGTCCGCGAAGGGCCGGTTCTCGCCGAGCACCGGGTCGGCATGATAGCGCGATGGCGTGAAGCCGGCGGCACGCAGCCGCGCGCCGATGGCCGAGGCGCAGGCGAGGCTCTTGTCGGCCTGGGGATTCCTGCGGGACACGAAAAGGGAGAAGCCGGCGAATCGGTGTGCGTGCGGCAGCTGGCTCAGGCGCACGGAGTCGTGGTGAATCGACAGAAAGAGATCGGCGCCCGCCGCGTCGCGCGTGCGGTAGTGCAAGATCGCGTAGTCGCCGCGCTCGCCGATCATGCGCACTTTCAGTCCCGCCTCATTCAAAAAATCTTTTAGTTGTGAAGCCAGCTCGAGGTTGTACTCGAATTCCGCGCGGCCGCTCGCGGAAATCACGCCGGGCTCGCCGTAGTAGTGGCCGACGTCGACGGCCACCAGAAAGGCAAGCAGGGTCCTAGAAGCGCGAGAAGTCAGGCTTGCGCTTCTCGAGGAACGCGGACATCGCCTCCCTGGCCTCGGGGGACGAGAGCCGCTCGCTGAAGATCTTCGTCTCCTCGGCGATGGCCTCCGCAATGGCCGCGCCATGGCGCTTCTTCAGCAGGCGCTTGGTGAGCCGCAAGGATTCGGGCGGCAACGCGGCAAGCGTGGAGGCCGCTTCCCTGGCCTTTGAGAAAAGCTGCTCTGCGGGAACGACCTCACAGACCATGCCAATTTCCTGCGCTTTTTGCGCGCTGAACGGCTGCCCGAGAAGCAGCAGCTCGGCGGCGCGCTGGTAGCCTGCGAGGAGCGGCAGCAGGTAGGTCGAGGCGAATTCGGGAACGATGCCCAGCGGCACGAACGGCAGCTGGAAGCGGGCGTTGGTCGCTGCGTACACGAGATCGCAATGCAGGAGCATGGTGCTGCCGATTCCCACCGCCGGCCCGCCCACTGCGGCGACGATCGGCTTCGCGAGGCTGGGCAGCACCTTGAACAGCTCCACGACCGGCGGCTCCGCGCCGGCCGGGCGGCTGAGGAAATCGCCGACATCGTTGCCCGCGGTGAAGCACTCCTGCGAGCCATGGAGAAGGATCGCGCGCACCTGCGGATCGGCGTCCGCCGCGGCAAGCGCTGCGGCAAGCTGCTGGTACATCCGGGCCGTCAGCGCGTTCTTCTTCTCCGGCCGAGCGAGCTCGACCGACGCGACGCGGTTCTCGACTTTCGACTTGATGCTCATGTGCGGGGCAGGCGGTAGTCCCTGAATTGCTCGCGCAGCGTGAGCTTGGACAGCTTGCCGGTCGCGGTGTGCGGCAGCTCGGCGACGAACACCACGTCGTCCGGCATCCACCACTTCGCGATCTTGCCTTCGTAGAATATAAGGATCTCATCCTTCGACACTTCCTGGCCGGGCTTCTTCACCGCGACGACGATCGGCCGCTCGTCCCACTTCGGATGCTTGATGCCGATCACCGCCGCTTCGGCGATGGCCGGGTGCGCCATCGCGATGCACTCGAGGTCGATCGAGCTGATCCATTCGCCGCCCGACTTGATCACGTCCTTGGAGCGGTCGGTGATCTGCATGTAGCCGTCTGGATCCAGCGTCGCGACATCGCCGGTGGGGAACCAGCCCTGCCTGAGCGGATCGCCGCCCTCGCCCTTGAAGTAGCTCTGGATCACCCAGGGTCCGCGCACCTGCAGGTCGCCGAAGGCCTTGCCGTCGTTGGGAAGCTCGCTTCCGTCCTCGCCGACGATGCGCATGTCCACGCCGAAGATCGCCCGGCCCTGCTTGTTCTGCAGCGCGACACGCTGCTCCTTGGTCCAGCCTGCATGCTTCGCCTTGAAGGTCGTCACGGTGCCGAGCGGGCTCATTTCCGTCATGCCCCAGGCATGCAGCACTTCCACGCCGTATTCGTCCTGGAAGGCGCGGATCATCGCCGACGGGCAGGCCGAGCCGCCAATCACGGTGCGCTTCAGCGTGGAAAATTTCAGCTTCTGCTCTTTCATGTAGCTGAGCAGCCCGAGCCAGACCGTGGGAACGCCGGCGCTGAAGGTCACGCCTTCGGTCTCGAACAGGTTGTGCAGGCTCTTGCCGTCCAGGTGCGGCCCGGGAAACACCATCTTCGCTCCGACCATGGCGCAGGAGTAGGGCAGGCTCCAGGCGTTGACGTGGAACATCGGCACCACCGGCAGCACCACGTCGCGCGCCGAGAGGTTCAGCGCATCGGGCAGCGCAGCCCCATAGGCATGGATCATCGTCGAGCGGTGCGAATAGAGCGCGCCTTTCGGGTTCCCGGTGGTGCCCGAGGTGTAGCACAGGCAGGCCGCAGTACGCTCGTCGAACGAGGGCCACTGCAAATCGTCTTTCTCTTTCTCGAGCAGAGCCTCGTAGCAAAGAAGGTCGGGGATATTCGCCTTCGGCATCGCCTCGGGTGCGCACATCGCGACGTAACCCTTCACCGTCTTCAGCAGCGGCGCGAGCTTCTCCAGCAGCGGCGCGAAGCTGAGGTCGAAGAAGACGTACCGGTCCTCGGCGTGGTTCGCGATGTAGGTGATCTGGTCCGGGAACAGCCGCGGATTGATCGTGTGGATCACCGCCCCGGAGCCGGCGACCGCGTAGTAGATCTCGAAATGCCGGTAGCTGTTCCAGGCGAGGGTCGCGATGCGCTCACCCGGCTGGACGCCGAGGCGTTGCAACGCGCCGGCGAGCTTGCGAGCGCGCGCATGTGCGTCGCGGTAGGTGTAGCGGTGCACGCTCCCGTCCACCGTCTTCGAGACGATCTCGGTGTCGCCGTGGTGCCGGTCGGCGTGCTGCAGCAGGCCGCTGATCAGGAGCGGCATGTCCATCATCAAGCCATGCATGGCTGCTTCTCCTAAGTGTCCGCGCGGCTCAATTGCTGCTGATCACCTCGCCGAAGAGCTCCCACTGCTTGCCGTTGAAGCGCTGCAGCTGCACCGACTGGATCGGCGCGAAGTCGTCCTGGCTGGTCGTGATGGTGATTCCCGGCAGCAGCGTATCGACGCGCCATCCCTTCATGCTCGCCGCCTGGCGCATCACGTTTTCGCGCGTCAGGTTGTCGCCGCACTTCCTGAGCACCTCGTGCAGCGTCGCGGCCACCGTGTAGCCGTAGACGCTGAAGGCGTTGATCAGGCTGCCGTCCGGATAGTACTTTTTCATGAACGCCTGCCACTGCTTCATCGCCGGGTCGTTCGCCCAATGCGCGTCGGTCGGATCCTTGTAATAGGCGGTTGAGATCAGCCCGGCGGACTTGTCGAGGCCCGCGGGGGTCAGCACCGAGCCGACCGAGATGGAGACATTGTTCAGGTAGTGCACCGGCTTCCAGCCGATGTCATAGGCCTTGCGGATCGCCTGCGCCGCGAATTTCGGCGTCGTGATGTTGAAGAACACGTTGGCGCCCGAGGACTGCAGCTGCACGATCTGCGAGTCGACCGTCGGGTCGCTCACCTCGTAGGAAGCCTCGGCAACGATCATGCTTTTCGCCTTGTCGCCTAGCCCGTCCTTCAGGCCCTTGAGGTAATCCTTGCCGTAGTCGTCGTTCTGGTAGAGGACGGCGATCTTCGCGTCGGGCCGGGTCTTCAGGATGTGTCGGGCGTAGATCTGCGCTTCGGTCTGGTAATTCGGCTGCCAGCCCATGGTCCACGGGAAGTTCTTCGGGTCGTTCCACTTGGTCGCGCCGGTTGCCACGTGCAGCTGCGGCACCTTGCGCAGGTTCATGTACTTGTGGATGGCGGTGTTCGAAGGCGTGCCGAGCGTCTGGAACAGGAACAGCACCTGGTCCTGCTCGACCAGCTTGCGCGCCATCTCGACCGTCTTGGGCGGGCTGTAGCCGTCGTCGTAGCTGATGAAGGTCAGCTTGCGGCCGTTGATGCCGCCCTGATCGTTCACCATCCTGAAATAGGCGTCGATGGTCTTGCCGATCGTGCCGTACGCCGACGCCGGGCCGCTGTAGGGGTTGGTGTTGCCGATCTTGATCTCGGTGTCGGATGCGCCCGGGTCGTACTTCTTTTGGGCGGCGGCCGGAAAGGCGAACGCTGCCAGCATCGCTCCGATGCAAACGAGCTTGGTTTTCATTGGGCTCTCCTCCTCGTCAAAAGCAGCCGGATGGCGCCTGCCACGCCCGTGGGCATCAGGTACACGAAACCGATCATGAACACGCCGAAGATCGCCCAGGGGGCGGCCTTCGAGATCTCGTCGGCGATGTTCGGGATGAACTGGATGAACAGCGCGCCGTAGAGAGCGCCGCTGATCGAGGCGAGGCCGCCCACCACGATGCCGACGAGAAAGACGATCGAAAGGAAGACGCCGAAGCTGTCGGGGGCGACGAACTGCACGGCGAGCGCTCCAAGGGCGCCCGCGACGCCGGTGAACATGGCCGATACTCCGAATGCAAGCGACTTGTAGAGCGCGTTGTGGATGCCCATCGCCTCGGACGCGACGTGCTGGTCGCGGATCGCAACCAGGGCGCGCCCGATGCGGCCACGCAGCAGGTTCCAGCCGAGTACAAACATGATCAGGGTCACTGCCAGGGTAAAGAAGTACAGCCACCTGTCCGCCTCCAGCGGAATTCCGAACGGGGCTTCGGGTTTCGCGATGACGATGCCCTGCACGCCGCCGGTCCACTTCTCGAGGTGATGGTACTTCAGCAGCTGCGGCATCGCCACGCCGAGCGCGAAGGTGGCGAGCGCGAGATAAAGCCCCTCCAGGCGCAGCGCCGGCAGCCCGAACAGGAACCCGGCAACGAGGCAGACGCCGCCGGCGGCGGGCACTACCGCCCAGTACGGCGCGCCTGCCTTGTCGATGAGGATCGCGGCGCAGTAGGCGCCGAGGGCGTAGAAGGCGCCGTGGCCGAGGGAGATCTGGCCGTTGTAGCCGGTGAGGATGTTGAGTCCGAGCAGCGCGATGGCGTACACCAGCACCAGCGTGAGCTGAAAGGTGCGATAGCTGCTGACCAGGAAAGGCAGCGCGCAAGCAACGACGATCAGGACGCCGAGGAAAAGGATCCTTCCCCTCATACGCGCGTGACGTACACCCTGCCGAAGAGACCTGAGGGCCTCACCAGCAGCACGCCGACGATGAGCACGAGCGCCACGGCGAGCTTCAGCTCGTTGCCGATGACGAACGCGCCGAGCACGTTCTCCAGCACGCCGACGGCGAAGCCGCCGAGCACCGCGCCACCCGGGCTGTCGATGCCGCCGAGCAGCGCGGCGGCGAACGCGTAGAGCAGGATCCCGCTCATCATGTTCGGATCCAGGTAGACGACGGGCGCGACCATCATGCCCGCGACCGCGCCGACCGCGGCGGCGAGGCCCCAGCCAAGCGCGAGCATCCAGCCGACGCGGATGCCGACCAGGCGGCTCGATTCGGGGTTCTGCGCCGCGGCGCGCATCGCCAGGCCGAGCGGCGTGAAGCGGAAAAAGGCGTACAGCAGCGCGAGCACGGCCAGCGTCACGCCGATGGCGCCGAGCTCGTGCGCCGAGATGTAGTGGATGCCGAGGATCGGCTGGCGCGGGAAGGGGCTCGGGAAGCTCTTGATGGTGTAGGTGTAGATCCAGCCGGCGACGCTGTTCAGGATGACGAGCAGCCCGATGAACACCACCACCACCACGAGCACCGGCGCGTTCTCGACCGGCCGAACTACGATTCTTTCAATGAGAATTCCCAATATAAAAGCGATTCCAACCGTAAGGAGGAAAACCGGCCAGTACGGCATGCCGGCGTTGATCAGGCTCCAGGCAATGTAGGTCGTGAACATCGCCATCTCGCCCTGGGCGAAGTTCACGAGGTGCGTCGCCTGGTAGATCATCACCAGCGCGAGCGCGAGGCTCGCATAGATGCCGCCGGTCGCGAGGCCGGCGAGCACCTGATGCAGGAAGGCGTCCATTCAGTATCCCAGGTACGAACGCCGTACGGCGTCGTTGCTCTTTATCTCACTTGAGCTTCCTGCCAGCACCACGCGGCCGGTCTCGATGAGGTAGGCGCGGTCGGCGAGATCGAGCGCCATGGCGGCGTTCTGCTCGACGAGCAGCATGCCGACGCGCTCGCGCTCGTTGATGGCGCGCAGGATGCCGAACAGCTCGCGCACCAGCAGCGGCGCGAGCCCGAAGGACGGCTCGTCGAGCAGCATCAGCTTGGGCGCCAGCATCAGCGCCCGCGATACGGCAAGCATCTGCTGCTCGCCCCCTGACAGCGTCCCTGCCTGCTGCGCGCGGCGCGCCCTCAGCTGCGGGAAGTAGCCGAAGACGCGCTCCAGGTCGGCTTCGACCGCGGCGCGGTCCTTGCGCGTGTACGCGCCCAGGCGCAGGTTCTCCTCGGCGGTGAGGTTGAGGAAGGTGCCGCGACCGTCGGGAACGTGCGCGATGCCCAGGCGCGCGATGTCCTCGGTGCTGCGGCCGTCGATGCGCTCGCCGCGAAAGCGGATCTGGCCCTCGGTCTTCACCATGCCGCACAAGGCGCGCAAGGTCGTCGTCTTGCCTGCGCCGTTCGCCCCGAGCAAGGCCGTGATCGACTTTTCCTCCATTGCGAAGCCGATCCCGTGGATCACCCGCGTGGCGCCGTAGGCGGCGTGGAGCCCGGATACCTCGAGCAGCATCAACCCCCCAGGTAGGCCCGAACCAGCTCGGGATGCAGCCGCACCTCGTGCGGGGCGCCTTCGGCGATGCGGCGGCCGAAATTGAGCGCGACCACCCAGTCCGCGATGCCCATCACCAGGCTCATGTGGTGCTCGACCAGCAGGATAGTGAGCTGCAAGCGCTCGCGCAGCTCGCGGATCAGCGCCCCGAGCTCGCCGACCTCCTCGTGGTTCAGGCCGCTCGCCGGCTCGTCGAGCAGCAGGAGCTTGGGCTCGGAGGCGAGCGCGCGCGCGAGCTCCACGCGCTTCTGCGTGCCGAAGGGAAGCCCCGCGACGGGCTTCGCCGCGAGAGCCCCAAGGCCGAGCAGGGCAAGCACCGCGCGCGCCTTGGCCGCGGCGCGGCGCTCGGCGCGCACCGCGTGCGGCAGGCGCAGCGCGTTGGCGAGGAAGCCGCCGCGCGAGCGGCAGTGGTAGCCGACCATCACGTTGTCGAGCACGCTCATACTGCGGAACAGGGCCAGGTTCTGGAAGGTGCGGCCGATGCCGAGCGCGGCAACGCGATGGCGCGGCACGGCAAGCAGCGACCCGCCGTCGAAGGCGATCTCGCCGCGGTCGCAATCGTAGAGGCGCGAGACGCAGTTGA
>WNET01000678.1_pt1 | contig 18159 bp, 16 predicted proteins | sample 5399911 | NCBI WGS metagenome assembly WNET01 (sample SAMN13153333, study PRJNA577476) | soil metagenome | isolation source: 40 cm grassland meadow soil pre-rain plot 2 | place: USA:California | collected 2015-09-08 | reverse complement strand
CGCCGAGCCCCATTCGATCTCGAGGTCCGCACGGAACGAGTAGCGCGGCGCCCAGCGGCGTTCGAGCCGCCTGGCGGGATGATCCCCAATGCCCATGAATCTGGTGCAACCCCTTGACAGGGATTACGTACTGCGGCGCTCGGGCGAAATCGCCGCCTCTCTCCTGCGAGCATACGCCTTCTTCCGTCACAACACATACGACGCCGGCGGCGTATCTTTTGTTCCCGGCAATCTGAGCTTCGATGCAGGGCAAGTCGTCCAGGTGACATGTTCTGCAAAATAGAAAGGCGGATCCTCAGTCTTGCTTTGACCCTTGAGGATCATCCGGGGGCGAGCCCCCGCTTGCCGCCTTCTCCCCGGTGCGCATGCGGCGCTGTACTTCCGCCTGCAGGTACTTGCGCAGGCTTTCCGGAACGATGCCGGGCGAGGCCAATTCGCGCAGATCGGAGACGGTGAGTTGCGGCAGGTAGGAAAGAATCGTCGCCAGCGGCGCCGCGGGGTGACGGATGAGTGCGAGCCGGACATTGTAGCTGATCGACCACTTGCGATGCTGAATGATGGCCGGAATCACAGAGACGGGAAGTTTTTCGCGCGACAACGCCTTCAGGATTTGTGCCTCCGTCATGTACGGATTGTCTAGAACAACGGAAATCACTTGAGCATGGCCTTCCGCGAGCAGTGCGCCGGCCACGCGCGCTGGCCCGCGGCGCGCCAGCGTGATTTTCTGCCCCAGCGGAAGCTGCGGCAGCCGCGCAATCAGTTGCTCTTCGGCGTTGCGCTTCAGCTCGGCGGAAACGCCGGGCAGAATCGCAACCTGCACGAGGTCCATCAGATAAAGATCGCGAAGCAGGCGCAGGCTGACCAGCCGCGGCGTCCGCGGATGAAACGCCAACGCCCGCTTGACCCGGTAGCTCTTCAGCAGCGCCTTCCTTCGCGCGATTTCTTCGAGAATTTCTCCCGGCAAATCTTTTCGCTCGAGCAGCAGGCAGACTTGCGTTTCGTCCAGCGCTGGATTCTCGAGCAGCGCGAGCAGCACTTCCGCCGAAGGATGGTGCACCAGCCCAGCAAGCTCTTCGCCAGTGGCTATGAGCGCTCGCTCCCGATCTTTGTTCTTGAGGTCCGGCATGACTTAACTCTCTTCAAGCACAAGGGGGTTCATCAGCGCTTCTCGCGCCAGTTGTGCCGCAGCCTCAGCCACGGACCGCGGCAGCAGACCGATTCTTGCCTTGGGAGCGATTTCTCGCATCAGGCTGTCGAACTGGCAATTGAGGAAGGGGCTGCCGTCAAACACTCCTCCGGTTTTCGCAAGAAAAAAATCCGCTTCTCTCAACTTCAGTTTCTCGATGACCTCGCGCGCCTGATCTCGCAAATCCTGCGCCCCGGCCGTCAGGAGCGCTCGCGCCGCGGCGTCGCCGCTTTCCGCTTCCTTTGCTACAACCCGAAATATTTTTGGAAAAACGTCGCCCGGCCGGGCACGCGCCTGATCAAATAACTCGTCGAACTTGCATTGCAAAGATTCCAGAACCTTCGCCCCAAGGGGAAATCTTTCCCTATTCAAATTTTTCTGCAAAATCACCGCGGTTGCCTTTCTTCCGATGTCGTAAGCGCTCCCCGGGTCCCCAATCAACGGCCCAAACCCGCCGGCGCGCGCCAATTCCGCTGGCTCTGTTCTTCCAAGAACCGCCGAACCCGTTCCTGCAATCACGACAACGCTGGGAATCTCTCCCGTGGCCGCCAAGGAAAGAACGAGGTCGCTGGTAATGCAGATCTTCGCATTCGGAAACCTCGGCTGTAGGCCCGACTGCACAGCTAAGTGCATGGCAGGCTCTCCCGCTCCCGAGACGCCGGCAACAAGATACGCTATATCCTGCTCGGACCTTTCCGCTGCTCGCAGTGCTTCTCTTGCCGCTGCCGAAAGCGCAGTGAGTGACGCCTCTACGCCAAAAGTCGTGGGATTGGATGATCCAGAACGCGCACGCGCAAGTATCACGCCAGTCTCGTCCATAAGGACGCTGTCCGTCTTCGTCCCCCCGCCGTCAAATCCCAAAACATAGCGCATCAGAAAAGCATATGCGAGAACGCCCGGCAATCGTAGCGCCGAGTGCGGCGCAAGTGCGCAAACCAGAAAAGTTCAGCACGTGTTGCAGTTCCGTGCCCGTTCCGCAGAGTTTTCTTGACGCGGCTACACCTCGCCACTATCCTCGACGCACTTTTTCGCGGCGTCCAAGTGACGCGCCGGAAAAGATACTCGATGCGCATCCATCCTCTCGACCTTGCCATTGTCATTGCCTACTTGCTCGGCGTTACGGCGCTGGGCATGCGTTTTCGCCGCGGCCAGCAAAGCGCGACGGACTATTTTCTGGGCGGGCGCACCGCGCCCTGGTGGGCGCTGGCGTTTTCGATCGTTGCCACAGAAACTTCCACTCTCACGATCATCGGCACCCCCGCCATCGCCTACGGCGGAAATCTCACTTTTCTTCAACTCGTCTTCGGCTACCTGATCGGCCGCGTGCTCATCGTATTGCTGCTGTTGCCCGGATATTTTCGCGGCGAATTCTTCACCGCCTATGCGCTGATCGAAAAACGTTTTGGTGAACGCATGCGCGCTGTCGCGGCCAGCACTTTCCTGATCACGCGGGCGATTGCCGAAGGCGTGCGCGTCTCGGCCATCGCGCTGGTCATAAGCGTCGTCCTCGGAACGTCGGAAAAGCTCGCGGTCGTCATTGTCATCGCGCTCACCGTGCTCTACACCTTCGAAGGCGGAATGAAAGCCGTGATTTGGACCGACGTGGCCCAGCTTCTCGTTTATCTCACCGGAAGCGCAGTGACATTTTTTGTTTTGCTGCACCGTATCCCCGGCGGATGGACCGAAGTCTCGCAAGTGGCAGCCGGCGCCGGTCACAAACTCCAATTTCTCGATTTTTCCTGGGATCTCGACACCAAATACACTTTCTGGTCCGGACTCATCGGCGGCGCTTTTCTCACCATGGCCACCCACGGCACGGACCAGATCATCGTGCAGCGTCTCCTCGCCGCGAAAAGTGAGCGCGACAGCCGCCGCGCCCTGCTCGCCAGCGGGGTTATCGTGCTTGTTCAATTCACCGTGTTTCTGCTGATTGGTGTGCTCCTCTATGTGTTCGCGCAGCACTCCCCGCTGTTGGCGCCCGGCGAGCGCACCGACCGCATCCTCCCGCTTTTTCTCGTGCGCGAAATGCCCGTAGGACTTGCCGGCCTGCTTCTCGCTTCCATCGTGGCCGTGGCCATGTCCAATGCCAGCGGTTCGTTGAATTCTCTGGCCGCTTCGAGCGTGCTTGATTTTGCAAAACTCCGCGGACACAGCGCCGATCCCGCCCGGTTCCTGCGCCTCTCTCGCGGCATGACGCTCTTCTGGGGGCTGGTGCTCATGGGATTCGGTCTCGTGAAGTGGGGCCCGCTGCTCGAAGCCGGACTGACTGTCGCCTCTCTTCCTTTCGGCAGCTTGCTGGGTCTCTTTTTGCTGGGCACGCTGGATCGCGGCGCGAACGCGCGCGGCGCTCTGGCCGGAATGATTGTTGGCTTGGCCGCAATTCTGTGCATATTTCGATTTACGAGCGTGGCGTTTACGTGGTTCTTTATGATTGGGTCCATCGTCACATTTGTCGTCGGCTCAATCGCTAGCCGAATCTCACCGCCGCAGAAGCACGCTGTTTCAGGCCCCGGTGCATGAACGCGAGGGAAAATTGAGCGAAAAGCGTCTGGACTTGGTGCGCGGGCTGGGAGCGTGGGCCTCCGCGGCCATCGTCGTCGGCACCATGATCGGCACGGGAATTTTCCTCAAACCTGCGGAAATGGCGCGCGAAGGCCGCAGCGTCTCGGTCGTTTTCGCGGCCTGGATTGTCGGCGCGATTCTTTCCATCTTCGGCGCATTTTCCTTCGCCGAGCTGGGCTCGATGATTCCGGAAGCTGGCGGCGAATACGCCTATCTCCGCCGCGGCTTCGGTCCTGTTTACGGTTTCATCTTTGGATGGATGCATTCCATCGTCGGACGCCCCAGTTCGCTCGCTTCGATTTCCGCCGGCATGATGCGCTTCCTCAGCTTTCTCCTGCCGGTCATCGCCGTGCCTCTCTGCACTGTGCACATCTCCATTCCCGGTCTTACTGGCTGGATCAAGCCTTACGATTTCGTCTTCACCTGGGCTCAGCCGCTCGCTGTCGTCTGGCTCCTCATCATGACCGGCATCAATTATCTGGGTGTGCGCCTCGGCGGAGCCGTCCAGGTTTTCTTGACCACCATCAAGATCACTTCCGTTGTCATCGTGATTGGCGTGGCATTTTTCGCGCCCGCGAGCGCTCAGACCGGCGGACCGCAACCGTTCTGGCCAGCCGCGGGAATGGGCGCTGGCGCAATTTTCAGCGCGTTTCTCGCGGCGCTGGCAGCGGCTCTATGGGCATATGACGGTTGGGAAGACCTAAATCTCGTCGGCTCCGAAGTAGAAAATCCACAGAAGAATTTCCCGCGCGCGCTGGTCGGTGGAGTCGGATTTGTCGCCGTGATTTACTTGCTTTTTACCTGGGCTTGCTTGAATGTGCTGCCGTTTGAGACGGTAGCCGCATCGCAGCACATCGCTTCCGACGTCGTTGCGCACATCAAAGGAGCCACCGCCGCCAGCTGGATCACTTTCGCGATGGTCATCTCGGCCCTGGGCTCGATGAATTCTTCCGTCCTCAGCGGAGCGCGCGTGGGCTACGCCATGGCCCGCGACGGAATTTTTTTCAAGATCGTCGGAGGCATCCATCCGAAATTCCGCACTCCCAGCCGCTCGCTGATTTTTCAAGGGGTGCTGGCAAGTTTGATGGCGCTGACAGGGACCTTTGAAGAATTGACCAATCTTTTTATTTTTGCTGCGTGGATCTTCTATGCTTCCGCAGTCGTCGCGCTCTTTCGCATGCGCAAGACCGAGCCGGACTTGCCGCGCCCGTATCGCTGCTGGGGCTATCCCTGGGTACCGGGAATTTTTGTCGCGGGCGCGCTGGCCCTGACCATTAATATTTGGATCGACCGTCCCGGCCGCTCCTCCATCGGCCTCCTCTTGATTCTCGCCGGGCTTCCCTTCTATCGTCGCTGGAGCCAGTGGCACTCAGTTCATGGTGACGTCGAGAGAGTTTGAGCGGCGCGAAAGAAGTTGTACAAGAAGTCCTCCGGAAAAGAGCGCCACGCCGGGAACCAAAACCCATCCAAACATCATGGTGAGAAAGGCCGTGGCCACAATATGGTGCGCCAGAGTGTGGCTCATCAACAGGCCCGCAGGAATGGCAATCAAGAACACGACGCCGAATGGCAGAACGGGAAACACGCTCGATATAGCCAAGATCCTAGGAGAGCCCCCGGCGCGCTTCGATAGCAGTGCACCAATTGCGCCAGCCAAAGGTAACGTGAGCAGCCAGCTCGTATAAAACATGACCATAGGAGTCCCCTTGTCCAAATCAAGAGCCATTGGGCGCGGTCCAAACTTCTGGACCAGCTCAAGCAAGCCCATCGATAGCGCAAAGGTGAGCAATCCGGGGAGCCATAATTGCCTGACGCGATCGTTCATGATGTTCTCCTTCACGGTTCTGGCGATTTGAATCTTGCGGCGCAAATCCTGCCAATCGGCAACTTGTGCAAGCGTTTGCTGGATGGCTGCTTGTTCCGGTAGACCTCTTGCTCGCAGAGCTTTGTAAGTTTCTTCCAGGTGCGCCGCGAGTTCCGCATGCACTTCTTCCTTCTCGCCCGCGCCAAGCTTCAGGCCAGAGAGTCCTTTGCTAACGAGTTCTCGCCAATCAGGCATGCACCACCATAATTATTAGAATGCTATCTGCTGCGGATCTTTCTGCCGAGAGAAGAAAAACAGCACGGGTAGCGCACCGGCGAGAAGAGCCGCTCCGGGAACCAGCACCCAGCCAAGCAAAGCCATAACAAGAGACATGAGCCCTACGTTTTGACCGATGAAATCTCCGAACATTAGGTTGACAGGAACCAACAGAATCGATGCCAGAAATGGCAACACCGGAAAAACTGCGGAAGAGAGCATCAGCCTTCTAGAGCCGCCAGCGCGGTGGGAAAGATAAGCACCCATCGCGCCAACGAACGGTAGGAGTAGCAACCAAGGGATGTAAAGCTTCCCGAGAGGAAGGACTCCCCTCCATGATGCGACCCAGAGTTTGGGACCGTAGGTCTGGATGAGTACGAGCATTCCAGTAGACAAGGCAAAGGCCAGGATCCCAGGCAGCCATAACTGCTTCATGCGGTCTGTCATCGTTTCCTTTCCTTTCCGTGCCCAGTGAATTTTTCGGCGCAGATCGTTCCAATCCTCGGCCAGCGAAAGCGTGCGGCGAATCGCTGCGGACTCAGACATGCCTTCCCTGAGCAAAGCTTCGTAGGTTTCTTCCAAGTGCTCCGCGAGTTCTGCACGCACTTCTTCCTTCTCGGCAGCACCAAGCTTCAGGCCAGACAGCCCCTTGCTAACGATTTCTCTCCAATCAGGCATGGGCCACCTTGGTCAGCCTCTTCAGTGCGCCAAAAAGCTCCGCCCATTCCTTCCGCAGCGGTGACAGTTTCTTCTTCCCGGCAGGAGTGAGCCGGTAACAACGCTTGCGCCGTCCCGACTGGCTGGTTTCCCACGCGCCGCGAATCCAGCCGCGCTGCTCCATGCGGTAAAGCATGGGGTAGAGCGCGGCGAGCGTGAAGCGCAGCGCTCCTTTGGTTTGTTCTTCGATGCGCCGCGCCATTTCATAGCCGTGCAGCGGGCCTTCCTCCAGAACGCTGAGGATCGCCAGTTCCGCCGTGCCGCGCTTGATTCCAGTGCCAATCATAAGTCGCTCCCTTACATGTAAGGTTCTTATATATCAGACAAACGACGTTGTCAACCGTCCTCGTGGACAGGTGTCCAAAAACCAATGCGGAAGATGCCGGGGCTAAACGGAGGCCACGCGAGCGTGCGCGCCCGCATGGATTGGCAAGCTAGCAGCTTCGGCTTCGCGCGGGACTTCGATGGCCGAATGGAAAAGTTTCGCGAGCGCCTCAATGCCGGTAACCAGGCGCGGGCCGGACCGCGAAAAGTAACTGTTGGCTTCCAGCGCGTACACGCGGCCGTTTCGCACCGCGGGCATGGCATTCCACTGCTCGGGAAGCTCCATCGAAACATATTCGTTGCGCGCCTGCTGAGCGCCGTAGCCGCAAGGCGCGATCAGCAGAATTTCCGGCTCCGCCTCCACGATGTCTTGCAAATGAACGCGGGAAGAAGGGGTGCGCACTTTGCCCAGAACGTCTTCCCCGCCGGCCACTTGGATCATTGCCGGAACCCAATGTCCGCCCACGTAAAAGGGTTGCAGCCATTCGAGGAATGCCACGCGAGGGCGCTTCTCCGGCTGGGGCAACTGCTGTTGCAGCGCGCCAATACGCGCCCCAATCTCTTTCACCAGCGCTTCCGCTTGGGAGCCACGCCGGGATTCTTCTCCCACCCAAAGAATGTCGCGCCAGACGTCGCCCAAATCCTGGGGATTCAAGCAAAGAACTTCGGGGCGCCGCTCGAATCGCGCCAGCGCCGCGGCCAGATCGTCGGGGGAAGCCGCGCACACATGGCACAAATCCTGCGTTACAATCAGGTCCGGGGCCAGTGACTCCAGCGCTTCGGCATCCACAGCGTACAAACTTTCTCCGCGGTGTACATACTCGCTCACCAGCCGGTCAATTTCGGCTGGCGCAGCGCCATGCGGCAGCCGCGAATGAATCACCACGCGTTTCGTCTTGGCTTGAGGTGGGTAGTCGCACTCGTGGCTCACGCCCACGATTTCACGCTCCAGTCCCAGCGCAAAGAGAATCTCCGTAGCCGACGGCAGTAGCGACACGATTCGCATGGGAGGACTCTACCACTCTCATTCGCTCGTGAGAAGGCTCTGAGAAATAGATGTAGAAAGGATCCTACTTACGAGAGAAAACTACTTCGCCTCCGGCTTCCGGACTCGCGTCTTGAGTTCGGTCGCTACGACTAAACTCCCAGCCCATTCGCCGACGTTCTCTTCTTCGGGTGGGGGAACGAAGACGTAGAAGCAGGATGCCGTGGTGCGATCCAGGGGCAAACCGGCGCAAGTCTGAGAAATCCAAGTCCTTCTGTGCCGCGTCCCAAATCTCTTCATCCGCGCGGCCAATTAGACGCTCGTCATGTGGGGTGTGCACGTCGTGACCAAAGTTTTTCAGAAATGTGGCAGCCTGGAGGGGCAGATTTTCATCCAGCTTGATCTTCATCGAATGTGCGGAATCACTGGAACGGGCAAATCCTCTTCAGCGGATGCCGCGGCAAACGCAATGGCGACTTGCACATGCTCCATTTTCAGGCTCGGGAAATCGGCGAGAATTTCTTCGGGGGAATCTCCATCAGCGAGGCTGGCGAGTACAGTACGCAGAGTCACTCGCGTGCCCTTAAAGACAGGCTCCCCTCCACATATTCCGGGATCGCGAACGATGCGTGCCCCGTAGGTCCTCCGATTTCCCGTTCCGCCACCCATCTTGCTGTCCTTAACCCGAACGCATCATCATATTGTTTCATGCAGTTTCCAAAGCCCTGTGCCTATTAAAACGGCCAAGTCTCTCAACGCCAACTGGCCAAAATCGGACCTCCTCCATGCGCAAATTATTTGTACAGAAAATACTTGCGGCGGATTTGGTCGAAGGCCGTGAGAGACTCCGACCAACTCGCAACGATTTTCTCCGGCGGCACTCCGGACTGCAACTGCTGCATGGTATCCGCGTTTCCAACCAGCTCGATCATTTTCGAGATTTCAAACTGCTTCGGGTAAAGTTTCTCCAGAATGGCTGCGATTTCTAATCCCATGCGCATCGAGCGCACTTTGAAGCGATCCGTAATCTTGACGGAAACCCCACCGCAGCGTTGCCCGCTGTACAGTCCCGCAATCGGAATGAACGGCTGCCCGGCAAAACGCACGCCCGGAAGATTCCGAACATTCAGCGCCGCCGCCACTTCATCGCCATTCATCCACGGCGCTCCAAATTCCTCAAACGGAGTTTGCGTGCCGCGCCCTACGGAGACTCCCGCGCTTTGCAGAATTTCAATCCCTGGATAAAGAATCGATCCCTTGATCGTCCGGAGATTCGGCGAGGGCGGAATCCACTTGATGCCGGTGCTTTCAAAAAAATAGTTGCGATGCCAGTTCCTCATGGTGATGACGTGCAGGTCTACTCCGATATGATTTTCAACGTTGAAAAATTGCGCGAGCTCTCCGATGGTCAGCGCGTAGCGCACCGGCAGCGGATAGTACGCGACGAAGCTGATCTTGTCCGCGTCGAGCACCGGGCCTTCGATAATTTCTCCGCCCAGCAGGTTCGGCCGGTCGAGCACGTAGAAAGCGATCTTTCGTTTCGCGGCCTCTTCCATGCAATACGCCATCGTCGCCGTGTAGGTGTAAAACCGCACGCCCGCGTCCTGAACGTCGAAGACAAGCGCGTCAATTCCTTGGAGCATTTCATCGGTAGGACGCCGCGTTTCGCCATAGAGACTGTAAATGGGAAGGCCCGTGGCGGGATCCTTGGTGGAAGCAACTTTTTCATCACTGCGCCCGGCGAGGCCGTGCTCCGGGCTGAATAATGCGACCAGCTGCACGGAAGGCGCATGCGACAAAAGTTCCGCCGTGCTCCTGCCCTGCGAATCGACACCGGTGTGATTGGTGATCAGCCCAACGTGCTTCCCGCGAAGCGGGGCGAATTTTTGTGCTGCCAGAACGTCCAGCCCGGTCTGGACCCGCGCGACTCGCCCCGAGCGCCTCGCCGCTGAAAACGACGGCGCGCCAATCGCCGCGAGCAGTGCCAATACAATAGTGAATCGCAAAACTTGGGACAGCACGCTCGCGAGCCTGTTCAAATGGTCCCCCTTTGCGGCAACCGTACAACCATACAATGATATTCTGGAACGCGCTGGCCGAAGCCGCGTTGAGAGCACCTTGTGCGTGTGCTATGAATTAATGCAGACTGCTGGCGGCCACTGGGGGATTCTAACCGATGGAAGGACGCCGCGTCCGTTTTTTGCTTCTGATTTCCATTTCGATCGTCTTTCTTATGGCCCATAACGCACGAAGTAAGACCAGCACTTCAGCAGAAAAACCCGCCGCCCAGAAAGGCGCAGTTCCCCCAAAGAGCGCGCCGAAAAAGTTGTCGCCCGCCGCGAAGGAGTGGGTGGAAACCACGCTGCGCAAAATGACCGTGGACGAGAAAATCGGGCAGCTTCTTTTCACCACGTATCATGGAAGCTTGACGGCCACGGACACGGCGGCCTACCAGCAAGTCATGCATGACGTGACCGACCTCCACGTCGGAGGTTTCATCAACATTACACATGGCTCGCCGCTCGGCGTCGTGAAGAGTCAGGCTTATCCAACGGCCGTGCTCAACAATCAGCTCCAGGCCAAATCGAAACTGCCGCTGCTGATTGGCGCGGATTTCGAGCGCGGGACGGCGATGCGATTGGATGAAGGCACGTCTTTTCCAACCGCTATGGCGCTCGCGGCTGGCGGAAATCTGAAAGACGCTTACACCATGGGCAAGATCACCGCGGTCGAAGCGCGCGCCGTCGGCATTCATTGGATCTATGCGCCGGACGCGGATGTAAACAATAATCCCGGCAATCCCATTATCAACACGCGGTCCTTCGGCGAAAATCCGGAGCGCGTTGCGCAATTTGTGAGTGAGTTCGTGCGCGGCGTGCGCGAGAATGGCGGACTGGCGACCGCCAAGCATTTTCCCGGACACGGCGACACCGCCGCGGACTCGCACATTGATTTGCCCGTGATTCGCGCCGATCGCGCGCGCCTGGATAGCCTCGAACTGATTCCCTTTCGCGCAGCGATTTCGGCGCAGGTCGACAGCATCATGACCGGGCACCTGAATGTTCCCGCTCTCGAGCCCGATCCGAACACTCCTGCAACGCTTTCGCACAATATCCTCACCGATTTGCTGCGCCAACAGCTTGGCTATCAGGGTCTCATCGTCACGGATGCGATGGACATGGGCGGGATCACCGTGCGTTACGCGCCCGGAGAAGCGGCGGTGCGCGCGGTTGCGGCGGGCGCGGATTGTTTGCTGATGCCGCCGGTGCCGGACGCTGCGTTCGAAGCGTTGCAGGCCGCGGTGAAGTCGGGACGAATTTCGAAAGAACGCCTCGATGCTGCCGTGCGGAGAATTTTGCAAGCGAAAGCGCGCCTCGGTCTGAACGCGAGCCGGCTTGTGGACGTGAACGCGATCAACAAAAAAATCGGCAGCGCCGTCTGGCAAAAAGAAGCGCAGGACATTTCCGATCGCGGCGTAACTCTTTTGCGCGACACGCCGCACCGTTTGCCGCTCGATGGAACCAAATCGTCGCGCGCGCTGCTGTTGGCCTTTTACGCCGATCCGGAGCCGTATCCTGGCGAAGACTTGGAACGCGAGTTGCGTTCGCGATTCGATTCCGTGGCGACGCTGCGCGCGGACACGCGTTTTGTGAATGCGTCCATTTTGAAATTGCCGCCGCCGGATTCCTACGACGTCGCGATTCTCGCTCTTTTTGTGCGCGTGAGTGACCGCAAAGGAAATGTCGATGTACCGGCAGAGCAAGCCGCCCTGGCGGAGCAAGTTTTCAAGACGGGCAAGCCGGTAATCACTTTGGGATTTGGGAGCCCGTACTTGATTGAACGGTTTCCGCAAGCGGAAACGTGGCTGGCCGCGTTTGGCATCAGCGACGTCGCTCAAATTTCCGCGGCGCGCGCGCTATTCGGAGAAATTCCCGTGCGCGGGAAATTGCCGGTGACGATTCCCGGCGTGAATCTCAAAGCAGGTTTTGGGATGGAGCTGCAAGCGAATCCGATGGCGCTGCAGCCGATGGATGCGCGGAGCGAAACGCAGCTGCAGCCGGCCTTCGATGTTCTCGAAAAAGCGATTGCGAACAAAGCGTTTCCGGGGGCGACGCTGGCAGTTGGTTATCGCGGAAAAGTTTCCGTTCACGCGTTCGGAAAATTGAGTTACGAGGCGAAATCGGCGGCGACGGCGCCGGGTACGATGTACGACATTGCTTCGCTGACGAAAGTGGTGGCGACGACCACGCTGGTGGCGAAATTGGCGGAGGGTGACTTTGCCGTTCCGCTGGATCTCGACGCGAAAATCGAGCGCTATTTGCCGGAGTGGGCCAGCGGGCCGAACGCGGAGTGGCGGCACCGTGTCACCGTGCGGCATTTGCTGACGCACACATCGGGATTGCCGCCGTTCAAGGAATATTGGCGGACGTCGAAGAACAAGCAGGACACCTTGACGAAGATTTTTGCGGAACCGCTGGAGTACGAGCCAGGAACGAAAGAAGTGTATTCGGACCTAGGAATTATTTTGATGGCCGAAACTATCGAGCGGTTGACGGGAAGAACGCTCGACGATCTGGCGGGGACTTATATTTTTTCGCCGCTGGGGATGAACAACACGATGTACCAGCCTCCGAAAAAATCGTGGCCGCAGATCGCGCCGACGGAAATCGACAATAATTTGCGACACCGGCTGGTGCAGGGCGAAGTTCACGATGAAAATGCATTTGCCATCGGCGGAGTCTCGGGCCATGCCGGAGTCTTCAGCACGGCGCCGGACTTGGCGGCGTTCTGCCAGATGCTTCTGAACGGCGGCGTTTACGCGCATCAACGAATTTTGCGACGCGCGACGATCGCGCAATTCACGACGCCGCAACAGCTTTCCGGCGGCACGCGGACGCTGGGCTGGGCGGTGCCGACCGAGGGCGGTTCAAGCGGGCATTATTTTTCGGCGCAAAGCTTTGGGCATACCGGATTTACCGGTACTTCGATCTGGATCGATTCGGACCGGCAACTTTTTGTGGTGTTGCTTACGAACCGCGTACACCCCACGCGGGAGAATACCAAGATTCAGCAAGTGCGTCCGGCGCTGCACGATGCGGTGATGCAAGCGCTGGGACTGGCGACGGCGGCAGCGCCTTTGAGATGAAACTGCGTTGTCCGTGATCAGTGATCAGTAATCCGCGGTCAGTAATCGGTAATCGGCGATCGCCTCGGCTCTCCTCCCCCCGTCTTTTCTGTAAGTGTCCCTTAGGGCCTCCGGTCGGGTAGGCCTCCGGTCGGGTAGAGCGATGGCGCGTAGCGGGCTTCGAATGATGCCGACGTTTCCATCGCCCTCCCTAAAAGTAGGGTCGAGGACTGACGCCAAGCTCCTTAGATCCGATCTATCTGTTGCTCCCCGTTTCCTCTGGGAGTGCCTCACTAATCGAATCGTAAGCTGGTTTTCAGTCCCCGCCGCTTCAAACCGAGCATGCCCATTTCGAGCACTCGGCTTTCCTGCCTGCTTCCTGTCAAGGTTTATGTGACCTATCGGGCTGGAGCGACTTTCCGTTGTGGCTCGTAGTATCGTGTTCGATAGCCGTTAAATAGCCTGAGCACGTTTTGGAGCCACTCCCTACTCCATCGCTTCCAGCCGAACCCCTTGCCCTTCCGCGCACGCATCAGATGTCGCCGAATTTTCTTTTCCACCCAGTCTTGGATCATCGCGAAGCACCGTGCTGAGTGCCCTACCCTAAAGTAGTTTACCCATCCCTGTAAGATCGGATTGATCCGTTCGATCACCCGCCCTACCGGCTGGCTCTCGTTTCGCCGGAAGATCTCCCGTAGCTTCTCCAGTAGCGCTGTTCGCTTTTTCAGCTTGGGCGTGTACTGGGGTCGCCATCGTCCCTTTAAACTCCGGACACGTCGAAACTGGAATCCCAGGAATCCGAAACTTTCCTTCTTCTTCCTGAGGTCCACCATTCGGCTTTTCTCCTCGTTTATCTCCACTCTGAGTTTCTCGAATTCTTCCCGCAGTCGTTTCTTCAACGCCGCTACGATCCAGCTATGCCGCGCATGGGAATCCACCAACACCACCAGGTCATCCGCAAACCTTGCATATTGGATGGCCGTGTACTGTTGATAGCGTGTGGTTTCGATCGCCTTCTCCAGCATTTTATCTATCCCGGTGAGATAGACGTTGCTGATCAGCGGCGAAATCACACCGCCTTGCGGAACCCCTTTCTTCCCCGTCGCTTTCAGGATCATCTTGAGCAGCCTCATCACCGCATCATCCTGCACTCGCTTAGCCACCTTCTCTAACAGCAGAGAATGCTGCACGTTATCAAAGTAGGCTCGCAAATCCAGATCGATGATTTTGGTCTTCTCTTCAACGATTGCCTGTGCTACCCGGTTAATCGCTTCATGTGCCGTTCGTTTCGGTCGGTATCCGTACGATCCTGCTTGGAAGTCCGCTTCAAAGATCGGTTCCAGGATGAGCTTGAGTGCTCCCTGGACCACGCGATCACGGATGGAAGGAATCGAGAGAATTCTGACTTTTCCCCCGTCTTTGGGTATTTCCTTCTTCCGTAACCGCATGGGTCGATACGTGTTGTGGATCAGTTCGTCTCTGATCTGTTGCAGAAAACTCTCCGCTCCACTCTCTTCGATGACTTCGAACGTGACCCCGTCGATTCCCGGTGCCCCGTCATTCTTCTTCGTCATCTCATAGGCTTCCTGAAGGGTTTCCATTTTGCAGACATGGACGTACAGCCCCCAGAAACGCTTGGTTGGTTCGGCCTTCGCCTTGTCGTATAGGCTCTTACTCAGGTCCTGCAAACTGCTGGGTGTCTTTGTCATATCACCCTTGCCTCCCATTTTGTTTGAGCCATTGCAAACAGCAGGGTTCCCTCTCTCCGCGGGCATTACCCCGCTTCATCGATACTATGAACCCCTCCTACTCCCTCTCGTCTTCCGCCACCTTCCCGGTATTCCCAGTTATATGGCTTCCTTGCTCCGCCGATTTCTCGTCGGGACGAGGAGGGTCTCTCCAGTTGCTTAGCGTGTCCTTGTCATCGTGCTGTCGCTTTAACCCCGCCAGAGTGAATCGCCGCGTCAGTCAGTCTGCGGACGATCCCTGTTGTCTTCGCTCTACGGAAGTGAGCTCGACCACTGGGGCTACCGCTTCTCGAGGCCAAATCTGCGTGCACTTTCGTTACGGCCCGATGACTTGCTCACCATCCTGAAAGATGGCTTTGTCGATAGGCTTCGGAAATTCGATTTCCCTCCTCCCCGCTATCCAAGCTACGAGGCTTCTGACTTTTGCCTCGGTGGGTCTGCCTCCCACTGAACACACCTGCTTTTTCCTGGTCGCACTTCCGTACGGTGAGTTTTCCCCAGTACGGCTTCAAGGTCGGTATGTCAGACGGGGCCTTCCCAATCGCCACGCACACATCGTCGCGTCGCTCGGTTTGCTTCCGTCCTTCGTGCTCTCCGCTTTCATCGTCGTGATCCTCGGACTGAGCCGAGGGACGTCGCGCGCTTGAGCACCTCCGTTCGAGCGGCCTTCACCGCTCTACCCCAGGGGTCCTCGCTCCGGCCCGGCTTTTGCTCTCCAAGCCATCATCGCTTAATCGACCCCATCCGTCCCACTCGCCATCTCGCCGCACTTTCCCTGTATAACAGGTTATATGCGACGTCTCTGCTGTGCCGATTCATCCGGCCTAGGCTGACGACGACTGGTTCCAGGCTTTCGAAAAATCAATCCTTCTTGACATGCCACCCTCTACGACCCCGGGGAGTTCGGTGCCGCGGTATTCCAGTCTCGCGGCCCCAACATGGCCTTTGCCTACGCGGACAGAGGCTCGGCTCTCCCAAGTAACCTGCCATCCGCTTCCCGCAGGTGAGGTTTTACGGGGCTTCCTGGTTCGCTTCTGCTGCGGCCTGCCAAGTTGCTCGCCCCCTGTGCGGATCTGACCAGAAATTTCCCAGCCATCGGGACTTTTACTTCCAGGCTTCCGTCGAGTCGGTCACCCTTCTCGGCGCTGGATATAACTACGACAGCCACTGGATTGCTCTGTCGATGGGACTCTCACCCATTGGATTGACTTCTAGCCCAAGTTCGTCACACGCGAGCCATTCAAAATTTTTTCGACCTGAATAAGGATAGCAAACCCTGCGCCTGCAATGGCGGCGATTGAAACGGCGATGTAGTGTAGACCGGCCCTCTTGTGGTAGCCAGCATCCGCGTGACACCATCCGTCCAGAATGTTTTTGCGTTCGAACCATCGAATCAAGGATGGCAAAGATCACACCTACTGGTCGCTGGTTGAAACGGTTCGAACTCCGGACGGACCACGACAGAGGACGCTGTGTTATCTGGGTGAGCTGAACGGCTCGGCACAGGCACGCTGGTTGAAGACCATCGAGGTTTTCAACGAACAGGGTGAGGCGGAACAGTTGAAGCTGTTTCCGTCGCATATCGAGCCGCCGGAGGATGATCCGCAGGTAGCCCGCGTTCTGCTGAACCAGGTGCGCCTGGAAAGGACGCGGCAGTTTGGCGCCTGCTATTTGGGCCTCGAGCTCTGGAAACGGCTCGAACTCGATCACTTCTTCGAGGAGGCCATCGATGAGGCTCCCGCGGATGTGCCCTGGTCTCGTATCGCTGCACTGCTGACGATCAACCGGCGGCAGCGAGCTGGCGGTCGAACAACGCTGGTACCCCTCGACGGCGCTGGATGATCTGCTGGGAATCGAAGAAGGCAAGATCAATGACACGCGCCTGTACCGCTGTCTAGACCAAATTCTGCCGCACAAGACGAAATTAGAGGGGCATCTGAAGGAGCGCTACGGTTCGCTATTTGGAGCGGAGTTCGATGTGCTGCTCTACGATCTGACGAGCACCTATGTGGAAGGAGCGGCAGAGGACAATCCGATGATGCGGCGAGGCTATTCGCGCGACCATCGTCCCGACTGCGAGCAGATGGTCATCGCCCTGATCGTCAACAGCGAAGGTTTTCCGTTCAGCTATGAGACGTTCGACGGCAACCGCGCCGACGTCTCGACGGTGGAAACCATCCTGCGCATGGTGGAGCGCAAATATGGGAAGGCGCGCAGGATCTGGATATTCGATCGGGGTATCGTGAGTGAGGAAAACCTGGCGGCGATCCGCAAGCGCGGCGGGCAATATCTGGTGGGCACACCCCGCCGGCAGATGAAGCGGTTTGAAGCGGAACTGGTGAAAGAGGACTGGACGCGGGTGCGGCCCGAAGTGGAAGTAAAGAAGGTAGCCATTCCGCAGGGCGAGGAAACTTACATTCTCTGTCGCACGGCGGGTCGTCGGGAAAAAGAGAAAGCCATCCGGGAGCGTTTCTGCTCCCGGATGGAAGAGGCTCTGAAGCGCCTGGAAAAGACCATGGCCACGGGGCGGTTGAAAAATCGCAATCTAATGGAGCGACGATTGGGGAAGATTCAAGCTCGGCATCCAGCGGTGAACGACCTCTATGAAATCTCCCTGCGAGAAACAGGTGCAGGCGTACGCTTGTCCTGGCACATGCGAGAGGATCGTCGCCGCTGGCACGAGTCGCGCGAAGGCGCCTACCTGCTGCGCACCAACCTGCAGGCGGAGACGCCCGAGGAGTTATGGTCGAAGTATATGCAGTTGACTGAGGCCGAAGCGTCGTTCCGGGCACTGAAGAGCGAACTTTCCATTCGGCCTCTCTTTCATCAAAAGGAGCGGCGCGTCAAAGCCCACGTGCTGGTAGCGTTTCTGGGGTATGCGCTTTGGGTCACCTTAAAACATCTGCTGCAGCGTCGGCCAGCCTTGATTCCGAAGCCAGCGGCGGCCGACGTCGGGAACACTCAGCCGCTTACACCCATGCAAGCCCTGGCACTTTTATCCAAACTGCACAGCGGCGACATCGTTCTGCCCACGACAGACGGCCGTGAGATCCGACTGCGCCGGGTGACGGAGCCCACCGCTGAGCAGAAATCTCTTCTCGACCTGCTGGGCAGCAGCCTTCCCGACCGCCTCAGTTTCAACCGCCAATGTAGTGTAGACTCGGCGATTGCGTGAACTGATTCTGAAGGAGTTGCTCCGCTTTTAGCGCTCCTCATGACGAACTTAGGCTAGCCTTGCTGCGCGCCCGCGACAAAGAGGCGGCAGCTAATGGTCGAAGTGCAGCGCGTGGGCGACTCTATTTGGAGCAGTTGCGGAGTGGGTGGGCCGGTCCGCGGCGGGTTGCCGGAGTAAGTGGCTGGTGTGACCGACGTAGCGGGTTGCGTTGCGGGAATGGGATTGGGGGGCGGTGGGGGTGGCGGGTGTTCGACGAC